>ERZ808034.39-NODE-39-length-16742-cov-3.433783_pt1 | contig 16742 bp, 34 predicted proteins | sample MGYA00380188_ERZ808034 | MGnify/ENA primary metagenome ERZ808034 (study PRJEB31490, sample SAMN06133380) | cow dung metagenome | isolation source: M12 | host: cow | place: China: Chengdu | collected 2015-05 ...
GCAATCGTATCCTGCGGCGCATCCAGCGCGATGCTGATGATGCTTACGCCTCTCTTGCGATAAGGAATTCCCATTCTGCCAATAATGGCAGGTGCAAAGGCGTGCAAAATCTCGTTAATTTGAGAAACCGACTCCTTGTTTTCAACAACAATTCCACAAACGGCAAGCTTTTTTTCCATAGTAAAACCTCCAAAAAAATAAAAAAATTTTGGGAAACAAAAAAGAGCCGAATATTCAGCTCTTTTTATAGTGTTTATTTGCTTTGTTCGTCGTATTTTCTATACAGATATTCTGCAATAGGGCACTTTTTATGTCCGTCCATAGAACAACAGAATTTTGCCTTGTATTCCCCCTTGTCCGACAGCGATCTGAAGGTATTAAGAAGCGTAGCCTCTGATATAACGCCCTCGCAATACATGGTCAGCTTGTCCTCGTTGTGGTAGAAGGGACACACGACGTACTTGCTAACGTATCTTACCATAGCTTGTACCTCATACGTAGTGCACGGATGAAAGACGCTCCGGCTCATACACGAACAGCATAAATCGCTTATGAGCGCCTACAAAGCCTTGATCTCGGCTCCATTCGTCGGTTTTTCCTCCCGTAGCGAGACGGCGAACCATCACCCCTACGTCCTTATCCCCTTCACGATGAAGATGTCCTGCGTGAATTTCACGAACCGTAGACGAAGCAAACTCTGTTGGAAATTCAAGTGCAAACTGCGCAAAAAGATCCTCTGCTTTACTTTTTATGTACTCTCCGTGTGTCCATCCGACGAAGCAGCCTTTCCATTGCATAGCCTTTCTCGGCTTTTTGTCTGTATCGAAATTGACCTCGGGAAATATCCTTTCAAGCATTTTCGTCAGCGCCCAGGACATTGATTCGTCGTGATTTCCGTGGGAGAAAATAACGCGCACACGTGATGCGTTGTTTTGCGCTGAATTTATGACGTTTACGAAGAAGGTTTCAGCATCTTCCCAAGCCTTTTTCATATCCACACGTTGAATAAGAGTGCCTTTCGTCGTGCGCCCCCTGAAGTCGTCGTTGTGAAGGAGATCCTGACCAACCACAACAACGATCTCCTCGTAATATCTCTCCGTAATTACCGAAATAATACGATTAAGAGTCGAAGCGTAATAATTTATATCAGCGACCCCGAAGTGCATATCAAAAAGAGGTATTTCAAGCAGCGATGCAGACGGTGTTTTCTTTCCTTGTACGGGCGTTAGTATCGGCAGAGGCTTGTCCATTACCCCTTGCACAAACTCGCGCCACGCTTCAGCCTGCTCGCTTGCCGACTGCTTTATCCACGCTCCGATTACATTGCCCTTGCCGTCTACGTGTACCGACGAAGCATAAGGCTTGAAGTTATAGCTTAGATTTGCGCTCTCAAGGAGCTCCTCGTCAAGCTCTATCTTGTGCGCCCATTTGCGCATCATTCGCGAGAAATTTTTCAAACTCGCGCCAACCGCCCCCTCGGGCAGAGATTCGTATATCTCGGTCGAAGTCTCTCCCGCCGCTTTTCTTCTTAAACATTCTTTTTTAAGCTCGTTACTTATATAGGTCATAGTACCTCACTTCCCCGCTTTCGCGTATAAATTTTTTGTGCCCTTCTCCTTTCTGCGCCTAAGCGCAATGCCCTTAATCTGCTTTTTCCCAGGCGTCTGTTACAAAGTCCTTGTTTTCAAGCTCACGTGCAGAGAAAGCACGATGGCAGTTTCTCATTCTGCACTCTACCGCCATATTGTAAAAATGTTTGCAGGTGCGGCAGTGTATTTCCTCTCCCTCAGCTTTCTTTCTCTTTTGGGGATAGAAATCGCAACGAACTTCATCGCCGTCACACGAACACCTTTCACGTTCTTTCCTACCAAGGCAAATTCCGTATTCGTATGTATGCGGTATAGGCTTGCCCGTAACGGTGTCATATCGGTATCCTCTACCTTCGGTCACGTGGTAACAATCGCATTTACCCATTATTAGCTACCTTTTTTAATTTGCCATAACATGCTTCACGAATTTCAATGCTATTGTCTTTAATCAGTATGTACAGCGCACTTGCAAGCCTCGTTACAGTTTCTTCGTCAAGATCAATACCGTACATATCGCTTATTCCATGAAGTATCTCGTGAATCAAAGTGCATTCGTTTTGATCTTGCTTATTTATCTCGCGAAGCGTTATGGTTTGCGCATTATAGTCGATCTGTCCATAAAGCTCTTCACCACTATTAAGCGCAGTGGGCTTGATAAGTATATCGTATTTTTTCCAGCCTATCTTTATATTATTTGGTATCATAGGGTTCCCCTTCCTTCAACTTTTTCGCTGCCTCTCTGATCCCGTTCCATACGTAGGAAAACCATTCTCTGAACGGACCGCAATTCTTATATTCCGTGCAGCTGTTCTTTCCTTTTTTCTTGGCGCAGTTTTCACAGTCAGGATGCTCTACCTCAAGGTTCTGAATCTCCGAAAACTTTGCCATGTTTTCCTCTTCTTTAAGTGCCAGGCAAACACTTTCAAGTATGTTAATAGGTATCACCACTCTTTCTCCATATTTATCGGTGTTCCAACAGTACCGACACTTCCGTTACTATCCGTTGCTTTGAAGAATTCTCCCGGCATAGGGTACATATAACGGAACATAAGGTAGTTGGCAGCATCCACAAGGTGCTCGGTATTGTGGTCTTTCTTAAAAGCATCAATACACCTTTCAGCCGTTGCGAGGGCATCTACTCTACCGCTTGCAAAATTATCTCTCGCAGGACCGTACTTGTAATACGATACCTCTACTCGGCACTTTCGTTCTTTGTCGAACGCTTCGCTATACTCTCTCTTTATCGCATCATTTGCCATTATCTTTGCCCTCCGTAAATTCTTTTACAAGGTTGTCGATGTCCACATCTGTTACCCACAGAAGGTCATCATCAAGCACCGCTCCCTTTTTCAACCTCTCCGCAAACTCTTTTATTGCTCCGTTTCTCGCACTTTGCAACTTTAAGGGCTGATTGCCAATCATAATTTCTTGCACCCTGATTGCTTTCTGCAACCTCTCAATCTCTGTCTTTTGGCGGTTGAGAAAGACTTTGAGAAAAGCAACATCCTTTGAGAAGTTCTCTATGTCCTTGTCTTGAACATCGGTAGGCTTATCCCCAAAAAGTTCTCGTCCTGCCCTTTGATTGAAGAAGTCAAGTTTATCTAATACATCAAAAACCTTTATAATCTCAATGTCGGTCATAATACTCCTCTTCCGTCGCAAGCGGACAACACTTGTCGCAATCCGTTTTGTCGCAATCTTCCGATTCCATATGTTCCCTTAAACCGCAGGGGCATTTGATTTCGTTATCGGTCATTCGGTATCACCCCCCAAAATAGCACCACCAACGATAAAGCGGAGCCATTATCTGCTCTTCTTTTAGTTTCGTGATTTTTTCGTAGTTGGCATAATAGATTTCCATTTGCTTCGCCACAAGCGAATCGGAACGAAGATCAGGATATAGTGTTATATAAGACATAACATTCTTTTCGGTAATCTCACCGAATACTTCCTGCTCGTGTTCCATATAGTTCTGTACTATAAGGGTCATCTGCTCTTCGATTTTTGCGTTTTCTGTTTCGTACATTTCTATTTTTTTGTCTACGTTAAATGTATCAACGCAACAACAAGCAAGCACAAATGCAAAAATACCTACCGCAATAGACAAAATCATACCGATTGCAAGCATTGTACCCCCAAGTGCTTCACAGTCCCAAGTGAACAAAAGTGCAACACCCACACCGAGAATAATTAAAGCCACTAACAACAAAATCCAAATCATTTTTTCTCGCTCCTTTCAAACTTATGCCCGTTGATGATTATAGTGTCAACCTTGTCGAGCGGTACGTTTTCAAGGTCTATACTCATTTCAATTTCACCCACTCTTACGATAAGGGTTTTGCAGTTTCCTATTACCACAGTGCAAGGATTAAACGCTCTACCAATAGCAAAACCCGCATTATTAGTGGTTGGGTCTAACTGTCCTGTTTTGTAATTCATACCTTCTCGCTCCTTTCCTTTAATGCTTTTAATGCTTCCTCTTTGGTGAGGAATAAATTTCTGCCAATATCCCTTTCCGTGTACCAAAAATTAAGCCCATTATCATAACGGACAAAAATCCATAAAGTCTTTTCGTCTTTTGATATAGAACAGACCTTTCCCTCAAAAATTTCCGCAAGGTCTAATTCTTCAAGTGTATCAACGCTTGTCAAATGGTATGCCTTATCCCCCACCTTACAAGGCGGTACGATTACTCCGTTTGAGAGAAGGTCTTGTGCGGTATGATGTGCCGTTAAAAGCCCACGCTTTTCGTACTGCTCGGCAAAAGTTTTATCTAATAGTTCTTTCAGCTTTTCATAATCTGTCATTCTTCCTCACCTCTTTTTTTGGTGTGCGTGTGTTCCACAATTTTTTTGCATCATTCGTGGCTCTTTCTTTTGATATAAAAACATTTCTCTCTCCGTGATAAAATTGGTATGTGCAATCGCACGGAAAGAATTTGCTCCTTGTATGGCATTCTGTGCATCGAATACAAACCCCATTATCCATATAAATCGGTTGATAATGTACCTCTGCTTGCCCACCGCAAAACGGACAACTTTTCAATTCAGCCATCACCCCTCACCGCCTTTTCATCATTTCGTTGTACAAAGCAAAATGTTTCTCGTTGTAATAGTCCTCATTATAAAAGCCATCACAACTCTTTTGATTAGGTTCTACGAATTGCGAATATCTCGTGCAACGCACTTTACCCTCTTCGTTTTCTCGTTTCAAGTTGCAATATTTACAATCCATACAAATTGTGTATTCCATTATTCACCACCGCCTTTCTCGGTTGGATATCTCTTAATCTGTACACCGCCATATGCGATAAGGCACATGTCATAGTGTTTTGATAAATCACTCTCCAAAGTTTTGAAGCACTCGGAACATATATCTATTCTTTGATTAGTTAATCCGTGTTGCCGTCCCGTTTCATCATAATATTTCATCGGCAAACGAATTTCCTGCATTAGATAGGATTCTTTTGAAGGTACACATTCAGTTTTACCGCATACATCACAAGTGTATTTTGTAAGATTCTCTACTTTCATTCCTGCTCCTTCCTTTCTCCGTCCAACATGGGAAGCAATTTCGGGATTTTTCCGCTGATATATGCCTGTTCTATTTGCGGTTTCATGAAATCACCGACCGTCCGACCGTCCGGAAGAACAATATTAGCCATAAATTCGTCCTCAAACTCAGAAATGCCGCACTCAACGGCTTCGAGTTTTGCCTGTACTACAAGCTTTAACGCACGCCATCTCTGGCGGCACGCCTGCTCCCATGCTTCATATTGACTGTTTTCAGTTCGTTTCCTTCCGGTATTTGTAAGTTCGAACTCATCTTTCAAAGGAAGGGGCAAAATAAATTTAACTTGCTTGCTATACATAGTAAAACCGATTAACGCCTTGCCATTCATAGTCGCATAGACAAAATTATCAGCGCCATATTTTATCAGTATTTTTTCAATTTCAAGTCTTGAAAGCTCCGATGATACATTTGTATTTTTTGCGTATTGGCCCATTATTCACACTTCCTTTCTCCGTACATCTTCGCTCCGCAGTTAGGGCAGAAATTAAAATCGTCATTATTGCTATAATAGATAAACTCACAAAGCGAACACTTTTTTTCGTTGCCTTGCTTCTGCCATTTCCCGTGTCGCACCTCAACCACATCTGCGGTAGTAGCTCCTTTAATTGCTTTTTCAACCGCTTTTGCGTTGACCGTGTATTTTGATTTATCAGCGACATCATAGGGGAATATGGTCTTCAGCAACGCTTCTCTGTCGATATATTCAGCCATTTTCATACTCCTTCCTCATCTTTGCCCCACAATTAGGACAAAAAGGCGTTCGGTTATCGTTATGTATGGAAGGTCTTTCTGGTTCATATCCGCACCGATTGCAATACGGATAATAGCCGTCACAACTAATTATCCATACACCTTCGGGACGTTCATCAATGTGTCCGTCAACCAAACTAACATTGCCGCTATATCGTTTCTCCGGGTAGAAGTCGCACTTACATTCATCTCCGCCACAAGAACACTCGTCCATTTCCTTCGTGCCGTGGCACACACCAACCGTTTGATTGTAAGGGGTAGGTTCTCTTGTAATGGGATCGAAGAGGTAATCTCTAACCTCTTTTGTGTGATAACAATTACATTTAGCCATTGTTACACCTCCTCCACGTAACACCACGACTGAGGTGGTTTTGTTATAGCATCGTCCTCATAACACAAGCCCGTTGGCAAGGTTGGCTTGTGGAACTCTCCCAACTCCTTCGGCTTGTCATAGATTACAAGATCGGAGATGTGCCAACCATAGCCGTATCCGTCTGCGATATAATCAAACATTTCCTCAAAGTTCACGCAAGATTTAACGTGCAAATTCTCTATGTCGGAAACATAGGTGCCGTGACGCTCGGGAGAATATCCAATCTCACTTATCTTGTTGCACACAAATTCGCCTATAACTTTGCCCAACCACATAACACGCGCATCTGCCAACTTATGAAGCCGCAAAGTTCGTAATAGGGTATACGCCCATTTCATCTTTGTTTGGTATATATAACACTTAAACGGCGTTTCAAGTTTCGGCTTGGTCTTTCTTACCTCAACCGTTTTCTTGCCCGATGCGATAAGCTCGCACCACTTCGGCTGAATTGAAATTATTACTGCTTTGTTCATTTTTTATCTCCTCACGCTCTCGCCGCAACGTAGTCGGCGAACCCCGCCATATTTGTTATAACGATCTCGTCCCACTCGGGCATATTGGCTTTGACTACCGCATACGCCATCGGAGGACATACCGCGTTTCCGCAACGCGCCACCTGCTTCGTCTTTTTATATTCGTTTCCGAGATAATCACGGTCGATAACGTAATCGTCCGGGAAACCTTGCGCCGAATAGAGCTCGCGCGGAATTAGCATACGCAGTCCGATATCATATATAAAATAAGGCACTCCCTGCATTATCAGAAGCAGGATCTCGTCGTCCTTAAGGTCGTAACCACAGTAGTGATTAAGAAGCGCTCTGATCTTCTCCCAATGCCCAAGCTTGGCACCGCTTTCATATTTAACGACCTGCGTCGTAACTACACCGAGGCATTCCGTCGCGGTTATCGTTCGGAGCGGAACGTCGGCTCTCTGCCCCTTGTCCTGTCCCTTGAACTCGGCTATGTGCGAAAGCGTTATGCCCTCGCGGATCATCGTCGTGACGGTATGCAGAGGATCTTCGGGAGAGTGATAATGATCGCCCTTGAAATACTGTGTCAGATGCGCTGCGGCAATTCCGTAACGATTCGCGCCGTCAACAGTCATAAGAGGTTCGGTTACTTCTTGTCCTCTGACCTTTTCGCCCTGCTCGGAATGATACTGTATAAGGCAGGGTGAAACAACCGCGTTATGATCAACTGACGTTACGGTAGGTAGCGGCTTCTCCGCTTCTTCCCCTATAACACCGCCGTAAAACTTGGCTATATGAGGAGTAACTATACCCTCCGAATGCTTGGCTGTTATAGTGCCCACTGCATCGTCAACAGGCGTTACGTGACCATCGCCCTTGTGATTACACTGCGCCAAGAACGGCGTCGCAAGCCATTGACCGCCCGCAGTTCTCACTGTGTTTACGGGATCCGATGCGTCGCTTCCAACGCTTTCCCCGGTATTGCTGAATGTAAACGCCGAAATTTTCGGCTCACACAGAATATGCCTTCCGCCCGTTGTAACAGTCGGAAGCGGATCCTTAACGTCGTGCGGTGCATTTCCCTCGTTATTCGTTACTATCTACGGAGAAACTATCGGTTGGCAGAGGTTTGCTTTCACCGTCGAAACTACAGTCGGACACGGATCGTCAATGTCGTGTACCCTCGGTGCCTGCCCCTTGCGCTCTCCATAACCAACGGGAACTATAAAGGGCTTACCGCTTTTTATCGTAAACTTGTCAACGCCTCGTATGATCCTTCGCATCGTATTATCAGCAAGAGGACGAACGGCGGTGACACCGTATTTTTCTTTTATTTCTTCTTTGCTTTCGAATATAGAGTAAGTCGGAAGCGACCAGTCTATTATCTCCGCAGCGCTTCTCCAGGGCTTGAGCTTACCGGATATAACGTCGGGATGATCCTTCGGCGCGTGTGTTCTCTTCGGCCAGACTATCTGTCTACCGTCGCATCGAGCTATCAGAACGAAACGCTTTCTCGATGTCGGCGCTCCGAAATCCGCCGCTACAAGCTCCCGATACTCGACCTCGTATCCGAGATCGCGAAGCTGTGAAAGCCACTTGTTGAAGGTAACTCCTGCCTTACTCTTTATGGGCTTGCCGCGTCTTACGGGTCCCCACGTCTGAAACTCCTCGACATTTTCAAGCATTATGACTCTCGGTCTGACCTTCGCCGCCCAACGAAGCACAATCCAAGCGAGACCGCGTATTTTTCTATCTACGAGCGCCTTGCCCTTTGCTTTTGAAAAGTGCTTGCAGTCGGGCGAGAACCAAGCAAGCCCAACGGGACGGCCGCGGCACACTTCCACGGGATCCACGTCCCATACAGACGCTTGATAATGCTCGGTGAAGGGATGATTCGTTTTGTGCATAAGTATCGCGTCGGGATCGTGATTGATTGCTATGCTTACCGGACGGCCTGCCGCAAGCTCGATGCCTGTCGAAGCTCCGCCTCCGCCCGCAAAATTATCAACGATGATCTCGTCGATGAAGCTCATTTGCCCTTTAACTCTTTTCATATCCACTCCACCTCAATGCCCGTTTCAGGCGCCATAATCACCTTACTTTGTAAAAACGCATCGTAGCTCATTCTTGTGCCTCCTCAATTATTCTCACCACCTCATCCTTACTCATCGCATTAAGCTCGGCAAGTATCTTTATCTGTTCGTTTTTATCCGCCGCGGCATTATATGCCCTTATGATCTCACCGTCAGACATATATCTCATGCTTGTTTTTCGCGCTTTATAAACACCTATGCGTTTTATAAGAGAGCGCGCAAGCTTCTTTTCGGGATAAGGCGATACCTTTACCTCGACTCTCGGATATTCGGCATCAACGCTGAAATCGTACGTACAAGGCATAAGATAACTTTGTCCGTCGTTGTATATAACGCCCGCCTTCCGCATCGCATCAAGAATGAATTTCGTTCCCGAAGTAATATTGTCGTAATCACGTCTGCGGTCCTTTTCAACAAAACGAATATGTATCTGAACCACACACTCAAACGGCTCGATCTTACCAAGTCCCGCCCTGATACAGGCGCAGATGAGATCTTCGGTATTTCTTTTAAGCTTATTTCCTTCATATCGGCTGGTATCAAGAGCTTTTATATATTCGTTCATGCCGGGGACAATACCGGGGATGACAAAGACGTTATCCGCGGTATCTTTATTTGCTCTTACAGGATCAAAGGTTCTCACGTCACGTTTTTTAGGTGCTTTCTGTGACTTGCTTCTGACGTTGTACTTAACAACGTACCACGGCTGCTTATTTAGCCAGTGCGAAAGCGTTGCTTGCGATACGCCTATCTGACGAGCTATGTCAGATACCGTCAAGCCTCCGCTTGCATAGAGCTGTGTTGCTATTTGTTTTTTTGCATCTGTCAATGCTTTGCCCATTTTTGTGTCTTCTCACTTTCGTTTACTTTTTCATTACGGCTTCCATTGCCGCTTTTCCGCGTTCGAGCGCTTTAGTGAAGAATTCCTCGGTGTTGAACGATTGTCCGTTTAAGGACTTTGAAGGAACAACACGTCCCCCCTTATCCTGTTCACGGCTTAACCAACCGTTGATAAATTGCCCTATTCCACGCTTGGTCTTTTTCTTTTTCGGATTTGCATCAAGCCACCCGACCATTTTACGAAGCTCACACATAACGTCAACGGCAGGATATAACTCCGACCATTTGTCAACTTCGCTTTGTGTTACTGCCTTTTCGGTGCCGTCATTGAGCGGAAGAGCGATAACGGTCACGGAATCGCTCTGCGCAAGATGCGTAGCATCAATAGGATTCGGATTAGGATTCGGATTCGGATTGGATTCAGACGGTGACTCACCGTGACTCACGGTGGGTAACGGTGGAATGCCGTTCGGAGGTGCGGGAAATTTCTCTTTTTTCGCTTGTATTCTCTGATGCATTGCCCAATTCGGAAAGCAGAAGTACGACTCACCGTCAACGTTATAGAGGTGTATCATACCAATGCTCGCTAAATCGTCAAGTGCCTTTGAGATCTGCGATTCGGTTATTCCCTTGCGCCTAGGAAAAACGAAGCCCTTAAGCAGCTCTGCGTCTGCGCTTCCCCTTCCGTAATCGTCGGCATATGTTATGAGATATAGCCATACCCGAAACTGAAAATCCGTCAAAGCATTTACGCTCTTGCTCGTTCTGATGCTCTCCTTGATTATTCTGTTCGGCATTTTATCACCGCCTTAAAACGGCAGATCTTCGTCATTACCCATCTCCTCAAACTTAGGTGCGCTCATAGCGCCAAACTGTGTTTGCGGCTGATATCCGGGAATGACAGACGGTGCGATGTTCGCGGGATTCTCACTCTTGCTATCAACGAAATGGACCTGAGATACAAGCACCTCGGTCGCATAACGGTTGTTCCCCTCGCTATCCTTCCACGTCCTCGTTTGTATCTCACCTTCAATGCAAATCGAAGATCCTTTCGTAAAGAACTTACAGATAAGCTCTGCTCTTTCCTTGAAGGCGACGCAGTTTATAAAATCGCTCTGCTGCTGTCCATCCTTTGCTCCTCTGCGGTTTACTGCTATCGTAAAGGTTGTAACGGGCGTTCCGCTTTGCGTCATTTTTGCCTCGGGAGTCGCGGTTAAACGCCCGCCGAGAACGGCACGGTTAAAATTGAAATTTGCCATAAAGTGTTTCTTCTCCTTTTCTTGGTTTCTTGGTTTTTTGTTGGGAACGGTCGGATTCGAACCGACAACCTTGCTCTCCTCGTTTTACGTGCGCACGCTGCTCTGCCTATTGAGCTACGTTCCCGTGAAGCTCGTCTTTCCGAGCCGTCACCGCCTTAACCACGCTGTGCGGAGGATCGTCACTTATTCCGATTGCCAGCCGAACGTAAAAGCCCATTTCACAAGACTCTCGGCAAGTCTCAACGTCGCTTCCCTTGTTCCCTCTATTACTCATTCACCGAGGGGAGAAGCTCTGCACCGGGTTTGGTAACCGCCGCGCTGTATCCTTTCGTCAGCCACCGACCTTTTTTACCGTTTAACTGACGGCTCCACGCCGGCCGTGGAGATCGGTACTTAACTTCTCGCGCTTCAATACTCGCTTGCGGTTTGGGACGGATACGCTCCGCCGGGCGGCGTTTTGTGATCCTCGCTCTTGGGAGAACTGCCTTCTTCCGCAATTACAACGTCGAGGTTTGAGGGGCTTCGTTCAGGACTTCCTACAACCCATCTGACTGTTCCGCTAAACGCTACTAACTCGCGGTGTCCACAGAGAATTGGCAGCGACGGTGTGAGTCGAACACACGATGCGAGAGTCAAAGTCTCGTGCCTTCCCGCTTGGCAACGTCGCTTTATCGTGTGGTCTGTCCCACCGTCAAGCGTCTGTTCCGCTTTGTCAATCAACAGGAGGTTTGTCAAGAGAGGGAGCGTCAGGGATCAAACCTGACCGTCGGCAAACGTCACTCATTCGCTCCCGTATAGGCGGCAGAGCCGCCGTATTTCACTTTTTGTAAACGAGTTTGCTCTCGTCCCACCCCGTATAATGATCGCTCAAATACAAGGCTACGAAGGGCTTCAGCTCGGCTCGTTTTCTTCCCTCGAAATCATCGTGACACCGAAGGCACATTGTAGTGATGTTTTCTTCAATTCCAAGTCCGCCTTGAGATCGCTTTATATAATGACTGTTAGGCATTGCGTTAACGTTACCGCATATAATGCACCGCCCGCCGTCCCGTTCCCATACGGCGTCTTTTACGGCTTTTGAGATATCACAAGCTTTACTGCGCTTGGATTTCATCTTTTTCCTTTGCCTTGTGCCTTGCATAGTCGCTTTCCCACAAGCTGAGAAGATTAGCAATCTCATCGGGCGTCCTCGTTTCAATACCGTTCTCCTTACAATCTTCTATAAGAAAATCTATAAGCCGCCCCATCTGCGCTTTATCGTAGGTGGACGAGCCGTAAAAGGCTCTGACGTTGGTATATCCCGGCAGCTTCGATGGGAAGGTTTCCGTCAACCATCCGAGCTTCCTTTTTCCGTGATCGTACTCCCAAGAGTAGCAAAATAGCTCTACTGCTTCGTCAAGAACGGGAACTACTGTATAATTTCCGCCAACGTCAGGTATGTATTGTCGGTATATCTCAACGGGCGGAACTCTGATCACGGCGGATAGCTTTCCGCAAAGCTGCCAAAAATAAGCATTAGCGTCCTTGCTTCTCTTTTCACGGTGAAGCACAATATCAATGTCAAGGTCCTTGCCGTTTAGCTTGTCGTATCTTTCTCTGAAGTCTTCGTCGAGCTCGAGGGTAATCTTCTGCTTTCGATTCGTAATCCCGAGCGAAATATCGCAAAGTCTTCCTTGCACGGAAATCTCCCCTCCTTCATGCATTTACTTAAATAAATCAATCTCGGCAGATACTCGTTCTCAACCCATCTGAAATCATAGGCAACAGGATGGCGTCCAAGTCTTCTCGGATTAATGTCGTTAAAGAAGTTCTCATAATCCTCAGGAAGCATCCTATAAGACTCTATAACGAGCTTTTTACCCGTGGCATACATCTCAACCTGCGCCTGTTGCCAATACGCTTTAGATACAGTAAATTTGGCGCTCTTGTGTGTCTTGACCTCGTGGATGATATCGTCCTCACCGTCGAGATTTACACGAAGCCGCACACGGTGTTTACCGATACGCTTGATACGTATCTGACGGTCGCGCCCTTTGATGCCGAGATGATCAAGGATACGATGCTCGTAAGCCGTTCCTGCTGCAGTATATTGATTCGAGAAGCCGTTCTCAGTGATGCCGAGCTTTACGTTCCACCACTTGGCGAAGGTGTCAGTGTCCCAATTCCCCATGATGGTTGCCGTATCGGAAGCACCTTAACCAAACCAACCTTTTCTGCTATGGTCAGTTATCACATTACCACCTCCCTTGTCATAACCGGGGTTGTTAGAGTTTTTTTCGTATTCCATCCTCGATTAAGTCTTGAGCGAATTACAAAATAGCTTATTCCCGTTTCCCTCGCCCACATTGCCATTGATTGCTTTTTGCCATTAAAGGTCAAATAATGGTTGTTAGAGCGGTTGTTTGCTTGAGTTTCTACATCTGCCCAACGGCAATTGTCGGGAGAATATCCCTCGTCGGAATCAATACGATCTATTGTCAAGTCGCTTGAATATCCGTGAGCTATAGACCAATCCCAAAATGCTTGGAAGCGTTCCCACTCTTTGCACACCTTAATGCCCCTTCCGCCATATCGGTTATACCTTTTGTTTTGAGGCTGATTGCATCTTCGCTTCATGTCGCGCCATATCAGATAGCATCGCTTATGAACGGGATTGTGCCAATCAAAGCCATTAAAATATTGTTTTACAAACATATGCTTAGAGTTTCTTAAGCTCTTTTTCGAGGTAGTCGATGCCTGCGAAATACTTATTCATAATCGAGGCAACGTCTTTGTCCTTGAGTCCGCACTTGTCGCAGATTTCCGACTGAGTCATACCACGCTTCATAAGCTCGGTAAACTTCTGCTCGATTCTCTGCTTGATCTTGTTAATACTGTGAATGCTAAGGTCTTCGCCGTCATTCTTATCGTCGTCGAAATCTTCAGCCCAAAGCGAAAGACCGAGTCCCGTTTCTACGGCAACGCCTTTTACAAACGCTCTCTTGTGCGCCGCGTCAATTCGTTGCTGATTTAGGGTATCGTCGTAGACTACAAGGTTTCCGTTCAAAAGCGGATGAAACTGTGTGAATTTAAGATCATCAATCTCGATGTCAACCGCGACGAAGTAACACCCGGTCGTTCTGCCGTCCTTGTTCTGCACTTCCTTTGAACTAAAAAGCATCCCGCCGTAGCCATTAAAGTGTGGCTTAAAGGATACTTTTTCTGCGCCGCCTTGTGTGCGAAGCAACAGCTCACAAGCTCCCCAACTCAGATAAGGTATATCAATTACCCTGCCCTTATCGTCCTTACCTTTTTTAATATCACAATACGGCTTTACGTCGATTGCATAAAGTTCATCGAATTTCTTTAACATATTAGTTCTCCTTATTTTCTGTTGTTTACAAGTTCAAAATATTCCTCAAGTGTGAGGTAGGTTTCTTCTTCGTCTTCTTCGCCCTCATCGTAATCGTAGTACCGGCCGTTGGCGAAATCGTAGTCAGGATCAAGCCACTTTCTTTCCAAGCTATCAAGTATCTGATTGCTGAAGTCCATATTTTTTCTCCCATTCGGTTATCTTGTTGAACAAGCGTATTCCGTCATCGTTGCTATCTAATCGATAACAGTAAAAGTCACTTTTTACTATCGCTTCGTCTTCCCACTCGATCGCTTCGTACCAAACAGCGAACGTCCTTGTGCAGAGCTCGATCGAAAACGACACGTCGTTGTCCGGGAGTTGGTTTGCAAGCTCGGTTATACGTCTGCTCGCCTCTGAAAAAATGGCCAAATGTTTTTTTGTAAATAAATTTTTTTCATTCATTTTTATACCCTCTTTACAAATTCAAATTTATTTGCTATAATAAGGGCGTGTTCTTCTCACACAAACCCTTGAACGGTGAGCTGCTTGCCCGGCGGCTCGCCTTTCTTCTTTTTCTACGTCCTTTAAGAGTGAAAGCAACGTTCGATGCGCTCCGTACCAACTAACAAGTGCTATCGGCAGCGCATAAGGTCCGATAAATGCGAAGAGCATCGGTGCTATTCCCAAGAACAACGTTGTGATCGCTTTAGTAAAACAAATACTCATCTTTTATACTCTCCATTATGTTTCTTGCCTTCTGATGATTCATAAGACACTTGAAGCCGTCGTTGTTTACCTTCAATATAACGGCGTTTCCGTAGACATCGCGCTCGCAGATATGCGACACGGTGTCGTTTTTATATCCCGGTATCTTGAGGGGATACGCTTTAACAAAACAAGCGATTTCAGACCCGTCGAATTTCTTTTTAGGGTAGATCACCTCGTAGTCGCACGAGTGAATGAGCCTGTATATTTCCTTGTCCCGAGTGTCTTGCTTCATCTCCGCAAGAAGTATATTTCCGTTCACTCCAATAAAGATGCCGTATAACCTCGTTTCTATACCAAGCCCTCCTCTCTATAAGCAAGTTGTCTTGCAACGTCGATGCTATTGTATAGACGTGATCCACCGACGTGCTTAACGCCTTGAAGATATCGAGTGACGCTTCGTCGGGAACACTTGAGGTATTCCGTTATGTCGCTCACACTCACCTTGTCACCGAACCGTTCCTTGATTTCCATATTATATAAGTCGGTGCGATCCTTGAGGTATCTTCCCTGCTCGGCGTTTTTGAAGCGCTTAACAACTACCTTCGGCATTATCTTATTCCCCTTTCTTTTTCAAGCTTAAAAAGGTATCCGTCAAGCTTGACTGCGAGTCTTGTGTCGCCCGGAGTCTTTCGAGATCTTCCGTTTACGACTCTATTCACGTCCGTTACGGTGTACTTGTACTGATCGTCTGCTAATATCTTTGCAAGCTGCGTTTGCGAAAGACCAAGGCGAACGATTCTTACCTTGAAACTATCCATTTTTTTCTCCTTTCCATTTTTAAGACAATTCCCGTTGACAAATACGCCTGTCCGTGCTATAATCGAAATTGCAGTAACAACTAAACACAGACGGCGTTCCGTCAAACAGAGGACAAACGGCTTCGATTTTTTGAAAATCGGTTTCGGTTGTCCGTGTTGTGATTTTATTATAATCCCTATTTTAGGGATTGTCAACGCTTTTTCCCTATTTTGGGGAATTTTGTGTAGATGCACAAAAACCATATCCCTATTTTGGTGATTTTGTAGAGGTGACACACATGACATTTAGCGAAAAGATTACCGCACTTATGCGAGAACAAAAAGTAACCGCTAAAGAACTGTCGGAAAAATTAAGTATAGGCAAAAACCAATTTAAGTATTGGGCTGATAAGGGTAACACCCCTAACGCAGAAACCGTTTCAAAACTTGCGGACTACTTCGGCGTTTCTGTTGACTATCTTCTCGGAAAAACAGATAACCGAGGACAAAAAGAAAAGCCCGCCGCAATTAGCGACGAGCTTTGGAAGAAACTTGATAGCGATCCCAAGGCCGTTAAGCTGCTTGAGATGCTGTTGAACATGACTCCTGAGCAGAGGGATGAATTGGAAAAGTTTATGGAGGAGATGTAAATGGAAGAATTGACCTGTCAAGAATGCGGAACTACCCTCGAAAAAGATGCAAATTTTTGTACCAAGTGCGGCAAAAAAATCGATAACAGCAAAGAAATAATCATGCGCGCATTTTTTGGTGAAGTTGGTGTAAATATAACAAAGAAAAAAGGCGGGAAAAATCTGATTAAACTTTCCGGGCTTATTGTCGTCCTTGGAGTTGTTGCCGGATTTACTCCGACAACCTTGGATTTGCCGTTTGACTTTACGACGACACTAACTTATCTATTTATCTCCCTTATAATTTTCATTATAGGTCTCATTAAG
>ERZ808034.40-NODE-40-length-16711-cov-3.524708_pt1 | contig 16711 bp, 11 predicted proteins | sample MGYA00380188_ERZ808034 | MGnify/ENA primary metagenome ERZ808034 (study PRJEB31490, sample SAMN06133380) | cow dung metagenome | isolation source: M12 | host: cow | place: China: Chengdu | collected 2015-05 ...
CATCGCCAGGAGTTGTTGGATCCTCCCCTGGAGTTGTTGGCTCCTCGCCAGGAGTTGTTGGATCCTCACCTGGAGTCTGTTCCTGATTTACTCCTCCATCAGGATTGATAACCTCATCCGGTTTGCAGGAGAGAGTCATCGCAGAGATAGCCGCAAGAACGGCAAAGATTGAGATAATGTTCTTTTTCATATGATAAAATTTTAATAGTTATAATCCTGCACTTGAAAGGAAACCTCCGTCCACAGGTACGGTAATACCTGTCACAAAACTTGCAGCTTCATCATTCACCAGCCAATTTACGCAGCCGATGAGCTCCTTTGCCTCACCGAAACGGTGCATAGGGGTGTTGTAGTTGATGTGCTGACCGCGCGAGGTGAGTCCGCCTTCCGGGGTGGTGAGGAGCTTCTTTGAACGCTCGTTCACGAAGAATCCCGGCGCAACTGCGTTCACACGGATTCCCGCCGGAGCCAGATATGCAGCAAGCCACTGGGTGAAGTTTGACACTCCTGCCTTTGCAATAGCATAAGCCGGCACACGCGAAAGAGGACGATAAGTATTCATTGACGCGAAGTTGATGATGTTGCCATGACCCTGCTCGATCATATCGAGGGCGAACACACGTGAAGGAATCACAGTACCGAGAGTGTTGATCTCTATCACATCAAGGAACTTCTTCATGTCAAGGTTGAAGAATCCGCGCAGGCCCTCGCGGTCATCGGTGAGTTCCTTAGGATCGAACTCGTTGATGGTGGTCACTGCGTCAGGCTGGTTTCCACCTGCACCGTTGATGAGAATGGTCACGGGGCCATAGACCTTGTGAACCTCCTCGCGCACCTGCATCATTCTTGCTTCATCCTTCACATCTGCGGTTATGCACACGCAACTGCCTCCGAAAGACCTGATTTCCTCTTCTACTTTCTGGAGCTTGTCCAGAGATCGTCCCACGAGGACTACATTGTGGCCCTGCTTTGCAAAGTCCACTGCTATCACCGAGCAGAGTGTTCCGCCTGCTCCGGTCACTACAATATTCTGTTTATTCATAAAAATATTTCAATGCATTGTTATATGATATATCTGCGGCGATGTGGCCGAGGTAGGCCTCGTCTGCGGGGAACTGGCCGCGGAGCGTCTTGTCTGCTAGCCAGTTGCAGAGGATGCGGCGGAAATAGTCATGACGCGAAAACGAAAGCACATTGCGGCTGTCGGTGGTCATTCCTATGAACTGCGGCATCAGCGAGTATGCTGCAAGATTCTCCAGCTGGTCGGTCATGCCGTAGAAGTGGTCGTTGTACCACCATGCAGGACCGAACTGCACCTTGCCCACAACCCCATCCTGCGAATAGGATCCTGTAAGCACTGCCAGAGCGGCATTGTCTGCAGGATTCAAGGTAAACAGTCCTGTCTTAGGAAGTTCACCCTTCACATCCTGCGAATCCAGGAACGCGCAAAGGCTCTTTACGTCGCATGTATTTCCTATCGAAGCATATCCGCCGGCTGGTCCTGCAAGAGAACGCAGACGCGAACTGGTGAAACGCTGTGCACCAATATGAAGGAGCATCGCCCAACCACGGCGTGAATACTCGCTTGCCAGATGGCCAAGCACAAATGACTTAAGCCTTACATCAGCAAACTCAGCTGCAGCATAGAGCTTTGCAGCAGTCTCAAAATCCGTCAGCACAAATCTCCAGCCGTCATCAAGAGCATGATCGGCCACACGGCAGCCGTTCTCTGAGAAAACATCGAGTCTTGCATCCACAGCTGCAAGATAATCCTCCAAGGTCTTAGGCGAACCGAGCCTTTCAAGCCATGCAGGAGCAAATCCAAGCACAGAATCAGCCCTCAACGAAGGCGTCACCTTGATGTCTCCCCTTACGGAAGAATGTACGGTAACATCGTCCAGCAGATCATCTGAGGTACTGAGAACCTTCACCCCAAAGCCGCGCAGGATGCCCATTGTCGAGAATGAATCTTCCTTAAGACGCTCGTTGCAGGCATCCCATACCTTGTCTGCACATGACGGATCAGGCATCTCGTCCAGGCCGAAGACATTCTTCATCTCCATTGCAGACCAATGGAAGAGCGGATTGCCAAGGGTGTGAGGAAGAGTCCTTGCCCATGCGTCGAACTTCTCACGGGTGGAAGCATGACCGGAAATCACGGCCTCATTCTCGCCATGAAGACGCATAGCCCTGTGCTTGTATGGGTCTGAAGCCACCCAGAGCTGTCCTATGTCTGAGAAACGACGGTCTGAGGCAAGCTCTGCAGGCACAAGGTGATTGTGATAATCCGCTATCGGAAGCCCCTCCACGTACTCATGGTAAAGAGTGCGTGCGAGAGGGGTTTCGAGCAGGAAGTCGCTATTTATAAAATCTACTTTCATCAAAAATATCCGCCGTTGTTTACCATTTCAACTGCCGAGAAGCCCTCGTGAACCCACTTCTTCATCTCGCGCTCGTTGCGGTTGATCTCCTCCGCACGGAGAAGCACCTCATAAGCGATGGCACGTGGGATAACCACAACTCCGTCTATATCGCCAAACATTACATCACCCGGCTTGATATACACCTTGCCGATGCGGATAGGAATATTGTAACCTGTGATCTTTGTTCTTCCGAGCGAACCGTTTGAAGTGCGGTAGCGGTAGAAGACCGGGAATTTCTGAGCAAGTACCTGTCTTGTGTCGCGGATACCTCCGTTCACTACAGCCATGCGGGAATGGCGTGCAATAGCCGAAGCGGTCATGATCTCACCCCAGTGCGAAGCTTCCACCTCATCACCTGCATCCCACACGACACAGCACTCTGCCGGCATATCGTCAAGCATACGCGCTCTGATATCCATCTCGCCTCCTACGGTAGGATCCGGATTCGAACGGATGGTATATGCGATACCTGCCTTGCACATCTGGTTCTCCAAAGGCATGATATTGATCGGAAGCGCCTGATCCATCAGGAGCTTCTCCCTAAGTACATCATTGATCGCACCTGTGTAAAGTGCCTCATAACGGTCGCAAAGTTCCTTGTCCGAGATTGGGAAAGGAGTCATGTCGATCTTGTCGAGCATCTCTGTGAGAGCATCGAGCTTCATCATACTTTTCTTTGACATTCTTCTTATATTTTGATATTAGTTCTTTCTCTTTATATATATGACTGCCAGTGCCAATGCTCCGATCAGACAGGCCACACCGGCAAGACAGCTGTAGAATCCACCATCGGTGGTAATCGTAGGAATACTCATCGCCACGAACAGAATACCGGCTGTCACAAGCGAGAACACGAACAGCCACACAAGTGCACGGATATATTCCGGAGAAATCTTCGGTTTATCAGCCTCTGCGATAGGGGTGTGGATAAGCCTGAAGAAACTCTCCACCTCGGCATTCTTCTCTGGAGTACGTTTTTTCCATGAAGGGATGAAATATACGATGAAGCAGAGCGCCGATTCAACAAGAGTAGCCACCTCCCACGAAACTGATGGAATCAGGTTCAGCACGACACCGGAAACCACACCGGTGAAGATTGTAGCGATGGACGCTGTGCTGTCAGGCTTACGTACAAGGATACCCATAATAAGAGGTATACCAAGCGGAATTGCAAGGATGCTCGAGAAAAGTTTGTTAGCCTCGAATGCACCACCGAAATTACGGATAAGAATCGCGCCACCGATCATCACCACTCCCACAAGGGCTGTGCAGATACGCGCCACAGACAGAAGTTTCTTTTCTGAAGCAGTTCGGTTTATAAGTCTCTTGTATATGTCATTTGTCAGAACAGATGCCATTACGTTATACTCGGCATTAAGTGCAGACATCGTCGCCGCAAACATCGACGAAAAAAGAATACCCATGATTCCCACAGGAAGCAGTTTAATGGCTACTGAGACATATGACATCTCTGGGTCCGCCAGACCTGGAACAATCAGAGGAGAAGCTACCGCCGGAAGAAGGAACACAGGAGTGAAGATCAGGAAAAGCAATCCTGTCACCACGCCAACCTTTACTGCGGCGTTCTCATCCTTGACACAATAGAATTTCTGGATAAAGGTCCAATTCTCATTATATTTGACAAGAGTCATAAATGCATAGACTCCAAGCCAGAACAGATTTCCCTTAGGTCCATTGAAGAAATTCAGATGATCCGGGAGCTTTTCTGAAATACCAGCCAAGCCTCCAACCTCAGACATAGAAAGCGGAAGAAGCACCACTGTCACAAGAATAAGGATGATGAACTGAACAGTACTCATGATTGTAACGGTCCATATGCCTCCGATAAGGTTGAATACGGTCACAATAATTCCAGAAACGACAATCGACCACTCAAGAGAAAGAGGAGTGACCACAGCGATGAAGACACCGATCGCATAAAGACGGACCATGTTGTCAAGTACTCTCAGCACCAGACTCACCCATGTCATCACCTGCTGGAGCGGAAGGCTATAACGTTGCTCCAGATACTCCATAGGGGTCGTGCAACCGGTCCTTCGCCACAATTTGCCAAGGAAGACACCGCCTATGATGCAAGCCGGCACAGTCACCCAAAAGACAGTAATCGACACAACACCCCATTCATATGCTATTCCAGCATAGGCAACAAAAACGAAGGTCGAGAAAAGACCCATGAAGTTGGTGATGGTGGCCATAATCCAAGGGATGGTTCCGCCACCTTTGAAATATGCTCCGCTGTCCTTGATGAACCAGCCGAATGAAAGACCTATGACAGCCATAAGGGCCACATAGACCGCCACTGAGACGTAGTCAAGATTCTGAAGATGTAATTCCATATTAATATTCGATTCCTATTGCGTCCATCATTCCTTTAAGGTATCCCACTCCGAAGAGGGTGCCGCTGATGCCGTAGCTCGGCTGGCTGTTATCCTCGCCTGCCATCGTAGGGACATGGTCAGAGCGGAGAGGACCATCATAACCGACCTCTTTGTAAACTCTTAGCATTGCAGGCATATCTGTCGGGCCGTTGTCGTGGAATGTCTCGTGGAAATTCTCCGCTCCTCCGGCCACATCCCTCTGATGCACGAAGAAGATCCTGTCCTTCCACTCGCGGATCACATCAGCCACAGGAGCACCCATGGTCACATAAGTACCCTGACAGAAGGTCAGTCCATGCGATGGACTGTCACTCAGGCTCAAAACCCTGCGGATCGCATCAGGATTCGTAAATATACGGGCGATGCCCTGCAAAGGGCTTACAGGCGGGTCGTCAGGATGAAGTCCCATACGCACTCCGGCTTCCTCGGCCACAGGCATCACCTGCGAGATGAACCACTCATAGTTTTCCCACATCTTTTCCTCCGACACTTCGCCATACTCTGTCATAGGCAGCTTGTCGCCGTCCTCCTTGCTGAATCCGGTCACAAAAGCGCCACCCCTCTCAAGAAGTCCCTTTGAGGTGCGGAACCAGCCGGTAGGCATGAAATTGTAGCAAAGAGTCGTGATGCCAAGCTTGCCCATGTTGCGCAGCATCTGCTTATACTGTTCTATGTCCTCCTCTCGTCCGGGAAGGCCTAGTTTGATGCGCATCATGTCTATCTGGTCCCCTTCAAGACCGATAAGATCAAATCCGTGCTCTGCAAAAAGCTCCTTCTGAGCCTTGAGAGTCTCAAAGTCTGTTATAGGCTTCTTTCCGGTAAGTTCGGGAGCAAGCTTCGCAAAAGCATAGCGGATACCCATCTGGGATACCAGCTGCCACTTCACATCAGGTTTGTCGCCGAAAAAAAGATGAACCAGTTTCATTATAGGTCGTTTTTAAGTTTCAGAAGAGCTTCAAGGAAATAATAATCCGCATATGTCTCCGGTTTGTCAATAGAAGAATTATGAGGAACAGAGGCCACACTGTGCATAAGCAGATAATAGTTATTCTCTCCCCTTTCTGCCATATATGCCGGACTCGCGAGGGACGAAAGCATCTTCACGGCCGCATCGCGGTACTGCTGAGCCTTTGCAGGATCATCCACATAGTTCTTCAGTTCAAGAAGGGCCGATGCAGTAGCCGCGGCAGCAGAGGCATCACGAGGCTCTTCTTCAAAGCGCTCCGGATCGTATGCCCACTCATAATCCGTGAACTCACCGATATTGAAATCCCAGTAAGGGATGGAATCCTCAGGAAGGTTCTTGTGGTTGATGAAGAAATCGGCAGCCTTCATAGCCGTCTCAAGATACTCAGGCTTCTTTGTAAATCTGTAGCACATGGTGAACCCGTAGATCGCCCATGCCTGGCCTCGTGACCAGGCCGAAGAATCCGAAAATCCCTGAGAAGTCTTGCGTGCATCCACCTCTCCTGTCTCAGGATTATATGCCACAAGATGGTACGCTGAACCGTCTTCACGAATGTGGTTGGCCATAGTCTTGTCCGCATGACTGAGAGCCGGCTTCAGAAATTTCTCGTCACCGGTAAGTTCGTATGCCTTGAACAAGAGATCCAGATTCATCAGGTTGTCGATAATCACAGGGTAATATGTAGTGTAAGTACCACCACGTGAGGTCCATTGATCCCAGGACTTGGTGGTGCCTGTAATCTCCGAGAAACGGGAAAGCTGACTACCAGCAGCATGCACTATAACGTTCTTATAATATTCGGACGGACAGTATTCATACGCCTTACCAAACGAAGCCATGATGATGAAACCGATGTCATGATGATAAATCTGGTTCTTCTGCACCTCGAGTGCACGGGTCACCTTCTCGGCCTTAGCCTTCCACTGCACATCACCGGTATGTGCATAAAGCATCCAGAGAACTCCAGGATAGAAACCGTTTGTCCAGTTGGCTCCTGATTTCAGAGGCTCAGCGCCGATAAGACGTGTCTCGCCGGAGTTGTTCACCGTACGGGGATACATCCCCATAGGGGTAGCCTCGTACATAAGCTCATACTGCTGGGCCGCACGCTCAAAGCCCTTCTCGACAAGCCTCTGCTCATTTTCTGAGCACGACATGAGAACTACAGCAGCCAGCAACAACGTTGCTGCTCTATTCAGCAAAAAAACTTTCATATCCTAAAGCAACTTGGTTTTAAGCATGATTCCATTCTGACTTCTATGTCGCAACTGGTACTCATACATGGACCGTGGAGACACCTTGGTTCCATGAGATTTCCATATTCCGTCAGGACGCTGTCCATACAAGCCGTATTCGCGACTGGATGGCAACTTTTCACCTATACATCCCACACACCAGTTGTGGCCGCTCACCCAAGGGCTCTGACACACGATGGAGGCAGCTTCGCAGTTCCATAACACGAAATTGACACCTGACCATCCCTGTCCGGTTCCATAATTATCCCTGTCCTGCACAGCCAGAAGTCCATCGGTAGTACATCCGTCATACAAAATTCCCGTAGCCCATTTCTGATGAGGACCCATATCGGAAAATGAATTGGTCATATGACAGTCATGGTAGACATTAGGGCCCGGTGTCCTCACACCTGTGACACATCCGTGACGATCCTTATCCGCAGTACACCCGGTGAAAAGACACATCTCACCCTTATAATTATGGAAAGCGTATCTTCTGGAGCCCTTCAACTCGGACACAGGATCCTTGCTCGAGCAGTCAGACACTGTTATATACCTTGCTCCATACCAGAGATTGACCATGCAGTATCCGAAATGCAGGGCAGTCACATTCCTGATCCAGCAATGCTCTGCAGCATTTACCTGGATTGCTGTCCAGCAATGGTCCTCATCAACATGATTGGCATAAATATCATATTCTTTGAAAGCATACTCCGAGCGCAAAGTCATATTTTCAATACCACACTCACTGACTCTTGCAACGTTTCCTTTTTCTTTATAGAGTATACCACGATTCTCTTCTCCATAATCATCGGTAAGTTCCATGACTAAAGGATTATCAAGATATATCATGCTGCCCGACACTCTCACTACCCTGCGGCTCCAATACATGGTATATTTTGAATCATAGTTTTTTTCATTCCATTGTATCACTGAGCCAGCGTCATTCTGAGGGATTTCATCCATTTTCAAAGCCGATATCCACGCATCCGTACCCGGGCGACACACCACAACCTTGTCTCCTGCCTTGAAGTTACTTGGATCCGCGACTTCCACATACATCTGCCCCACAGCGGCATCAGTGATTATTCGGGACGGAGAGATGCAGTCATTTTCCACATCCTTATAGTTAATTACATTACCTATCGATATCAGTACACGGTCTTCCTTGGAATCAGCATCTGGGTCTACATATCTGGAAGTGCCGGTCGCCACTATAACAGTCTTACCCTCTCCCTCTCCACGCAGCACAACACCCGACTTCATAACGAGTTGTCCGCTTACATTATAAGTTCCTTCCTTCAGAAGCACCGCATGGCCTGAAGAAGTATTATCTATTGCATTCTGAATATCTGAAGTCCTGTCTCCTGAAGAAGGTTCCAAAGTTGTTCCTACCGGAACGTATAGCGGTTCCTCCTCACCCCAATGGTATCCCACACGGCTGAAATCGATATACTCTCCAAGCAGCAGGGAATTTGTATTTTCCTTAAAACCTTCATTTTCCACGCCGCCAAGAACAGTCATTGCAAAGTTGTCAATGTCGTAGATAGGCACATATTGATTTCTTTCAATCCTGGCCGGCTCACTCAAACTTGCCTGAAGCCTCTCGCCATTCTGACGTATAAGCGTAATCCTAAACAGATGCTCTCCAGGAAGTATACATGCGCAATAATATTTACCTTTCTGAAATGCACCTGAAATCGAAACAGATTCCTTTGGATCCAATACCTTATTCACCAACGGATTTTCTTTCGCATCCACACGGAACTCACCTGCGAGAGGATTCCCATTCAGGTCGTCTATTACCACCGAGCGTATATCATCATATTTTGCAAACCTGAACCGGAGAACAGCACACGCATTCTTCATCTGTGTCTCATATGCGCCGTCATCTTTCTTGGTCAGGATTCCTACTGCCACATTGGCATGCAGACTATTCTCACAACGGACTTCCTGGGCATCATCCAGCCACAGATATAGACCGTCATCATAGCGAGGACTGTAATCTCCACAATAAACAGCATAGAGCGGTTCCTTATCAGCCGGCCAGCCGTTTACCGTAAAATCGTAACTCATGGCATCGTCGGTACATTCAGATGAAGTCATACAGACATCATCTGCCAGGACCTTTATCATATCACCCGCAGTCCATAAGACAGCACCACCATCTGCAAACAGAGTCTTCGTATCCGGATCATTTTCCTGATATCCGGCTACCACACTAATTACAGCAGACTGATGGTTCGACTCATCAACTCCTGCACATGAGATCACGACCGAGATCGCCAGGAGACTTATTAAATGTAGAATATCATGTTTTTTCATAGATACCTGACCTAACTATACCACGGTTAGTATTGACAAATGTAGAGGTTTTGTATAAAAACACAAAATTTTTTTTTAGAAAGTATTACGACGAATCATCCTGAATTCGTTATGGATCTTAGTCATTTTCCTACTTAAAATCATCTCCGCGGCAAGCTTTCCCATCTTCACAAAATCAGTAGAAATTGTAGTAAGACCTCCCAGGACAACAGAATTCAAAGGAACATCATTATATGCAATCAATCCGACATCTACTCCCACCGTCAAATTATTCTCCTTGAGGATCTCATCAAACTCAGCAAGCTCGTTGCTCAGCTGACCTGTCTGCAGAAGAAACACCTCACCGGCCTTTACATTACGCGGGAATGAATCCATTACACGCAATGGAATATGATTTCTGGCACAGAAGGATCCGACTCCTTCGAGAACCCATTTACCGTAACGGCTAGTCGGCAGGACGACCGCATTGAGGCAGCCGATATTCCTCAACTCATCCACAGCTTCTTCAAGTCCCCTCTCGACATCAGTAAAGAAGTCCTGATATACCGCACCGAACTGTCCGGACATGAAACGGTTGCAGTGGTCAAGCAAAAGGAGTTTACGGTTCGGCACGCGGCCGAGCAGCTTCGCCACCCTCATCTGGGTCTGGTCATCAATGGAGAAATGTGGGGAGACCACATAATAATCATACGTATCCAGATACTGGTCAAGGTAATGTTCCAGCTGGTCAACATCGGCATTGTGAAGGATAATCTTTACCTCAGCCTCATCCACAAGCGCATTGGTAAACGAGTCCACAAGCAACTGCTTGAAAATATCCATGCGGCCAAGTATCATCAGGATATTAAGTTTCTTCGGAATCTCGTCCGCATCACGCGAGACATAATAGCCTTTACCGGGACAACTGGCGATATAGCCTTTGTTACGAAGGGTCACCAATGCACGTTTTACCGTTTCTTTTGACATGCCGGTATCAGTTGCAATATCGGTCATGGAAGGAAGATGAGTTCCCTTCTTTAAAGTACCATCAAGAATCCGTGTCTCGATTTCTGAAAGCACTTGTTTATATTTCGGCACATCCGTATCCGGATTGATGTGAAATCTCATATAGCGTCAATCATGGGTTAATGTGACAAAATTACAACTTTATTTGATATTATTCAATAGAAAACACTACATTTGCGACACCTAACCTCACTATACCATGGTATACAGATTATTTTTCTTCATCGTACTCATAGCAAATTCATTTGCAATCCACTCGGAAGAACTCCCAGATTGGCTTGATCCCCAAGTATTTGAAAAGAACCGCGAGTCTATGCACACCACATTCACCGTGGACAGGTGCAGCGATATCACACTCGGAGGAATCTGGAAATTCAATTTCAACGAAACAGCTGAAGGACGTCCCTCAGACTTCTTTGTTACCGGATATGATGATTCTTCATGGGATGAGATTCCGGTTCCGGGCATATGGGAACTGAACGGGTACGGAGACCCGGTATATACCAGCCGCAACTACGCTTGGGAACGAAACTATGTGAACAATCCCCCATATCCCCCTGTAGAGCACAATCATGTGGGACAGTACAGAAGGTCATTTGATATCCCAGACTCCTGGAAGGGTAAGGACGTATTCCTGCATATAGGATCTGCGATATCAAATGTACGTGTGTGGATAAACGGCAAAGAGGTTGGATATAGCGAGGACAGCAAGCTGGAAGCATGCTTCGACATTACTAAATACATACATACCGGAAAGAACTCCATTGCATTGGAAATATTCCGTTGGTGTGATGCCACATATCTGGAAGACCAGGACATGTGGAGACTCAGCGGAATCGCACGCGATGTATTCTTGACCGCAAGGGAGAAGAAGAGGCTGGAGGACGTACGGATCAGCGGTTCAGCTGACGGCGTGGCATCCATCTCTGTAAAAGTTACCAAGGGAGTGACCTCCGCGACATATAGGATAACCTCTCCGGACGGCACAGCAGTGGCTTCCGGAACTATCCCGACAAAAAACGGAAAGGCATCGTGCCGGATAGAAGTACCTCAACCGCTTTTATGGAGCGCTGAGACGCCTTGGCTCTACAAGCTGGACATGACGGTTTCCGACAGGAAAGGAACACTTGAGAGTACCTCACTGGACTTCGGTTTCAGGGACGTTTGCGTCTCAGGAGGACAACTTCTCGTAAACGGCAAGCCAGTGCTTATAAAAGGAGTGAACAGACACGAACTGGGGACATGGAACGGTCCGGTGATGAGCGAAGAAGAGATGCTTCTGGACATTCTCCGCATGAAGCAGCACAACATCAACGCAGTACGTTGCGCCCATTATCCGAATGACCCTCAGTGGTACTCCCTTTGCGACAGATATGGCCTGTATGTGGTGGCCGAAGCCAACATCGAGTCACACAGCATGGGCTTCCTGGAAGAGAGCCTTTCGAATAACCCGTCGTATGAAGCAGCACATTTAGTGCGTGTGCAAAGGATGATCGAGAGGGACTTCAACCATCCTTCGATAATAGCATGGAGCCTCGGAAACGAGTCCGGACATGGTCCCACTATGCAGAAATGCTACGACCTCGCTTACGACATGGACTCCACCCGCATCGTTCAGTATCAGTTCGAACAAGGCTTATGTGAGGGATTCTCAGATGTATTCTGTCCGATGTATTACAGCCATGAGCAGTGTCTTGAGTATCTGAAGACCGACCCTGCCCGCCCGCTTATCCAGTGCGAGTATGCCCACGCCATGGGCAACTCCCTCGGCGGATTCAAGGAATACTGGGACATGGTGCGTGCATGGCCGAAGTTCCAGGGAGGCTTCGTATGGGACTTCGCGGACCAGGGACTATATTGGGAGGTAGATGCATCGAAATACGGGACTGACCACTGGTTCGCATACGGAGGAGATTTCAACACGTACGACCCCACACGTGCGACCACTTCATGCAACGGCCTGTTCGCTGCCGACCGTACTCCACAACCTCACGCACGCGAATTCGCATACCAGTGCCGTCCAATACATACCTCGGCCGTGAATGCACTAAACGGAAAAGTTGCTGTATTCAACGAGTATTTCTTCAAGGACTTATCCGACTTCCGGATGGACTGGACAGTGGAAGCAGACGGAAGAGCGGTCCTGTCAGGGTGCGTGCCTTCCATCGCAATAGGGCCACAGAAGACAGGGGATCTTGAGCTCGGGTACGATATCGGGGACATTGCAAGTGCCATAGGATGCGGCATGGACTCACTCTCTGCATACGACATATACCTCACAGTGCGTTACAGCCTTAAACGAGCTGATGGTCTTATGCCGGCCGGGACAGAACTTGCCTACGACCAGATCTGCCTGAACGAAGCTGCCATTTCACACAAGAACAACTGCTCCGGAAAACCGGAGCATGGCGAAGAAGGCGGCCTGAGAACATTCAGCGGCGAAGTCAGGAAAGGAGGCAAAAGCTTGCCTTGGAAAGCCGCATTCGACCCTGCGAGCGGAGCCCTCGTAAGCTATACAATCGGGACAAAGGAACTGATAAGCTCCCCTCTGATGCCGAACTTTACCAGAGGCATCACAGAGAACGACCTTGGGCCGGACATGGACAAGGCTCAGGAGCTATGGAGAACTGCTGAATTCAAGACAGCATCCTTCATGGTAACGGAAGAAAAGGACTGTCAGAAAGTATTTGTGACATATGAGCCTATAGGCGATGCTGCAGAATTGAAGATGATTTATAGCATCTATGCGGACGGATGCATCGAAGGAGCGGAGTATCTTGAGGATGGTGGCAAGCTGTCCGAAGCCCCATGTCTTCCGCGATTCGGTATGGAGTTCGCCATGCCGGGACAGTTCTCCAACCTCGACTTCTATGGTCTGGGGCCGGATGAGAATTACTGCGACCGCTACAGTTCTTCGCTCATGGGACATTATACGCAGAGGGTTGAAGACCAGTATAACTACAACTATGCACGCCCTCAGGAGTCCGGCACAAAGACACGCCTGAAATGGTGGAAGGTCACAGACGACAGAGGATATGGATTTGAAATCACTGCATCGGAAAAGTTCTCTGCATCGGCCCTGCCGTTCAGCACAGAAACCCTTGACATAAAGGCTTACCCTCTGAAGAAATATTGGTCAGACATCTACGACTTCCCTACTCCGACCGGACGCCCGGACCATCAGGTCCACTCTCTGGAACTCAAAGCTCAGGCTTTCGAGAACCAGCGTTCACTCGGCAAGACCTGGATATGCTTCGATCTTGCCCAACAGGGAGTGGGAGGCATAGACTCCTGGAAGTCATGGCCTCTGCCGCAGCATCGTATTCCGGCACAGCCGATGTGCTTCCGGTTCCATATAAGACCTGTTGTCCGCTGATGAAGAAACGCGCGTCAGGCGGATGACTTAGAAAGTGCCTCTGCGGATAAGACGGAAATCGCATTTGACCTTTGAAAGGTTCTTGGTCAAGATCACTCTTAAATTTCGCGAAGTTACAAAAACCTTATTATAAAACAAACTGCTGACAATGAATGCAAAAACAACAAAAGGAAGCTGGTACAAATGGGAAGTTCTGCTGCTCCTCTGGATGGCCTATCTACTTAATCAGGCTGACAGGCAGGTGTTCAACACCGTTCTCCCTGCAATCCGTGACGCTCTCAATCTGACTGACACATCAGTCGGTCTGATTGCAACAATATTCAATCTCTGCTATGCATTCATGGTGCCGCTTGGAGGTTGGGCCGGAGACAAATTCAGCCGTAAATGGGTTGTAACTATCGCTATACTCTTCTGGAGCGTGGCAACAATGTTCACAGGTCTGGCTACAGGCGTGATAATGCTTATTCTTCTGCGAAGCGTTGCCACTGGTGGAGGTGAGGCATTCTTCGGACCAGCGAACTACTCACTTTTGGGACAATATCATAAAGAGACGCGCGCACGTGCGATGTCCATCCACCAGACCGCTTACTATGTAGGCGTGATTCTCGCTGGTTGGCTTGCCGGATATATCGCAGACAAACTCGGATGGGAATATTCATTCATCATTTTCGGTGCAGTCGGTATTGTTTGGGGCATTATAATGATCTTCAGACTTAAGGACAAGAATGAACCAAAAGAAGAAGGCGAAGTTGGCAAGACAGAGAACAAGGTCGGAATTCTTGATGGATTCAAAGTCGTGTTCAGCACCCCTACAGCCCTCATGCTTACCATCGGATTCAGCGGACTTATCTTCGTGATCACAGGATTCATGACATGGGTGCCTGCATTCCTCCAGGAAGAGTTCGGACAGAGTCAGGCTGCAGCAGGATTCAATTCTATGTTCTACACATATGTAGCAGCTTTCATCGGAGTCCTCCTTGCAGGCTCGCTTTCGGATAAGTTTGCAGCAAAGAGCAACAAGGCACGCATGATGCTTCAGGCACTCGGACTCGTCGCCGGAGCTGTATTCCTCTTCATAATGGGAAGCAGCACCACTCTTTGGGTACTCTATCTCAGCTTCGCCGGATGGGGTTTCTTCAGGGCATTCTTCGACGCCAACACATATACAGTGCTCTATGACGTGACTCCGTCACATCTTCACGCCTCATGCTCGAGCGCAATGATCACCACTGGATTTGCAGTAGGCGCCCTTGCCCCTGTAGTGCTCGGAGCCATGAAGGAGAGCCTCGGAAGCTTCGCGGCGACATTCCCTGTTCTGGGAATTATCTGGGTTGTATGCGCAATCCTCATGTTCGTTGTAAGCCGCACAAGCTATCAGAAAGATTACGACAAAATTAATAAAGCATAGCTATGAAAGCAGAGCTCAAAAACAGAAAGCCGAAAGCAGGTCTCCTGCTTATCGCTTCACCAAGATTCAAGAACTTGTATGGACCTCAGAGAGGAACTTATGGTGAAAGAAAGGCTGAAGCCGTAAAAGGCATCAAGGCAACAATGGACTTCCTTGACCTTGTCGATCCCGGCATCGTATATGAAAGAGAGGATGCCCAGAAGGCAATGGACATGTTCTATGCAGAGAAGGTTGACTTCATCTATGCGGAATTCCTTTCTTGGAGCGAAGACTTCGCATGGATCAGATTCCTGCGCGACTGTCCTGAGATTCCTATAATATTCTGCAATGTTGCAAAGCCGAAGATGACATTCGAGACAACCCTCGACGAGGATGATTTCGTGGACTACCTCTGCGCCGGCACACTCGTAGGTTCACTCGAAGGTTCAGGAAGCATCAAGAGGGTACCTCGCAAGATGGTCAAGACCATACTCGGCACACGCGAGCAGGTGACAGAACAGCTCAAGGTCTATGCAAACGCAGCAAAGACACGTGCAATCCTCCGCAACTCGAACGTTGGCCTCATGGCAAACATGAACGAGGCAATGTGGAGCACATATATCGACAACTACGACCTCTTCACGAAGATCGGTCCTGAAATCCACTACCTCTCATACAGTGATTACGGAATCGAGATAGAGAACCTCACAGATCAGGAGGTGAAGGAGTATGCAGACGAGCTTACCGGCAAGTACAAGATGATGGATGATGTAGAATACGACAAATTCATCGGCTGTGTGAAAGCGACTCTCGGTATCAAGAAACTTGCAGAGAAGAACAACATTGACTGCTACGTATACAATGATATCGATCAGGCTACATTCAAGACAGCAGGATGCCGAGCTGGTTTCTACCCTCAGTGGTTCAATGAAAATGTCAGCGTACTTGTACCTGAGGCTGATATAGGAGCCGGTATCATCACATATGTCCTCAAACTCATGAGCGGCAAGAACATCAACTTCATCGAGCCTTTCCATATCGAGGACGACTTCGGAACATTTGCAGGCGGGCATGCTGGTCCTAATGACCACAACGACCCGCAGTGGCAGGATAACGTCATCATTTCACGTGACGTACGCTTCGCAAAGACACATTGGAAATATGCTGGTGCACCATTCGCATGGAACCGTTTCAGCCCTGGCATGAAGACAGTTGCAGGTCTCTACGAGGAGGATGGAAAATATAAGCTCATCACATTCATGGTAGAGAGCCTTTCTGAAAAGGACACTCCACAGAGTGCAAAGAAGCATCTCCTTGCAACATACAGCCACGGCATATTCAGACCAGAGGGACCGGTCAAGGAACTTTGGGAGCAGGTTCTCCGCATCGGAGCTACACAGCACTACGCTATCGTGGACGGCGACTACCGCAAGGAACTTGAGGATTTTGCAGAGATTATGGGATTTGAGTTCTACAGCATCAAATAAAGGATTTAATAACAAATAAACATCAAAGACAATGAGTTTTATGTACAACCCGTTTCCGTTTGATGATCCAAAGCCGATCAACAGACCGACACTTTCAAAAGAAACTA
>ERZ808034.42-NODE-42-length-16243-cov-5.622789_pt1 | contig 16243 bp, 29 predicted proteins | sample MGYA00380188_ERZ808034 | MGnify/ENA primary metagenome ERZ808034 (study PRJEB31490, sample SAMN06133380) | cow dung metagenome | isolation source: M12 | host: cow | place: China: Chengdu | collected 2015-05 ...
ATGTTAAAATAATTAAGAATTTAAAGTAAGGAGACGATTATGAAATACAGTTTTGAGAAAGCAGAAAAAAGCACAGTAAAAATTACTATTGATTTAACTGCAAAAGAGTGGCAGTCAGCAATTGATGCTGCATATGAAAAGACTAAGGGCAAATACTCTGTTCCAGGGTTCAGAAAGGGTAAAGTTCCTAAGAAGGTGCTAGAAAGCGCGTATGGTGCAGGTATTTTCTATGAGGAAGCTATTAACCAAGCTTTTCCAAAATATTATTCTGAAGTATTAGAAAAAGAACCAACTATCGATGCAGTTGCAATGCCAGATATCGACATTAAAAAAATCAGCGACAAAGGTATTACAATGCTAGCAATCGTAGCCGTAAAACCAGAAGTAGTTTTAGGCGAATATAAAGGTCTAAAGTTCAAAAAGAACGTATATAATGTAAGTGACGAAGAAGTTGAAGAAGAATTGAAGCGCTTACAAGAAAGAAATTCTCGTATGGTAGATATTACCGATAGGGCTGTTGAAGACGGCGATATGGTAGTAATCGACTATTCTGGTAGTGTTGACGGCGTTAAGTTTGACGGTGGCACTGCAGAGAAACAAAACTTAGTAATTGGCAGTAAGTCTTTTATTCCTGGTTTTGAAGAACAAGTTATCGGCATGAAAATCGGTGAAGAAAGAGATATCAACGTTAAGTTCCCTGATGAATATCATGCAGAAAATTTAAAGGGTAAGGACGCTGTTTTTGCTATCAAATTACACGAAATCAAGAAAAAAGAACTTCCTGAAATCAACGATGAGTTTATTAAAGACGCAATCGGTGCAGAAAGTGTAGAAGCATATAAAGCTGAAACTAAAGAAAGACTTGCGAAACAAAATGCAGACAGAGCAGAAAGAGAACTTGAAGATGAAATTATTAAAAAGATTTCTGAAACAAGTGACGTTGAAATTCCTGATGCTCTTATCCAAAATCAAATTGACCGTATGGTTCAAGAGATGGAATATCGTATGTCTTACCAAGGCTTAAAGCTTAACGATTACTTAAAGTATATGGGCAAGACTATGGAAGAGTTTAGGGCAGGTTATACTGATCAAGCAACCGAACTTGTTAAATCTCAATTAGTAATAGAAAAGATAATCGAAATGAACGATATCGTCGCAACTGATGAAGAAGTTGAGCAAAGAGTTGCTGATATGGCAAAGGCACAAGACAAGCCTGCACCAGACATCAAGAAGAATATGAACGCACGTCAACTTGATTACATTAAAAACGAAATCGTTATTAAAAAATTCTTTGAATTCTTAAAGACATCAAACACTATTGAATAATTTATAAAAACTTTTATCGGGCGTGAATAAACGCCCGATAAATTGTAATAATCTATTATGGAGGCGTTTATGGATATAAAAAACACCGTTGTTCCTTACGTTGTAGAACAAACAAACAAAGGCGAAAGAAGTTATGATATTTATTCAAGACTTTTAGAAGATAGAATAATTTTTTTAACGGGCGAGATTGATGATGCAGTGGCAGACACGGTTGTCGCTCAACTTATCTATTTAGAAGGGAAAGACCCTGAAAAAGATATATGTCTTTATATCAATAGCCCTGGTGGTAGCGTGACTGCTGGCTTAGCAATTTACGACACGATGAACTATATTAAATGTGACGTTAGCACTATCTGTATCGGGTTGGCGGCAAGTATGGGTGCATTTATATTGTCAAGTGGTGCAAAGGGTAAGAGATATGCCCTTCCAAATAGTGAAATTATGATTCACCAACCATTAGGTGGCGCAAAAGGTCAAGCGAGTGATATCAAAATTCAGGCAGACCATATTATTAAAACGAAAAATCGCTTAAACTCTATTTTGGCACAAAATAGTGGTAAGCCGATTGAACAAGTAGAAAAAGATACCGATAGGGACAATTATCTATCGGCTGAAGATGCCAAAGAATACGGACTTATAGACCAAATTTTCGTTAAGCGTCCGTAGTTTATGGGAGATGTATGAAAGAAAGTAGAGACCAACTTTTTTGTTCTTTTTGTGGTAAACCTAAAGAACTTATCAATCGTTTAATCGCAGGTCCTAACGGGATTTTTATTTGTGATGAGTGTATTGAAGTTTGCAAACACGTAATGGAAGAAGAAAAGGCGAGCGATAATCAAAAGAGTGCGCAAGTTAAATTACTTAAACCTATAGAAATTAAATCTAAGCTTGACGAGTTTATCGTAGGACAGGAAGAAGCCAAGAAAGTTTTATCCGTAGCAGTTTATAACCACTATAAAAGAATTAATTCACTCAGCAATAAACAAGGTGATGAAACTGAAATTGATAAAAGTAATATCTTACTTTTAGGGCCAACGGGCAGTGGGAAGACCTTGCTTGCTAGGACGTTAGCAAAAATTTTAGACGTTCCTTTTGCCGTTGCCGACGCTACTACTTTAACCGAGGCAGGCTACGTTGGTGAAGACGTAGAAAATATTTTATTAAAGATAATTCAAGCGGCAGATTTCGATATTGAAAAAGCACAAAAGGGCATAATCTATATTGATGAAATTGATAAAATCGCAAGAAAGAGTGAAAACGTATCTATTACGCGTGACGTGTCGGGTGAAGGTGTTCAACAGGCTTTATTAAAAATAATTGAAAGCACGGTTGCATCAGTTCCACCACAAGGTGGTAGGAAACACCCACAGCAAGAGTGTATAAGGCTTGATACCACTAATATTTTGTTTATATGTGGTGGCGCGTTCGTTGGGCTAGAAGATATTATATCAAAGAGAAAAGAAAGCGCTTCTTTAGGTTTTGGTGGAAACGTAGAAAAAACTAAGTCTAAAGCAGTTGATATGATACGTGACGTTCAGCCACAAGATTTGATTAAATACGGTTTAATCCCAGAGTTTGTGGGGAGAATCCCTATAACCGTTGGATTAAAAGCGCTTGATGAAGATGCACTAGTAAATATCTTAACAAAACCAAAAAATGCATTAATTAAGCAGTATGAAAGGTTAATCGGATTAGACAACGTTTCACTTGAAATCACAGACGGGGCAGTTAGTGCAGTTGCAAAAAAAGCAATTGAGTTAAAAACCGGTGCTAGAGGACTAAGAACAATCTTAGAAAACGTTATGATTGACACTATGTATGACCTACCGTCTGATGACCAGATTGAAAAAGTAATAGTAGATGAAAGGGTAATTACAGAAGGCGCAAAGCCTACGATTATCAAGAAAAAAACAGCATAAAATTAATAAAAAAAATTTAAAAATTCTTTGAAAAACCTATGTAAAACGTTTGACAAGCCTTGACGAAAGAGTTATAATGAGTAGGCTGTGTAAACTGGGTTGATACGGGAAGTTACTTAAAATCATTAGCAAAATGATAGATAATTTCCGTTGACAAGTGTGGGGGCTAGACCTCTGCGACTAACTTCAATAGAATTAGTAAAGTCATTCGCAGCGACTTAAAAAAGTTAAGTATCGGCGGATGATTTTTTTATTAATCAAAATTGACACACACGGCAGAGTTTACAGCAAGCAGTCAAAGTTAGGATAAAAAAGGAGAAAACAAAAATGGCAAGTCAAAAAATCAGAATCAAGTTAATGTCTTACGACACCGAAATGCTTGATCAAGCAGCGTCAAGAATCATTGATACAATGAAAAAGTCTGGTGCGAAAATTAGTGGACCTATTCCACTACCAACGGAAAAGGAAATCGTGACTATTCTTCGTTCACCACACAAATACAAGGATTCGAGAGAACAGTTCGAAATTAGAACGCATAAGAGACTAATTGATATTTACTCACCAAACGTAAAACTATTAGATAGTATCCATTTACCAGCTGGTGTTGATATCAAAATCAAATTGTAATTAATAAACATTATATATATAACGGAGGTGAACTTTATCTATGAATAAAGCAATCATTGGCAGAAAGTTAGGTATGACTCAAATATTTTCTGCAGACGGAAAAGTTATTCCTGTGACGGTTATTGAGGCAGGTCCATGTCCAATCGTTCAGGTTAAGACTTTAGAAAGAGATGGTTATTCTGCAGTTAAACTTGGTTTTAACGAAGTTGACGAGAAGACCTTAAATAAACCACAAGCAGGTTTATTTAAAAAAGCAGGTGTAAAGGCACAAAAAGTATTGAAAGAATTCAAACTTGACGGTGCAGACACGATGACGGTAGGTTCAGTTATTTCTTGTGACGTGTTCCAAGCTGGTGACAAGGTTGACGTATCGGGCGTATCAAAAGGTCATGGCTTCAGTGGTGTTATCAAGAGATGGAATCAACACAGACTAAAAGAAACTCACGGTGTAGGTCCTGTTCACAGAGAAGTAGGTTCTATGGGTTCAATCAGCTCACCATCAAGGGTATTTAAGGGTAAAAACTTACCAGGTCAATATGGTTATGAAAACGTGACTGTATTAAACCTTGAAGTAGTGAAAGTTGATGTAGAAAGAAACGCAATTCTAGTTAAGGGTGCCGTTCCTGGTCCTGTTAAAGGAATTGTGACGTTAAGAAATAGCGTTAAAGCGTAAGGAGAAAGATTATGCCAAGTGTTAAATTGTATGATATGAAAGCAAACGAAGTGGGCACTATCGAATTGAGCGACGCTTTGTTTAATGCAGAGTATAACGAATCTGTTATCCATCAAGCAGTGGTAGCAAGACTCGCTAACGAAAGACAAGGCACAAAGAGTACTTTAACCAGAAGCGAAGTTCGTGGTGGTGGTGCAAAGCCTTGGAGACAAAAGGGAACAGGTAGAGCAAGACAAGGTTCTATCAGAAGTCCACAATGGGTTAAAGGTGGCGTAGTTTTCGCACCTAAGTCAAGGGATTTCTCAAAGAAGATGAACGCGAAAGCAAAAGCAGTTGCATTAATTTCAGCATTATCACAAAAGTTAAGGGCTGACGAAATTATCTTTGTAGATGAAATTAAAGTAGCAGAAGCAAAGACGAAGGAAATTGCAACCTTCTTAAAAGCGTTTAATCTAGAAAAGAGCGTATTGTTAGTTATGGACAATAGCGATCAAGCAGTATTGAGAGCAAGTGCAAATCTAGCGCAAGTATCTACGATTACTGCAAGCCAACTCAACACGTATGATGTTGTTAAAAACGCTAAACTCGTAATGAGCAAACAAGCTGTTCAACAAATCGAGGAGGTTTACGGAGAATAATGGCTGCACATGATATAATTATTAAACCACTTATCTCTGAAAAGAGTTATGCTGGTATAAAGGATAAGAAATATTCTTTTGTTGTTGCTAAGAACGCAAACAAAACACAAATTAAGCTTGCTATTGAAGAAATTTTCGGCGTTCAAGTTGAAAAAGTAAACACGGCAATTGTTTGTGGCAAGTTGAAAAGACAAGGCAGATACGAAGGTTATACACCTGACTACAAAAAAGCCATCGTTCAACTTAAGAAGGACAGTAAGTCAATAGAGTTCTTTGATTCATTGTCTTAATTTATAGGGAGGAACAAGAAAAATGGCTATTAAAAGATATAAACCGACTTCATCGGCACGTCGTTTTATGACGGTAAGTGCTTTTGATGAAATTACGGCTAAAAAACCAGAAAAGTCACTTTTAGAAGACCAAAGAAAGAGTGGTGGTAGAAATGCTCAAGGTAAAATTACCGTTCGCCATATCGGTGGTGGTAATAGAAGAAAATACCGTATTATCGATTTCAAGAGAGTAAAAGACGGTATTCCAGCAGTAGTTAAGAGTATTGAATACGACCCAAATCGTAGTGCAAATATCGCTCTATTATATTATGCAGACGGCGCTAAGGCATATATTTTAGCACCTGTTGGCTTAAAGGTAGGCGACAAAGTATTAAGTGGTCCAACGGCAGATATCAAAGCAGGTAATGCACTAATGCTTAAAGATATTCCAGTCGGCACAATGGTTCACAATATTGAAATGCAACCAGGTAATGGTGGTCAAATAGCAAGGGCAGCCGGTATGAGCGCGCAAATTATGGCAAGAGATGCTAAATACGTGACACTCAAGATGCCTAGTGGCGAAATGAGATACATTTTAGCAACTTGTAAGGCTACAATCGGTCAAGTTGGCAATTTAGAACACGAAATTATCAGAATTGGTAAAGCAGGTAAGACCAGACATATGGGTATTCGTCCATCAGTTCGTGGTGTAGTTATGAACCCATGCGATCACCCACACGGTGGTGGTGAAGGTAAGTCACCTGTTGGTATGCCAGGGCCTGTTACTCCTTGGGGTAAACCAGCTCTCGGTTATAAGACCAGAAAGCATAAGAAGGCTTCTAACAAGCTTATCATTACAAGGATAAATTAAGGAGAGCGACATGAGTAGAAGTGTTAAAAAAGGTCCTTACGTAGAACCTAAACTTTTAAAGAGAATAGAAGAATTAAACGAAAAGAACGAAAAGAAAGTTTTAAAAACTTGGTCTAGGTCGTCAACAATTTTCCCACAAATGGTAGGACACACAATTGCAGTTTATGACGGCAGAAAACATGTTCCTGTATATGTGACTGAAGACATGGTAGGTTGCAAACTCGGTGAATTTGCACCAACTAGAACCTTCAAAGGTCACGCAGGTTCTGAAAAATCTACCGGTGGCAGATAGGAGGCGTAAAAATGGCTAAGAATATGAAATTAAAAGCTGAAAAAATCGCAGCTAACAAAGATAGACGCCCAAGAGCAGTTGCAAAACACGTAAGAATTTCACCTTACAAAGTAAGAATTGTTCTAGATATAATTAGGGGCAAGGGCTACGCACAAGCAGTAGCTATTTTGGAAAACACTCCAAAGTCTGCATCAGAACCAATTAAAAAGGTTTTAATGAGCGCAGCAGCAAACGCTGAAAACAATCTTGGTATGAATAAAGATGATTTATTTGTAGCAGCATGCTATGCTGACCAAGGCCCAACTCTTAAGAGGGTTATGCCAAGGGCACAAGGTAGAGCGTTTAGAATTTTGAAGAGAACTAGTCACATTACAATTGTGCTAGATGCAAAGGCTTAAGGAGGGCGTTATGGGACAAAAAGTTAATCCACACGGCTTAAGAGTCGGTATTATCAAAGACTGGGATTCTCAATGGTTTGTTGACAAGAAAGATTTTGCAGCAAATATTAAAGAAGACAGTGAAATTCGTAACGTATTAAAGAAAAAGTATTATCAAGCAGCAATTTCTAAAATTGTTATTGAAAAGGTAGTGACCAAGGTAATTATTACAATTTATACTGCACGTCCTGGTGTTTTAATCGGTAAACAAGGTAGTGAAATTGAAGTAATCAAGAAGACGGTTGCTAAGATTTGCAAAGGCAAACAAATTTCAGTAAACATTTCAGAAGTTAAAAAGCCTGATGCTGATGCTCAATTAGTAGCAGAAGGTATCGCAAATCAACTTGAAAAGCGTGTATCTTTCAGAAGAGCTATGAAACAAGCAATCTCAAGGTCAATGAGAAGTGGTATTAAGGGTATAAAAGTAATGGTTAGTGGCAGACTTGACGGTGCAGAAATCGCAAGAAGCGAAAGCTACCATGAAGGTTCAATCCCTCTACAAACTTTAAGAGCTGACATTGATTACGGTCTAGCAGAAGCGCACACAACCTTTGGTGTTATCGGTATTAAAGCGTGGACATATAAGGGTGAAGTTATCGGCGCTCCTAAGAAGAAAAGAGAAGGAGGCGAAGCTTAATTATGTTGATGCCTAAAAGAGTAAAAAGAAGAAGAGTGCACCGTGGCAGAATGACTGGTAAGTGCACTAAAGGTAATAAAATAGCATACGGCGAATACGGTTTAGTAGCTACTGAACCAGGTTGGATTAAATCAAATCAAATCGAAGCAGCCCGTGTTGCTATGACTAGATTTATTAAACGTGGTGGTAAGGTATGGATTGATATCTTCCCACACAAACCTGTGACAAAGAAACCTGCCGATAGCCGTATGGGTAGTGGTAAAGGTTCAGTAGAGTTCTGGGTAGCAGTAGTTAAACCGGGTAGAGTATTATTCGAAATGGCTGGTGTTCCAGAAGATATTGCAAAAGAAGCTATGAGACTTGCTGGTCATAAACTTCCTGTAAAGACGAAGTTTATTAAAAAGGAAGTCGTAGCAGAAGAAATTATACAAGAAGGCGGTGAAGGTTAATGAAAGCGAAAGAACTTCACGAATTAACGGTTGACGAATTGAATACAAAGCTTAAAGAACTTTCTGAAGAGTTGTTTAACCTTCGTTTCCGTCACGCAATTGGTCAGTTGGAAAATCCTGCATCTCTTAAGACTTGCAAAAAAGATATTGCAAAAGTTAAGACAATTTTAAGAGAGAAAGAACTTGCTGCTAAGGCGTAGGAGTAGAAAATCATGGAAAGAAATTTAAGAAAAGAAAGAGTTGGTATAGTTGTTTCTGACAAAATGGATAAAACGGTAGTAGTTGCTATCGAAGAAAGATATAAACACCCATTATATAAGAAAACTGTAAAGAAGACTCATAAGTTCAAAGCACACGATGAAATTAATCAATGTGGCGTAGGCGATAAAGTTTTAATCGCTGAAACAAGAAAACTCTCTAAGGACAAAAACTGGAGAGTAGTAGAAATCGTTCAAAAGGCTAAGTAAGGAGGCGCACTATGATACAACCACAATCTAGGTTAAAAGCAGCTGATAACTCTGGCGCAAAAGAATTAATGTGCATTAGAGTATTAGGTGGCTCATTCAGAAGAACTGGTAACATCGGTGACGTTATCGTTGCTAGTGTAAAGACAGCAACCCCAGGTGGTGCTGTTAAAAAGGGTGACGTAGTAAAGGCAGTTATCGTAAGGTCAACGAGTGGCGTAAGAAGAAACGACGGCACGTACGTAAGATTTGATGAAAATGCGGCAGTTATTATCGATTCACAAAAACAACCAAGAGGAACTCGTATCTTTGGACCTATCGCTAGAGAGCTTAGGGATAAAGACTATATGAGAATCATCTCTCTCGCACCTGAAGTGTTATAAGGAGAAAGGCTATGAAAGTTAAAAAGAACGACACAGTTTTAGTTATAACGGGTAAAGATGCGGGCAAAACTGCAAAGGTTTTGGTTGCTAGCCCAAAAACAAACAAGGTAATAGTTGATGGTATCAACGTTCAAAAGAAGCACGCAAAGGCAAGAAGCGCTCAAGACGTTAGTTCAATTAAGAGCCAACCTGGTCCAATTGATGCTTCAAACGTAATGGTAGTTTGTCCAACTTGCAATAAGGCAACTAGAGTTGCATATGCTATCGAAGGTGACAAAAAGGCACGTATCTGTAAAAAATGTGGTGCTGTTTTAGACGTCACAAAGGAAGCAAAAGAAGTTAAAAAGGCTACCAAGAGAAAGACTAAGAAAGCAGAAAAATCTGCTGAAGAAAATTAAGGAGGTAGCTAAAAATGGCACAAGCAAATAGAATTAAGGCTTTGTATGACCAAACGGTTATCTCAGCAATGGTTAAGAAATTTAACTATGAAAACGTAAACCAAGTTCCAAAGCTAGTTAAAATCACGATTAACTCTGGTTTAGGCGATATTAAAGACAACTCTAAGAGCGTTCAATTAGCTCAAGAAGAATTAAAGCAAATTTCTGGTCAAAAGCCTGTATTAACAACGGCTAAAAAATCAGTTGCAAACTTCAAAATTAGAGAAGGTCAAGCAATCGGTATGAAAGTGACACTTCGTGGCACGAGAATGTATGAATTCTTTGATAAATTCATATCAATCGCACTTCCAAGAGTTAGGGACTTCAGAGGTGTTTCAAAGAAGTCTTTTGATGGCAGAGGCAACTACACGATGGGTGTAAAAGAACAATTGATATTCCCTGAAATTTCATACGACCAAGTAGAGAAAGTAAGAGGATTTGATATTTGTATTACAACAACGGCAAAGACAGACGAAGAAGCAAGAGAATTACTCGCACTTCTCGGTATGCCTTTTGAAACAAAGTAAGGTTAAAGGAGATAAAAAATGGCTAAAAAAGCAATGATTAATAAGCAGCAAAAACCTGCTAAATTTTCCACCAGAGCCTATACGAGATGCAGTATCTGTGGTCGTCCACACGCTGTTCTTCGTAAATACGGTATTTGCCGTATTTGTTTCAGAGAATTGGCATACAAAGGTCAAATTCCTGGCGTTAAAAAGGCTAGTTGGTAAAGGAGGATAGAAAAATGACAGACGTTATTGCAGATATGCTTACAAGAATAAGAAACGCTCTTATGGCTAAGCACGAAACTGTTGAAATTCCTGCATCCAACACTAAGAAATCTATCGCTAAAATCCTTTTAGATGAAGGTTATATTAGTGCATATGAAGTATTAGAAGGTGTTCAAGGAACAATTAAAATCACTCTCAAGTATGAAAATGGCCAAAAGGTTATTACCGGCTTAAAGAGAGTAAGTAAACCAGGTTTAAGAGTATACGTAGGTGCTGATGAAGTTCCACAAGTATTAGGTGGTCTCGGAATAGCAATCCTTTCGACATCAAAGGGTATTATGACTGGTAAAGACGCTAAGAAGGCACATCAAGGTGGCGAGGTTCTCGCTTACGTTTGGTAGGAGGTTATTATGTCAAGAATAGGAAATGCGATTATTAATATTCCTGCTGGTGTGACGGTAGAAATTGCAAACAGCGTTATCACCGTTAAAGGTCCAAAAGGAACGTTGTCACAAGCTTATGACACGGTTATCACCCCAAACGTTGAAGGAAACGTATTATCTTTCACAAGGGCAAACGAACTTGCACCAACAAAGGCTAAACACGGTTTATACAGAGCACTCTGCGCAAACATGGTTAAGGGTGTGACTGAAGGGTTTAAGAAGTCTTTAATCGTTAATGGTGTTGGTTGGAAGGTTGCTAAACAAGGTAAGAAATTAGTTATGAACGTAGGTTTTTCTCACCCTGTTGAAGTTGAAGAAGTTGATGGAATTACTTTTGATTGCCCATCACAAACAGAAATAACCGTATCTGGCATCAATAAAGAAGTTGTTGGTCAGATTTCAGCACAAATCAGAGGCATTAGAGAACCAGAACCATATCACGGCTATGGTATTCGTTATAGTGACGAAGTTATCGAAAGAAAGGCTGGTAAGGCTGCCGGTGGTAAATAATGTTTAAGATTTAAATGGCTTTTAGTGGATGCATTTAGTTTTTAATGCATCTGCCGAGTGCGCCATTAGGCGCGAAAAGTGATTAAATAGGAGAAAAAACAATGATTACAAAAATCAATAAAAATCAAGACAGACTTAAGAGACATAAGAGAGTTAGAGGCAAAGTTAAGGGCGATGCAAAGACCCCAAGATTGTCTGTATACAGAACGTTAACTCATATTTATGCTCAACTTATAGACGACGCTAAGGGAAACACCTTGGTTACGGCGTCTACGCTAGATAAAGAACTAAAAGGAACTTTTGAAGGTAAAGACAAGAAGGCACAAGCATTTGCAGTTGGCGAATTACTCGCTAAGAAAGCAAAAGCAAAGAAGATTAAAGCCGTTGTGTTTGACAGGGGTGGATATCTTTACACCGGTCGTGTTGCTAGTTTAGCAGACGGCGCAAGAAAAGGTGGCTTGCAATTCTAATAATCAAGGAGAAAACTAAAATGGCAAGAGAAAATAATAGAGCACCTAGAAAGGCTGAGGAAAACGACGGTTTAATTAAAAAGCTTATTGCTGTTAACCGTGTTACTAAAGTTGTAAAAGGTGGTAGAAATATGAGATTTGCAGCACTAGTTGTAGTAGGCGACGGTGCTGGTAGAGTAGGTTGTGCTATGGGTAAAGCTGCAGAAGTTCCAGAAGCAATCGATAAGGCAACTGCAAGAGCAAAGAAAAACATGTTCAAGGTTGCACTTTTAGACACAAGTATTCCACACGAAGTGTTGGGTAAATTCGGTAGAGGTTTCGTTCTTATGATGCCAGCTGCAGCCGGTACCGGTGTTATTGCCGGTGGTCCTGTACGTGCAGTTATGGAAGCAGTAGGTATTACCGATATTAGAACAAAATCACACGGCACGAACAATCCTATCAACTGCGTAAAAGCAGCACTTGAAGGATTAAAGATGCTAAGGTCTGCAGAAGAAATAGCTGCTATTCGCGGTAAGACCGTCGAAGAAATTAACGGTTAAGGAGGGTACTTTTATGGCAAAGGCAAAAAAGGCTGACAAGGCACAAATAAAAGTTACGCTTGTTAAAAGCACAATAGCAATATTACCACAACACAAGAAGATAGTTGCAGCATTAGGACTTAAAAAAGTTCGTTCTTTCCGTATTCATGAAGAAAATCCTTGCATTCTAGGTATGATTGCAAAGGTTAAGTATCTTCTAAAAGTAGAAAAGATTTAAGTCTTAAACAATTACTAATAAGGAGTAACAAAATGAGATTAGGAGATTTAAGTCCAGCTATGGGCGCAACAACGAGCAAGAAGAGACTCGGTAGAGGTATCGGTTCTGGACTCGGTAAGACCAGTGGTAAAGGTCATAAAGGACAATGGGCAAGAAGTGGCGGTGGTGTTCGTCCTGGTTTTGAAGGTGGTCAAATGCCTTTAATCAGAAGGGTTCCAAAGCGTGGCTTTAACAACCATTTCAGAAAAGTATATAGTATTGTAAACCTTTCTATATTAGAAAGTTTCGAAGCAAATTCAATAGTAGATATTGAAACACTTAACGCAAAGGGTTTAATTAAACTCGTTAAGGGTAGTGTTGGCTTAAAGGTATTAGGAAACGGCACGTTAACCAAAGCTTTAACGGTTAAAGCAGCAAGTTTCTCTGCATCAGCTAAAGAAGCAATTGTTAACGCTGGTGGCTCTGTAGAAGAAATCTAATACTCACCAACAATAGGGAGGCAAAATGTTTCAAACAATAGTAAATGCGTTTAAAATCAAAGAAGTAAGACGCAAAATTTTCATAACAATAGCATTATTGTTCGTGTATAGGCTCGGTTGTTTTATTCCTGTTCCAGGTATTGTTCAACAAGCAAATTTTGATGGTTATACTTTCTTAGAAGTATTAAGTGCAGTATCCGGTGGTGCTTTACAATCAGGCACGTTCTTCGCTATGGGTATTGGACCATACATCAACGCATCAATTATTATTCAACTTTTAACAGTTGGTATTCCTGCTTTAGAAAGATTAAGCAAGCAAGGTGAAGAAGGAAGAAAGAAGATAAACGCATATACGAGAATTCTTACTTTATTCTTAGCAATTGCACAAGCAATAGGTATTTTAGCCGCATTCGGTGGCTCTGGTATGATTAATTTCAATTATCTATTCGGTGATGAAGGGTTTATGAGATTCCTTTCATACGCATTGCTAGTAATCATCTATACTGCAGGTGCAGCATTGACAATGTGGATAGGCGAAAGAATTACCGATTACGGTATTTCAAACGGAACGTCACTATTAATCTTTGCTGGTATATTATCAACGGCAGGTTCAGCACTTTTAGGATTGTTCGGCACGTTATCAAATCCAGACAATATTTGGACGTTAGTTGGATTTATCGTTTCTGCAGTTTTAATCTTCGCTGCAATCGTTCTTGTAAACGATGCTGAAAGAAGAATTCCTGTTCAATATGCTAAACAGGTTAAAGGCAGGAAAATGTATGGTGGTCAATCAACACATATTCCTATTAAGGTTAATGCATCTGGCGTAATGCCACTCATCTTTGCGTTTGCAATTTTGAGTTTCCCTGACCTTATAATCAGTTTATTTGGTGTTGATAGCACTAACTGGTGGTCAACGAATATGGGAACAGGTAGTTGGGCCAACACAATATTAATGTGTTTACTCATTTTATTCTTCTCATATTTTTATAACCAAATTCAATTTAATCCAGACGATATCAGTAAGAGTATTCAAGGCAACGGTGGTTTTATTTTAGGTATTAGACCTGGTAAGCCAACGGCAGACCATTTAAAGAAGATTTCTAACAGAATTACACTATTCGGTGCAATCTTCCTTGCTCTTGTAGCATTGGTGCCTTCAATGATATTCAAAGGTATTGGTGGCGATAGTTTAGTTAACGTATTCAGTTCGACAGGTTTACTAATTGTAGTATCTGTAGCACTTGAATTTGAACAAGCATTACAATCACAAATAATGATGAAGAATTACAAAGGGTTTTTGAAATAAACTAATATGAAGTTGATATTACTTGGCGCTCCTGGGTGTGGCAAAGGTACACAAGCGGGATACATTACCGATAAGTATGACTTACCTCATATATCAACGGGCGATTTATTCAGAGAAAATATTAATAATAAAACTCCACTTGGGCTTAAAGTAAAAGCCGTAATGGATACAGGTAATCTATGTCCAGACGATTTAACGATAGAGCTTGTCAAGGATAGATTGAGTAAACCAGATTGTCAAAAGGGATTTTTGCTTGATGGATTTCCTAGAAATTTGTATCAAGCAAAGGTTCTTGACGAGTTTGCTTCGCTAGATAAAGTTATAAACATTAAAGTTAGTCTTGATAAAATTGAGCATAGGATTACGGGCAGAAGAACGTGTGTTAATTGTAAAAGTTCATACCACGTTGATAACATAGGTGATACTACCATATGTCCAGCGTGTGGTGGAACGCTTATAACTAGAAAAGATGATAATCCCGAAACTGTAAAAGAAAGGCTTTCGGTTTATCAAAGCCAAACTGCACCACTAATTGATTATTATTCTAAACAAGGTAAACTATTTGTTGTTGATGGTGATAAAGACGTGGACGTTGTTTTTGAATCAATCGTTAAGGTTTTAGATAATGATTAAAATCAAGACTGAAAAAGAAATAGCATTTATGCGTGAAAGTGGAAAGCTTACGCGTGACGTCTTAGACCTTATAGGTAGTAAAATCCGTGTTGGTATGTCAACTAAGGAATTAGACAAGATTGCATACGATTACATAACGGCATACGGTGCAAATCCTTCGTTCTTAGGTTATTCAGGTTATCCTGCATCAATTTGTGCATCGATTGACGATATGGTTGTTCACGGCATACCTTCTAATGATGAGATTATTAAAGATGGTCAAATTGTTAGTATTGACGTTGGTGTTGAACTAAATGGTTGGCAAGGTGATGCTGCAAGAACTTTTATGGTCGGCAACGTAAGTGAAGATAAAAAGAAACTTGTAAAAGTCACTGAAGAATGCTTTTTTAAGGCAATTGCGAACTTAAAAGACGGTTCACCTCTTGGCGACGTAGGATATGCAGTTCAAACTCACGCAGAACAAAATGGTTTTTCAGTCGTGCGTGCACTTGTTGGGCATGGAATCGGTAGAGAAATGCATGAAGACCCGACTGTTCCAAATTACGGTCGTAAAGGAACGGGTATTCGTCTTAAAAAAGGCATGGCAATTGCAATTGAGCCTATGATAAATATGGGCGTATATCAAGTTGATTTTATGCCAGACGGATGGGGAGTTAGGACAAAAGATAGAAAGCCATCTAGTCATTACGAAAACACGATTGTAATAACCGATAACGGCGTTGAAATATTAACCTTATAGGTGTGCGATGGATATAATATGTCAAGGCGACTTAGTGATAAGCTTAAAAGGGCGTGACAAAAATAATACCTTTTTGGTTATTGCTGGCGAAGGCGATTACGTATATATCGCCGACGGCAAAATCAGAAAAGTAAAATCGCTAAAAATGAAAAAGAAAAAACATTTAAAAAAGATTTTATCTGCCGGTCTAAAAGGCTTAGCAGAAAAAATATACAATGGGCAGTCGGTTGGCGACAAGAGTTTACGTCAGCAGATAAGCACAGTCAATAAAAAAATACAGGAGGAATAGGTTTGTGTCAAAGGATGATGTAATTGAAACCGAAGGTGTGATAGTTGAAGCATTACCAAATGCTACTTTCACAGTAAAGTTGTCAAATGGACACATCATAACAGCATATATATCAGGAAAACTTCGTATGCACTATATAAAGATAATCCCTGGTGATAGCGTAAAACTTGAAATGAGTCCATACGATTTAACCAAAGGCAGAATAATCTGGCGTAGTAAGAACTAAAACATAAACAAATTCCAAAGGAGAGATTAAAATGAAGTTTTGTCAAAAATGCGGAACTCAAAATGCCGACGGCGCTCAGTTTTGCTGTAAGTGCGGAGCAAGCTTTGTTCAAAACGCTGTTCCCCCTCAGGGAAACCCGCTTGTAAAAAGGAGCCGTGACATTACCAAAAGCTCGTGGATCTATATGCTTATAAACGCCGCGTGCGGTCTTCTGGTGGTTCTGATCCCACTGC
>ERZ808034.44-NODE-44-length-16115-cov-14.110238_pt1 | contig 16115 bp, 21 predicted proteins | sample MGYA00380188_ERZ808034 | MGnify/ENA primary metagenome ERZ808034 (study PRJEB31490, sample SAMN06133380) | cow dung metagenome | isolation source: M12 | host: cow | place: China: Chengdu | collected 2015-05 ...
CGCTTAAAACGCCCTCAGAACGCGAAATACCTACTACCACCACCAACCAAAAACCCCGCCGTAGGGCGGGATTTGGCTATTTGTATTCTAGTATTGCAACGTAGCTACATAAGTAATATTTACTTGGTAGTCACCTGCCGGTAGCACTTGAATATTGCGCAATCTACTATAACCGGTATAGTTTACACTATTTGACAAATACGTCGAGTAAAGCGTATGAGTTCCGGTGTTTTCAATCATTATATAAACGTTTCCGCCCGTTAACGGTTGCGGTAGTTTGTCGATTATCTCGGTATACGCCGACAAGTTGGCGGACGCGGTAAATGCAAAATTGATAGTACATTGTCTATGCGCTGTTATCATTCCTGCGCTTTGAGGGCCAAACGTCACACTTGAGGACGGTTTAACTACATCGGATCCGGTAAATACTACCCCGTACTCTCCGGTTTCTCCATCTATCAACGCTATATTATTTATAGATTGACTTCGAAATTCGCCGTTATCTTTTGCCGTATTTGACGACCATACTAACCATGTAGGGCATGCTCTATCCTCTCCGGCAACCGTGTCATTTTGTCTTATGCCATGATAAAGAAGATTTGAGCTTCCGCCGCCATCGAGATTATAAATTAATCTCGCGCTAAAGTTTAGTTCCGTTCTTACAAAACTTATAATATTCTGTAGCGTCATTCCTGTGTCTGTTGCACTACGTCCGCCACAGGTTCCTATTAGATAGTTGCCGTCGTAATCCTGCGCTAAAAATGTTCGGGGTTCAATAGTCGCGCCTAAATTCGGATTCGTTTCGCCGTCATTGTATAGACATTGCCACGCGCGACATGCGTATTTCATGTTCACGCTACTAGCGGCGGTGTTACCGTTAATGTTATGCAACATACCATTATCATCAATACCAATAATTGGCCTATTCCATCCCGTACCGTCTGATAGGTTATTTTCAACCTTTACAACGTTATTCACGATAAGCGGGCCATAAGTTACATTCGTATCGGTATTCCACGGGCTAAGATTCGACATAATCGTCGGTTTGTAGAGATAATCTATTTCTGATGCCCTACGTTGAGTATTTGCATTTAGCGGGTTACTCATAACGATTTTAGGGGTATATTGTGCCGGTATTATTGAATAGTTAACGGTTGTATTTGTCGTACCGCTAGTGTACGTTACTTTATTGGTAGTTACATCTAAGTAATTAGTGTACGGTGTTACACTAACGCCATTTTCATCAACGGTTATATCATCTCCCGCTTTAACGTCGATTTTTCCATTAGCGGCAACGTCGAGACCATCGCCAATAATCACGCCGCCTATATTATCGGTAGTGGCCGGAGTGTTTAAAATTCTCTGTAACTCGCCACTTTCCACCATCTCGTCTAGTTTATTATTTATCTCTTCTTGTACGTCTAAATTATCAAAATAATGCTCGACGTAGTTACTCAAGATGGTTATAGCTTCGGCGTTACTATTTAAAGCGGGCGTTACTTGATCATTTAAGTATTTGAGTAACGCGCACAATTCTTCGTAGTAACTCATTGTATTATCGTAAACGGCGGGGATGTTACTTGCTAGAAACGCGCTAAACGGCGGTAGCGGTATTACTCCTTGCCCTTTTGGTAAATGTGCCATATTATCCTTTCTTTGTTTAATATATACCCATAAAGAGCGGAGACAAATCTTTTATTATATCTCTATTTATCATTATAATTGTTTTCCTATAATCTCGCACTAACGCTTGCGCCGTAGTCAACGCGCCAGAGTTACCTTTTTGTTTTCTTGTATACGTTTGCGTACCCTCGCTATGGCTCGTACCCTCGCTTGCGCCTGTACTTGTCGCATAGTTACCGGCTAAAATGCTAGATTTACTAATTTGACCTTGCGGCGTATCTGAATTTACATTCAATCCGTCTGCGTTACCATCTTGGCTAGTGTTTTCTGTGTACGTTTCCGTAAAGTCCACGTTTACTAACGGATCATATTGCAAGCTCGCGCTATAGATCAATGGGGCTTTTTCCTCCATAATTTCGGCCATCGCTACTTTAGCTTGATGTTTAAATAACCCTACCGTTTCTAAACCTATTTCGCGCACCCAGTAATGCTGCACAATTAAACTTGCTAGCTTGTCTTTAGTCCACGTACCGCGGTCATTAATAATAGCGATCTCTTGCGCCGTTAAATAGTCGCTTAGTTCGTAATCTTTAAACCACCCCTCTACCTCTTCTAAACTCGTATTTTGCACAATAAATCGTAATTCTGTAGTATATTTACTCATCTTCTACCTCTTTTACGTCTTTAAAATCCACTAAACCGTCGCTGTCGTAATCCTTAATAATAGATTCCTCTTGCTTAATAATATTATAAAGATCTGAACGCACCTTAACGTCGATAGCTTTATCGCCGGATAATCCGTACAACTTATTAAAGCGTTCGCATGCCTTTTTACGTGGCGTTAAGTACGATTGCAAGTTCAAGTTGATTAACTCATTATTGCTGCTAGTCTCGCTACTAATTAAGCGTTCTTTTTTCTCTGCTAGATTGTTAATCCCCAAAAACGTCATAGCTTCGTTCCATATTTCCGTTTTATATTGGTTCAATTTATCCGCGATAAATGGTGGGTTCGTCGGCAAAACGCGTAAATCGTCTTTTATTGTACTTGCTAGTTCTTTAGTACCGAATATAGCGGGCTTATTTTCGTCAATCTGATTAATTAAGTTTTCCATCGTTAAACGTTGGTTATCGTCAACGGCCACGATATACGGCAAACGGTTAACAGATATATTAATATCGGCCGTGCGTTGAGCAAGGTATAGACGATAAGCGAATAATTCTAGCGTCCACGCGGTAGCATATCTATTTTGGTTATTTAAAACATATATACAATAGTCCTTTTCGTTTGGCTCGACAAAACTATCCGTTTTTGCGTCGTATGTTTGCCCATATCCGTCATATTGTTTACGCGTTACCGAAAAACCAACCGAATAGCAATTAATTTCCGTTGGTAATTCGTATATATTTAATTCCCCTGCGCTACATGCCCTAGTGTTAATAAATATACCCTTATCGTTCTTTAGCATGGCCGCTTGGCCTGAATAATACAAACACCATTCAAGGTATCTAGCATCCATTGATTCGGGTAAATTTACCCATTCAAACATCGATAAAGCAACCTTTTTCAAGCGTTCGAGATAATCAAAATAAGTATCATCGTTTACGTACGCATAATCTTTAAATTTTTTGTTGCGCGTTCCTATCATTCTACGTCGCATAAAATTTTATCCTTTCTAACTTACTATTGCATTAGTTTGGCTATAATCTAAGTATTTAGTAGTATCATGCCAAAATGTAATACCATCGTTAAATAGCTTTTTAATTTCTTGTAGGTCGTCTTGGGGTATATCGCCGGTTATATTAGCTTGTATACATTTAATGTAATTCCAATAGCGGCGCGAGGTAATATTTATTGCTTTCATCGTATTAACCTTATAACCATACATCGACAAATAATTATCGATCATGGCGGCCACCTCTGCGCGTACGCTCATCTGATAAAATGTAAAACCGCACTTACTACTAGCAAAATTTACGTCGCCCGTGCTTTGTCCGCTTACCTGATCCGGTTGTAACGATGCTTGATACGACGCACCACTAATTGTATTTTTGACGGCGTTAACCGTTGCACCTACATAGCTAGCACCCTTTTCTAAAATATCCCCTAAATATGAAAAGAACCCGCCTGCGTCTTTCGTATCTGTCGGCATATCTACGGCCGCGCTAACAGTTCTTGCCCCTGCGTTACCCATGCCCTGCCATGAGTTTTGCGCCTGCCAATTTAAGTACATATCGTTATTCCACGAAAAGGTCGGCGTTGATTGCATATCCGTACCGAATGCGTAACCGCTACCGGCCGTTGTATTTTTCTTATAATTTAGCGGGTAACATTTAACACTACTTCCCTCTACAAATGCCCCGACACATTTAAAACTAATGCTAGATGGTGTGCTAAAGTCCTCATAATGGTATACATTGTCCGTCCCGCGGTTATTACTTACCATCAAGTAATTAAATGGGTAACAATATAACCGGTTATTCTTGGGCGTATAACCGTTAAGAGTGTTATTAATTGTTATAGTTGTGTTACCCATGTCCGTTGCACCTGTTGTAATTACTAACTGTGAAAAAGTAACGGACGTAGAAAACGGGCTGCCGCCCCCAGTATTTAGGGTTGTTGTGCTTATACTAGCTGCGGGATAAACGGTCTTAGGTACGGCATAAACTGAAATAATAGCATTGGCTTTGTTTTTACTATCGTACCAATTAATAAACTCGCCCATTGATGCCGCCCCTGCGGCACTATATTCAAATAAGTATAGGTATGCCCCGCTTATAATACCGTTGTACATACGCGACACGTAACTACTAGTAAACGGCGTACCGTCTATATATTGCGGTGGTTCGGTTGCGGCTAGTACGATATATGCTTTTGTACTATCGGGGGCGCATAGAACCTTTTCTGTTATGGCGTTTATCATATACTCGCCCGTGCCGACGTTTTCGTCTAGCGTGTGCGCGCCTATAGTATCGTTGGCCACGTGTTCGCGTTCGACATAACTACTTTTTAATGTAATATCGAATTGCCATGTTTGCCAAACGTCCGTTTTTAGCTTTAGTTCGGTCATTTTATCGTTTACGTAACGTATACCGGTAATAAACGCATAAAACCATTTATTGCTATACGCGGTGTTTCTATACATGCAATAGTTATACGATCTAATACTATCCACCTGCGCCGGAAATCTAACCGTGCTATCTTCTCTCTGATAAGTAAAATTCGATACGGCAAGTTTAGGTAAACTATAAAAATAGTTATATTGCCCTGTTGCATTTGCAAACGTCAACTGGTTTTGTTGATCTACCTCTAACGGGCATTTTAAAAGTATTAAATCCGTTTGCGGTGTAATAACTGCCATATTTTCATTATAACAAACAAAAAAGGGGCTATTTTTAAGTTAAATAACCCCTATTTTGCATTTTCCCGCTTTTACGGCATCGGGCAACCGCCTATATATTAGGATCCGCTTTCGCTCTCTGGTTCAGATGTACAGAAAACAACAGCGTTTGCAAACAATGAATAGTTATACATTTTAACTACATTATAGTAGTAATTCCAGCAGCGATTATTTGCATTATAGAAACTGTCAAGTTCCATATCTTGCGGCTTGATCTTAAACCACTTGCGGTCGGCCATAATACCCAAAATCGCGCTACCGTCAAATACCTTTTGGCCGGCATCATTGTACATATCAAAGTTGCGAACGCCAATAATGCGCCCCATGAGTTCGGCGCGATCGAGGTTAAACGCGGCGGCCAGTACCTCTACGTCAATTTCGCTAATAACATCGTTACGTAGCATAAATACTACGTCTTGTGGCTCTGTCCATGTGACTAATGCTTTAGTATCATCGGTATTAACCTTTGCCCATGCGTTGTAATCGCTACTTGCTTCCTGAAAATCTAGGAATAGCGTACGTGCGGCCTTAACAAATGCTTTTGCGGTATCTGCGGTAGTAACGCCGGAAACAACCTTATTAACCGTATGACCGTTGCGGAACGCATTAGAAACAAGGTATTTAGTGTAGTTATATTGGTCAATATTTGCACCAGAATATAGCGAGTTGGTAATACCAGTAATAAACGCTTCGAGTGCGCCCCATGACGTAAACGCGCTTTTTAGCTTGGCGTTGGTAATTGTGACCGGATATTGGAGATCCATATTTACAGTCAAAAATTGCTGTTTTACATCGGCCTCATAGCGCTGTAATAAACCGCCAAAGTCATTGACGTTAAATTTGCGTGATTTTGCTGGTGAAACATAAAGATCCTGTACAGAGTAACCCAACGGGATCTGTTCGCCCTCAAGTTGCGCTAATTTGTTATTAAATACTTTACCCTCGATTTGAGTTTCGACGATACGCTTAACCAAACTTGTCATAAACTCGTTGCGTACGTCGGTATACTCTAGGATCGGTTGGCCGAATTCGCCAATTGATGTTAAATCGGTAACAACCGGCACGTATTGGTGGTAAATGCTACCATTTTGCACAGACATTTCGCGCATTTTGTTTAGCGCGGTAACTAAACCGTTACTAGGATTCATTTTTGCCCTTTCTTATTATTTTATAAAATTGCCGTTGCGATCAAAAACGCTACGTAAACTAACGTTTTTCAATGGTAGTTCGTCGTCCTCGTTTTTGCTTTCGCTTTTTTCGTGTACGGTAGGAATTTGCTTAAATAAACTAGCGTTGGCCTCCACTAATTTTAGGTTCTTATCTTTTAATTCGCTAATCTCACTATCGCGTGATCTAATATCCTTTTCCATCATCTCGCGGCCGGTAATTATTTGGCCTAAATCATCGGAGATTATCGAAAAAGATTCGTCGCCAATTTTATCTTTGATGTTGTTGCTAATTGTATTTAATTCTTCTTCCGTCATACCAAAATTATAACATATTTATTAATACCTATAGTTTGGCCAATGCGCCCACGCTACCGGCCACGGAAACCCCGTTTTATTAACACCACCGCCACCGCCACCACCACCTTGCCATGTTTTCCAGTTATGGCCGTAACCTTGAATAATCGTAGTGTTGTTGACAAAAACACCGTCCCAATAATGTATACGGTTGCTTAAATCATAATTGCCGCTCGGCCGTTGTACAAATGTTGCGTTTTGCCCTTGCCCAACGCATGTATGTACGTGATCGCCGGTAACTTGCCCATAAGTTCCAGTTCTATAGCATATTTGCCCCTGTGCTACAGTTTGGCCGACGGTTGTATATGGTGGATTGTTACAATGCATAAACATAATGCACATATAATCTAATTGGCCGTTGGCTAGATGTACTTTATTTACAGATTGGAAAATAACCGCGTTACCACCGTTGTAGGTTCCGTGATAACTCAAAACCTTTAATGTACAGGGCGCGTAAATCGGCGCGCTAGTAATAACGCTAGATCCGTTATATCCTACGCAATCTATATTGTATGTTCCTAAGTGGCTATAGTCGCCGCCCTCGTCTTGCGTCATATATAAATACGGCATCGGAAATAACGCCACCTCGTAACCATCCGGCGCAACTAACGTTTGATTTGCGATCATTTAGCTAGCATCCTATTTACGATCGCTTGTATCGCGGTATAGTTATACCCTGCGTTTTCTAACCGGCGTTTACGTTCGCTACCGTTACCCCACATCCCCATCAAAACCTCTTTTGCAATAGTTTCATTGCTTTTCTTTGTTAACATTTGGTTAACTAGCTTTTGTATAAGGTTATAGTTATAACCCGCTTTTATTAGTCTTTGTTTACGCGCTTCGCCGTTACCCCATAAACCATTTATAACCTCTTTTGCGATCTCTTCGTTACTCTTTTTCGCGTTTACCCATTCGACAACGCGCGCCCCGTCGCAAAATTCGCCCCAACCAAAAACATATTTATAATTAGGGGCGTTTATCTTTACGCCGTCGCCGTACCACGTGCCGCGATCATAAACTACAACATGCTCATATATACTAGTTGTATCAACATAAACCGGAACGGCTACGTTTTGCGGTAGCGTGCTAATATGATGCAAGGTTCCGTTTTTGCCTTGCGCTTGCATATCCGCTTTTGCGCTAGGATATTTGCCGGTAGTAACTCCAAAACCTAGACGCACGTTTTGTAAACACCAACCGGCCTTTTTACCCATCTTTTTAATGTTAAATTGTCTTACCTGTTGCCATGCCATATTTACACCTTTTCGTTAGTTTGATCACGTAGAGATCTAAGCGCACGTTTAATAACTACGGGTATTGGTAATCCCGCTTGCCCTAGATTCTCTATAATGCTTAAACCCTCATTTGCAACAAAATAATATATAACTAGCGTACGTACCGCGCCCGTGCCACCTGTTACGCGGTCAATTAATACGCTTAACATAACTAAGAGTAATATGCCTAGTTTCTTTAATATGCCGGTAAAACCTATACGGCTAGATAATGTTTTAGAATTAAACGCCCTAATGATCCCGCTAACGTAATCTAGGGCTATCGCGGTTACTAAGCATTGTAAAGCTACATCGCACCCGCCCAATAGATAAACAACGGTTGTTATTAATACCGCGCCTATGCTACATAATGTTTCTTTCATGCCTAAAGTATAGCATTATTTTAGCTTTATGCTTAAACGGCCGGTTAATATCCCTTTTATAATTAATTCCATCGCGTCAACCGCGCTAATTATGGCGCTAGTCTCGTGGTAATTGGTTATTAGATTTAATAGTTGGTCGTAGTCTTTTTGTGAAAAAGTATTTTTACTCATTTTATACCTCGTATTTACATTTTTCGTTAAATTCCGTTTCTAGAAATTGTTTTAACTCTTCGTTTTCTCTAAAGCTTTTATCGCTAGAAGATAGAAACGGCATATGGTGGCCTATTGCTTCGCTAGCATTTCGTATTTTGTTATCTTTACATGTCTTTATTCTTAGCGGTAAACCGTACTTTTTCTTAGCGTAGTTACCGTAAATTGATCTAAAACCGCGTACGCCGCTAAACTCGGCCATAGCTTCTATAAAAGTTTCGCGATGAATTAAAAGCGGCGTATGGGTATTGTATGCTTTTGTGTCATATCCTTTTTCTTTTAGAGTGTCCGCTTCATGCTTTAACATTCGCGAATATTCCGTGCTATGCCCGTATTTATTTTCTAAACCCTCGGCAAGTTTGAATAGATCGCCATTAGAGTAATAATATAGTTTATCTGGCTTTTCCGTTACGTAAAAATCATCATTAAATAACCAAAAATACGGCGTAATATTTTTGTTTTGGCATATGGCCGTTAACATATTTTGCACCCTATCCCATTTTGTCCACCCGCTTTGTATAACGTGGTGGTAGCGATCTACTTTAACGTTTTTGGGTTGCGTACCATAAATATATACGCGGCGGTAATCAAAATACTTGCAAACACTCCGCAAGCTATAAATAAATTCTTCGTTATAGCTTGCGTCTTTTAGTACGTAAACAATATCATAAAGCATAAGTTGTAACTAACTGTTCCATTAATGTTACTATTGCCTTTATTTTAACCAAATTGTCGCAACTATCCTTAAACAATAGATCCCGATAAGCGTTATAAAACTTTTGTAAATCCTCGCGCGTCTTAGTGTGTATTAAACTATCTAACTTACCTAGATTGTGCTTTACGGTTGTATCTATAACCGTATGTATACATTCGTTATTTAATAAGCGTTCAATAACAAATAAAGCATCTTCGCCGTAGCGTAAATTTTCATTAAACATTATAGGATTATCGCCGCGCTTAAAACACTTATTCCACACACTATACCAATATCTACAATATGGTTTTTTATCTTTATCTAAATGTCTTATATCCCTTTTTGCATTTGCGCTAAATCTTGTTATACTTTTATTTTTATCTAGGTAATGCCGTACGTGATTAAATTGCAACATTGTAGCATTTTTATGCCAGTATATCTCCGCTTGCATATTCTCTATTGCTTCGGGTATTAGTTCGTCGTCTGCGTCGAGAAAAGTAAAATAGTTACTCTTGCTATATCTTATGCCAATATTTCGCGACGCGGCCACCCCTAAATTATTCAAGTTACGCCAATATATCCAGTTATGCTTAGTGGCATAATCTAATATATAAGTATGGTTTCCGTCCGTGCTTGCGTCGTCTATTAGTATAACCTCGTCCGGCGGTATTGTTTGCCGTGCTACACTATCTAAACATGGGTTTAAAAACTCTCCGGCGTTGTATATTGGAATTATGAGCGCAATATTTATTTTCATCGTCGCGCCCTTTTTCTATTTTGCCGTTCTACTTTACGTTTAACTTTATTAATTTTACGTTTATGGTTCGACAGTTGTATTTTATATGCTATTTTCTTTTGTTGGCGTTTTAAGCTTAGATCGAACGCGTTATTTACCGCCTGTTGTATAAAGTCGTCGGTCATTTTAATTTATCCATTATATCGTTTATATCGCTACGTAAATAAAACGCTTGATCACGTAATCTTACGCACCCCTTTTCCGTCATGTCTTTTTGGATCTGTTCGACATTTCGCGCGTAAAATAGCATCGCTTCTTTTATAATTTCCGCGTCGTCAACGGATAGGGGTATTTCTTGTAGCACCGCGTTACCGTTTTTTAGTTGCACGTTAATTGTTGTTGTTTTCATGTTTAGCTTTACCTCTTCTACTTTTTCTACCACCTTTTGCGCCCGCTATTTTAGCTCGTTCAGATCCGGTCAACCCGTCTTTACCCCTCTTTACCGATGCAAACCCGCCGTTGTGTTTTCCACTTGTACCGCCTAAATGCCCAATACGTTTATAAAAATCCGTACCATGCTTTAGTTTATTAGTTAACGCCGCTTTGCGGCCACCCTCTATAGATCCTGCCATTTCTTTTACTCCCTTAATAGCTTATTTTAGTAACCTCTATTGTTGTTTTTGGCTTTTCAGATACGGCCAAAAATTGCACCTGATCGAAAACCGGTAATTTTTTAAAATCTTCGTAGAGTTGTTTAGCAATCTCTTTATCGTCAAAATAGCGACAGTTGCAAACCTTAACGCTACTTGCGCTATCATGCCATGTTACTAAATATTTCATAAGTTCCTTTCGTTAATGTTTATACTTAGATTATAAAGCACCAGAATTATAAATGCAAGGACTTTTTTGTTGTATTATTTACAACATTTTAAAGATAAAAAGTACGCGCCGGTTAAGATAATCGGCGCGCCCATTAACGAAAGCGTAGCAATACAACTACATACTTATTATAGCATATCATTGTATCGTAAAATCTGTTTCGGCAAGGATCACACCGCCCTTAACGTGTTTATAAGTTAACTTGCGTCCGGCCTTGCCTATCTCCTCATCGGTTAAACTAGCGGTCGTAAATCCTACTTTAAAGTTATCAAAATTGATCACGTGCGATAGCTTCTTAGGTAATCCGGCCACGGTAACGTTTAAGGATCCGTCCGGCCATTCCTCGATATAGCATTTTTGGCGCAAATATTTACCGCGTGTAAATTTACTTTCTAGTTTCCACGCCCCTAAACGGTAGTCGTCTATATCTACTAGTTTTTTAAGTTCGTTGTTATCATCTTCGGTTAAAATCGCATGTACGCTATCCGTATCGTTATAAACCATCGCGTCAAACCCTTTATTTTTAAGTGACCAATCGCGAATAAACTGCGCAAACTCTACAATTTGTTTACGTCCGTACGAGGTCACAAAACTAGCACAAGCGACGTATATACTTTTGCGTTCCTCGCGTTCTAAAACAGGATAATGCATTTCGCCGTCATGCCCTAGCATGGGTTGCTTTTTGCTGCCTATAGGATTAGTACCGGTTTTACCGTATAGGGAATTTAAAAACAATTTGCTTATAAGGTATTGCGGTTTATTCTGTTCTTTTTTGGCCTTGATCTTCTCGGCCGTCCAATAGTCTATATAATCTTTAAAAATACCTACCGCCCCTTTAAATTTCCAACCGCTTATATACTCAATATCATAAACGTCGTATTGCTCAAAAAATAACTCTAAATCCGGATTAGTTAATACCAATGTAACAGGATATCCGCTTCCGTCGTCGCTAGATTCCAGATATTCATTTGGTTTAAAACTAAAACTATGCTTAATTTGGATTGACGGTATTTTGCCTTGCTTTACCTTGAAGCGGCAATTAAGCATTTGCGTATAAAGAGGGTATAAGTTATCATTTTCGTATTTGCCCTCGAACGGTTCGGGCAATCCGTACGGCATTAAACAGTTATACATGATCGATGGGTATAAACTGTTGCAATCATACACCAGTCCGCCCCCTGTTTCTTTTTCTTTATATAGCGGGTTTAAATAAGTAAATCCTCCCTTGTAGCTTTTGCGTATATCTGCGTCTATCTCATTGGGCAGGGTAGGGAATAAGTTTTTAAAATTCGGGCATGAGTCCTTAAAACTCTGTAGGGCGTTCGATCCAATAGTTATTTTATTGTAACCTTTACTAAAAAATATATCTAGCGCGCGTGCCATGATTTCAACGTCATTGCGTATATAGTCTATTTCATGTTGTGTTAGTTCGTGACCCTCTTCGCGGTAGGTTGTATAATCTAGTTCTAGTTTTCGGATTGGTAAATTAAAACTTTTTGCAATGTCCTCGACGCTAAAATTTAATAATTTTAAACTATCATGGATCGTTACTTTATTCTTATTTTTGCCTTTAACCTCAAAATATATTTCTATGGTATACCACGCGCCCATATTGGTTATTAGGGTTGTATAACTATCCGTTACCGCGTCTTTACTAGAATTTACCCACGTAAACCCGTTATCTTCGCACCAGTAACAAATAAACTCGCCGTCAAACTTTAGGTTATGAAACCATAACTCGACATTGTCCGGTTGATTAGCGCACCAGTCCATCAATTCATATATGCTATTGCCGTATATAAAATTATCGGGGTTGCCAATCTCGCATAGGGCATATGCCCATACTCTACAGTCGTTCGGATCCGTAGTCGTTTCAAAATCGCATGTAAACTTGCGTTTTGTTCGTTTTGCCATTTGCTTTCGTCATCTGTATTTATCAATAATTGCGTCTATATTCTCGTATAACTCTTGAAAAGCATCGTACGCGCGGCCATCATCAACGCCGTTATATGATGTACGCGTCAACGCGTGGTAGTAATCGAATATATATTGTATATTCGGATCATCTTCTAGGGCGCGCATAAATTGACGCGGTTTTAAGCTTAATAACCTGTTTTTAACATATTCAATTTTATCGTCTTCAAATCCTATTTGATACGCATCGGCAAAAAGAATATCTAAGTAGTTATCGTAGGTTTCCTTTTGCGCATATTGCTTTTCTAAATTCTCGGCGATCCTGCTATTTATAAGGTCTATCCATGAACCGCTTAACGCCGCCCGTTTAGCTTGTAAATTGGCCGTATAAACATCATGTTGCATAGGGTATTTAGTAGTCATTGATTGTGCGGCTTCTATCTCGCGATTAACGCGCGCACGTTCACGGCGTAATTTACGTTTAAATATATCTACCTCGTACTCGGTATATTCCCTGCCGTCAACATTTACTACGGTCGTAGCGGCCTTTTTATTAAAACGCATTAGATCGCGTAAAAATGCGTTTACCTCGCGTTTATCCGTATAACCGGTTTTTAATTCTCTACGTAATCCGGCGGCCGAAACACGCGACGGCAAGTTATTATACCCTAGCTTTTCAAGTCTTGATACCTTGCGGTTAAAGTTGGCAACAATAGCGTTTAACTTATCCTCATAACTTTTACTATTTGTTGCCATTGTTTAACCTCGCTTTATTATTCGGCAATATTTGCCATAACGTTATTTTTTGCCGGTTCCAGAATAAAAACGCCGTCTAAACTTGCGCTGATACCCTCGCCGAATTTGTTTTTATATTCAAAAGCGCGCGCCTGTAGGTTAACCACCGCGCCGTAACCTAATTCTTTCTCGCCATAGGTTACGCCCTCGGCCGTAGTACGCCCGCTAATTTGGGTATACTCGCTTAGTTTAAAGCTATATTGGATAGTCGTTAATCCGTCCTTTTCGTTGGTATATTCTTTAAACTTAGCTACGCCACCATTTATTTTATTATCGGCCGCCCATTTGCTAATCTGCTTTTGTAACTTATCGTCGGTAACGTCTATAGTAATAGAACGTCCGTAACCTTTGTCGACAAGTTCCGAAAAGATCACATTTACGCCTTTTAGAATAATGATTTTGTTATCCATTTTGTTAAAATCCTTTATTTAGTTTGATAATACATTAAATAACTTTTTGATAATTCTACATTTTTAAGTCCTTTCGTTAATGGTCAATAATTAAATGGTAGTTAGTTTTTTGGCAAAATGCAATAATTTAAACGTTGTAGTTTTTACAACAACCGTTTTATGATTAAGTGATATAATAGAGGTGGTAAAAATCTCCAGTTTTTCCAACAAAAACCCGCGTAATATGCGCGGCGTTTTTGCGTTACTGTTTTGCTAGTATTTATAATACTATTTGTTAAGTATATAGCACTCCCCTGCTAAAGTATAATTTAAAGTGTAACCCCTGTTGGTTCCACTCCCCTGCCCTAGCAGGGCATACCTTAAAAACAGGGGTCAGGACTCCCCTGAAGAGGTGTTTTGAAAAAATGGCGGGGAAGTGGTCGGGGAAGTGGTAAAATAGTGTTAGAACTGGGTATATTTCGTTACCATAACATGACAGAAGAGGGCGACAACCCACCCGAAGAGGGCGCGCCCCCTGTTGTCCGTTGGTAACGGCATGTTAAAACGTTTTATATCCGGTTCAACCCCTAGTAAAGCGTGTTATATGACAGTACCAAAATCAATATTTTATAATTATGATAGGATTAGCGGCTATTCGGACGCGATTTTTTATTTTCTGATCACAGAGCGTGGGTTAGGTAAAACCTACGGGGCGATCGTTAAAGCGGTCAAAAACTACCTTAAGAATGGCGAACAATTTATTTATCTAAGAAGATATAAGAGTGAATTAGCTAATGCCGTACCCCATTTGTTCGACGCTATTAATTTAAATAATGAATTTCCGGATTATAACCTTATTGTAGAAGCGAACAAATTTTTTATTCAGTCAAAAGAAGAGGAAAACGAAAAGGGTAGTAAAATCGAGTTCGGTCGCGCCGTGGCGTTATCTACCGCCAATATATTAAAGAGTACAAATTTTAGCGAGGTTACGTTAATTATTTATGATGAATTCTTATTGTCTGGCGGCGTTTACCATTATTTAAAAAATGAGGTCGAGACTTTATTAGATTTCGTGGAGACGGCCGGCCGCATGCGCAATAATGTTAAAGTTTTCTTTTTGGGTAATATGACGAGTTTAACCAATCCGTACTTTGCATACTTTAATTTACATTTGCCATATAACGGAGAGTTTAAAACATTTAAAAATGGTAGCATTGTCGTGCAATATGCCAAAAATAGTGCGTATCGGGAATATAAAAAGAAAACTAAATTTGGGTCGTTAATCCAAAATACACATTATGGAGATTATGCTATCGAGAATAAAGCGTTAATGGATAATGAAACATTTATTGCGAAAAAGGACGGCGAATGCAAAAACTTTTCGGTTGTGAAAATCCGTAATAAAAAATATGGTATATGGCGTAATCGGTTGACTAATAAGTTGTACGTTAGTTTGGATTATGACCCGAACAACCCATGTTTATTTACATTTAATAATATGGATCATGACGAAAACACTATATTAGCTAATGCGAAGCGGTCGCCGTGGTTCAAGGTTGTTATTGAAAATTATAAGTTAGGTAATTTGTGGTTCGAGGATCAAAATATAAAAAATGAATTTTTGAGTATTTTGGCGAAAACGTTTTGATATAATGTGATTAGGCGTGCGAGTCGAAAACACGTCACAAAATAAACATCTAGTCATTTTAACTCCCCTTATAGAGCCAACCGGTCTTTTAGGCCGGTTTTTATATGAAAAAGGGCGGGTTTAACCGCCCAATTTTGATTTTAGAAAATAGTATTGGCGAAACATACACGCCCGCCACGCCGGATCATTACAGGCCGTGGCCAACCACTCGCAGGCGGTTAAAATGTCTACTTTTCTCGCTACGTCTTTATGACGCAGGTATGCAAAATACATGTTGCGTATTTCCTCATTGCTCGGCCGCGGTACGTCATGCAAAACTACGTTATGCAATTCGTTATGAATTTCAACGTCTAAATCATAAACGAACGCTTGGCGTAAAGCTTTTGCGTATCCTTTGTTGTAATGTTTACGTTGAAAAATTAAATGATGTTTATTCGATCCGGTTTTAAGTTTCTTAACTCTACGTTTTCGCACATAATCACCCCCTTTATTTTAGAGTTATGATTTTATTATACATTTTTGGTATAATAAAAGGGCAATTAAAGTTAATATTATTCGCTACACTTTAAATACACGCCAAATCCCGCCCTACGGCGGGGTTTTTGGTTGGTGGTGGTAGTAGGTATTTCGCGTTCTGAGGGCGTTTTAAGCG
>ERZ808034.45-NODE-45-length-15950-cov-6.098091_pt1 | contig 15950 bp, 15 predicted proteins | sample MGYA00380188_ERZ808034 | MGnify/ENA primary metagenome ERZ808034 (study PRJEB31490, sample SAMN06133380) | cow dung metagenome | isolation source: M12 | host: cow | place: China: Chengdu | collected 2015-05 ...
GTAGAGTTTTTATATTTATTTTTATTTTCAATAAAAACGTAAAAACGGCGTAAAAAACATTGCATCACGCAAAAAAAGGAGATTGTATTGTTATGGATTATCGTATTGAACACGATTCTATGGGTGAGGTAAAGGTTCCTGTTGATCGTTATTGGGCCGCTCAAACACAAAGGAGTAGTGAAAACTTTAGAATAGGCGTTGGCACAGAAACGATGCCAAGGGAAATTACGCGTGCGTTCGGCGTGCTTAAAAAAGCTGCTGCACTCGCTAATAATAAGTTGCGTTCGGAAAAGATGACCGATAAAAAACTAAACGCAATCGTAAAGGCGTGCGATGAAGTTATTTCTGGTGCGTTAAACGACCACTTTCCATTAGTCGTATGGCAAACGGGTTCTGGTACGCAGTCAAATATGAACGCTAACGAAGTTATTGCTAATCGTGGAAATGAAATCGCTGGGGAAAAGATTTTACATCCAAACGATGATATTAATATGAGTCAGTCCTCAAACGATACTTTCCCAACGGCAATGCATATTTCGGCAGTAATGGCAATTGAGGATAAACTTATTCCAGCCGTTGAATTACTAATTAAGACTTTCGTTCGTTTAGAAGCAGAAAATCAAGGCATTGTTAAGTGTGGTAGAACTCACTTACAAGATGCAACGCCTATTACTTTCAGTCAAGAAATAAGTGGTTGGAGAAGTAGTTTAGAGCGTGACGTTGAAATTTTGAAAATGGCAATAAAACCACTTTCAGAGTTGGCGTTAGGTGGAACTGCTGTTGGAACGGGATTAAACGCACCTAAAGGGTTTGATGCCTTAGTTGCTGAACAAGTTTCTATTATCACTGGTAAAAAGTTTACGACGGCACCTAATAAATTCCACTCTCTTACTAGTAAAGATGAAATGGTGTTCGCGCATGGTGCTATTAAAGCACTAGCGTGCGATATGATGAAGATTGCAAACGACGTTAGGTGGCTTGCAAGTGGACCAAGAGATGGCTTAGGTGAAATATTTATTCCAGAAAACGAACCGGGTTCATCTATCATGCCGGGAAAAGTTAACCCAACTCAGTGTGAAGCAGTGACGATGGTTGCCGTTCAAGTTATGGGCAACGACGTTGCAGTTGGCATGGCGGCATCGCAAGGTAATTTCGAATTAAACGTATTTATGCCAGTGCTTGCATATAACTTTATTCAATCTGCAAGGCTCTTAGCAGAAGCAATAGTATCGTTTAATAATAACTGTGCTGTTGGGATTAAAGCCAATAAAGAAAAAATGGACCACAACCTTCATAATTCGTTAATGTTAGTCACGGCCCTCAATCCATACATCGGATATGAAAATGCGGCTAAGACGGCAAAGAAGGCTTATAAAGACGGTGTATCGCTAAAAACTGCTTGTGTTGAATTAGGATTTTTGACGGCAGAAAAATTTGATGAAGTATTTCATCCAGAAAAAATGGTTTAATGGAGTTAAAACAAATGAAAGTAAGTTATTTCCCAGGTTGCACGTTAAAGACAAAGGCAAAAGACTTAGATTTTTATGCTAGAAAGGTTGCTGAAGTTTTAGGTGTGACTTTAGAAGAAGTTGATAATTGGCAGTGCTGTGGTGGGGTTTTTACTACTTCAAAAGATGAAATTGCAACAAAATTATCTTCGGTAAGGGCACTCGCTAGCGCTAAGAAAAAAAATCAAGCGTTGGTGACGGTGTGTTCAACTTGTCACAACGTTATCAAACAAACTAATTACGCTATGCAAAACGACAGCGAATTTGCTAGTCACGTAAACCATTATATTGGGCCTGAAGATGCATATGACGGTCAAACGGAAGTTATTCACTTTTTAGAACTCTTACGCGATAAGGTTGGCTTTGATAAACTCAAAGAAAAGGTGGTTAATCCTTTGACGGGTAAGAAAATCGCACCATATTATGGTTGCTTGCTTCTTCGTCCCGGTAAAGTAATGGCTATGGACGACGTTGAAAATCCTCAAATTATGGAAGATATGATTAAGGCAATCGGTGCAGAACCTGTGTCATATGCTTATCGCAACGAGTGTTGTGGCGCTTACGTGACGCTAGAGAGTAAAGAATTAGCTAAAAAGAAAAGTGAAAAAATTTCTTTAAATGCAAAAGATAAGGGTGCAGAAGTGATAGTGACGGCTTGTCCACTTTGTAAATATAATTTGCAGAAAAACGGCATAGACCTTCCAGTAATATATTTTACAGAATTACTTGCACAAGCACTTGGTATAAAGGAGTAAAAATGGAAAACGCTAACAAAAACATTTGTGATGAAATAATTCGCCGTAGTGGTATTAATCCAAGAAAATGTATGAAGTGTGGTAAATGTTCAGGCACTTGCCCTGCGTATGATGAAATGGAATATCATCCACACCAATTTGTGTATATGGTTGAAACGGGCGATATCGAACCATTATTAAAATCAAAATCCATCTATCGTTGTTTGTCGTGTTTTGCTTGCGTTGACAGGTGTCCACGTGGGGTAGAACCAGCAAAGATAGTTGAGGCTGTTCGTTTGGAAGTAATTCGCAAACAAGGTGCAAACCATTTGAAACCAGATGCAATACCTGAGCTTTTAGATGAAGACTTGCCTCAGCAAGCAATCGTAAGTGCGCTCAGAAAGTATAGTAAATAGTAAAGGAGACTACAAATGCAAAGAATAGGAGTATTCGTATGCTGGTGTGGTAGCAATATCGCCGGCACGGTTGACGTAGTTAGAGTTGCAGAGGCTCTCGGTAAAGAACCGGGTGTAGTTCACTCAGCTAACTATCAATATATGTGTTCACAAGCAGGTCAACAACTAATTAAAGACGCTATTAAAGAACACAACTTAACAGGTCTTGTAGTTTGTTCGTGCTCACCAAGAATGCACGAGGCAACTTTCAGAAAAACTGCCCAATCGGCAGGGCTCAATCCATATATGGTTGAAATTGCGAACATACGTGAACAATGTTCGTGGATACATAAAGACATTGAAGAAGGCACGGAAAAAGCCATCGTTTTAGGTAGAACTGCAATCGCAAAGGTTAACTTAAACGCACCACTAAAACCAGGTGAAAGCCCTGTCACAAAGCGTGCGCTCGTTATCGGTGGTGGTATTGCAGGTATTCAAACGGCACTTGATATTGCAGATGCCGGTTTTGAAGTTGATATCGTTGAAAAAGAACCTACTATTGGTGGTAAAATGGCTAAACTTGACAAGACTTTCCCAACGCTTGACTGTGCCGCTTGTATTTTAACACCAAAGATGGTTGACGTTGCTCAACACGAAAAAATCAGAATTTTTTCGTATAGTGAAGTTAGTGCTGTCAAAGGTTTCGTAGGGAATTTTGACGTGACTATTAAGAAAAAAGCAAGATATGTAAAAGAAGACTTATGCACCGGCTGTGGTGCGTGCACGGAAAAATGTCCTATGAAGAAAGTTCCTAATGATTTCAACTTAGGTATGGACAATAAAAGGGCAATCTATATTCCGTTTGCACAAGCAGTTCCAAAGGTAGCAACGATTGATGCTGACTATTGTAATATGCTTAAAAACGGCAAGTGTGGTGTATGTGCAAAAGTGTGCACGGCAAACGCTATCGATTATTCTCAAAAAGATGAGTTCATTGAAGAAAAATACGGTGCAATCGTCGCTGCAACAGGCTTTAATCCTATCAGTATGGATAAGTTTGATGAATTTGCTTACAGTCAATCTAAAGACGTAATAACTTCGTTAGAATTTGAACGTTTGATGAATGCTGCAGGTCCATCTGCAGGTAAGCTAGTTCGCCCTTCAGACGGAAAGCACCCACACACGTTAGTATTCGTTCAATGCGTGGGCTCTCGTTGTTCATCATGTGCAGAAAAAGGCAAAGAGTATTGCTCGAAAATTTGTTGTATGTATACTGCAAAACACGCGATGCTTACTCGTGATAAATACCCTGATACCGACGTTTACGTGTTCTATATAGACGTTAGAACGCCAGGCAAAAACTTTGATGAGTTTTATCGTCGTGCAGTTGAAGAATACGGCGTTCATTATATAAAAGGTATGGTAGGTAAGATTTCTCCAGAGGGCGATAAACTTGTCGTTCAAGGTTCTGATCTTATTGCTAATAAACAATTAAAAATTAATGCCGACTTAGTAGTCTTGGCTGCGGCAATTGAGCCTGATAAGACAGCAAGGTCACTAGCAACGATGCTTACTGCAAGTATGGATACTAACGACTTCTTTACTGAAGCGCATCCAAAACTTCGTCCTGTAGAAAGCCCAACGGCTGGTGTGTTCCTATCGGGTGCTTGTCAAGGTCCTAAGGATATTCCAGAAACGGTTTCTCAAGCAGGTGCGGCTGCGGCAAAAGTTATAGGCTTGCTCGCAAAAGATAAACTTACCGGTAATCCTTGTGTTGCACATTCCGATGAAATGATGTGTAATGGCTGTTCATCTTGTGAAAGGGTTTGTCCATATGGTGCAATTACATATTCTGATAAGGAATTCCGTGGACCAAACAGAACGACCTTAATTCGCCGTGTTGCCACGGTAAACGAAGCAATTTGTCAAGGTTGTGGTGCGTGCACGGTTGCTTGTCCTTCTGGTGCTATGGACCTTAAAGGATTTGCAAACAAACAAATTATGGCGGAGGTTGATGCAATATGCAAGTAAACGGATATAAACCAAAAATCGTAGCATTTTGTTGTAATTGGTGTTCATACGCCGGTGCAGACCTTGCTGGTAGTAATAGACTTAGTTATCCAGCAGAAGTTAAGGTAATTAGAGTTCCTTGCTCGTGTAGAGTAAACCCTATGTTTATACTTAGGGCTTTTCAAAGGGGGGCTGACGGTGTAATTCTCTGTGGTTGTCACCCTGGCGATTGTCACTATACTTCAGGTAATTATTTTACTAGAAGAAGAATGGCGCTATTGTTCTCTATGTTAGATTACCTTGGTATTGAGAGGGATAGAACGCGTGTTGAATGGGTTTCAGCAGCAGAAGGTGCTAAGTTTGCGGCAACTATGAACGAATTTGTAGAAAAAGTTGCTAGTCTTGGCGAAAACAAGAGATTGGAGGATTTAAGATGCAAAAAATAACGGCAAAAATGCTTATAGATAAGGCAGAAGAACTCCTATCAAACGGCACGGTGGATATGGTTTTAGGTCATAAAAAAGGCGAATTTGCCTATGACCTTACGCCAGCAGTTTTTACAAGTATTGAACAAATGAAAAAGGATTTTGTGTTTAACGATTTTTCGGGCGCAAATTTCTCAAAATATTTACTAAAACAAACAAAGAATACGCAAAAGAAGGTTTTAGTTTTCTTAAAACCTTGCGATACTTACAGTTTTAACCAACTTTTAACCGAACACCGTTTTGATAGAGAAAAAGTTTACGTTGTAGGTATTCCTTGTGACGGTATGGTTGATATTTCAATCATAAAAGACAAAATTGGCGATGGCATTGTCGACGTTGATGCGTCAAGCGACACGTTAAAGGTTGAAACCTTATACGATGGAGTGAAAGAAATTTCAAAGCAAGACGTGTTGTTAGAGCGTTGTAAGAATTGTAAGAGTAAAAAGCACGTTTATTTTGATACTCTTATCGGTGACGAAGGTGAAATTTTAGATAATAACCGTTTCGACCAAGTTGCAGAGTTAGAAAAAATGTCGGCTGATGAAAGATTCAATTTTTGGCAAACGGAATTGTCGCGTTGTATTCGCTGTAATGCTTGTCGTGACGTCTGCCCAGCATGCACTTGTGAAAAGTGTGTTTTCGATAATCCTAATTCGGGTGTAGAAAATAAATCGCCTGCTAATAGTTTTGAAGAAAAAATGTTTCATATTATCAGAGCGTTCCACGTTGCAGGTAGGTGCACGGATTGTGGCGAATGTTCGAGAGTATGTCCACAAAATATACCACTACACTTATTGAATAGAAAGTTCATTAAGGATATAAATAATTTTTATGGCGATTATCAAGCAGGTGCAGAAATTGGTTCTCGCGCTCCACTTGTTGACTACACTAAGGAAGATATAGAGCCAACTGACGCCGTAAAGAAGGGGGAATAAGATATGCTAAAATGTTCATTAAATAACGCTGATAAACTATTTAGCGAAATTTCAAAAAATTATAGCCTTTTTATTCCTTGTGATCTTGAAAAAGGCAGAGTGGGTTATAAAAAGTATGCAGACGGATTAAAAATGTCCGATGCTCTTAAACCAGACCGCAGTGCAAAAGATTTTTTCTTTCCTCAAACGGAAAACTTGATGGAATTTAAAACTGACGGAAGAAATATCGAAATAATAGACAATAGAAAAGAAGCAGAAGATTTCGTTATTTTCGGTGTTCGTGCTTGCGACGCAAAGTCAATAGAAGTATTAGATAGAGTTTTCTTAGTAGAACCTGTTGATACGTATTATCAAACTAAGAGAGAGCACGGAGTAATTGTCACGATGGCTTGCTCAAAGCCGGCAGAAACTTGTTTTTGTTCTACTTTCGGGATTGATGCGTCTAATCCGGGTGGTGACGTGGCTTGCTATAAAACCGACGATAGTTTTTACTTTGTCGCTAATACCGAAAAAGGTGAAAAATTATTAGAAAGTATTTCTAGTGTATTATCTCAAAGCGAAGATAAAGCAGTTGAAAATCAGAAGGCTGAAATCAAAAACATTTTATCTAAGTTGCCGTTAAAAGATTTAAAAAGCGATGCTTTCGGTGCTGATAAAACGGATAAATATTTCGATTCACCAGCGTGGAAAACTTTGTCGGAAGCTTGTTTGGGTTGTGGAACTTGTACGTTCGTTTGCCCAACCTGTCAGTGCTACGATATTAAGGATTTCACTACCAATAAAGGTGTAGAAAGATTTAGGTGTTGGGACTCTTGTATGTATTCAAACTTTACTAAGATGAGTGCAGGTCAACCAAGACAAACCCAGATGGAGCGTTTCCGTCAAAGATTTATGCATAAACTTGTGTATTTCCCAACGAATAACGACGGAATGTTCAGTTGCGTAGGGTGTGGTAGATGTATTGCAAAGTGCCCAATTTCTATGAATATTGTAAAAGTAATGAAGACTTTGGGGGGTGAAGGTAATGAATAACGTTAAAGAAGCGTTGATACCTAGTGTATGCGTTATAACGGACATTAGGCAAGACACACCTGACGTTAAAACTTTTAGAGTTTTGACGCTAGACGGGAAAAAGCCGTTTATACATAAACCTGGTCAATGTGCAATGTTGTCAATGCCAGGTGTAGGAGAAGCACTTTTTTCGATTACTTCTTCTCCGACAAACAAAGATTACGTAGAATTTTCAATCAAAAAATGTGGCTGTGTGACAGAGTGGCTACACAGCTGTGAAGTAGGTCAGCAAATAACAGTTCGTGGGCCATACGGCAACGGGTTCCCTGTGGAAACTGAGTTTAAGGGACAAGATATGTTATTTATCGCCGGTGGTATAGGACTAGCGCCTGTTCGCTCGGTTATCAATTACGTTAGAGATAATAGGGCAAATTATGGTAAAGTTGATATCGTTTACGGCTCTAGAAGTAAAGATGATTTAGTTTTCTATAAGGAAATTATAGACGAATGGAAAAACGACCCAACCATTAACGTTCATTTAACGATAGATAGAGAACAGGAAGGTTGGGACGGGCACGTAGGTTTTGTTCCTAATTACGTAAAAGAATTAAATTTTGAAACAAACAAAACTGCAGTATTATGTGGACCACCAATAATGATTAAATTCACTCTTGACGGACTATGTTCGTTAGGTTTTGATAGAAAACAAGTATTTACAACGCTGGAATTACGCATGAAATGTGCAATCGGAAAATGTGGCAGATGCAACGTAGGTTCAAAATACGTTTGTAAAGATGGTCCTGTATTTAGAATGGACCAATTAGACGCTCTTCCAGACGAGTATTAATAAGGAGAAAACAAATGGAAAAATTAGTAAACGTATATTTCTTCGGTAAGAAATATCAAGTTCCAGAAAGTCTTACTATTATGAAGGCTATGGAATATGCAGGGTATCAATTAGTTCGTGGTTGTGGCTGTCGTAATGGCTTTTGTGGTGCTTGTTCAACCATTTACAGAATCAAGGGCGACAGAGAATTAAAGGCTTGTCTTGCTTGTCAAACAAAAGTTGAAGACAATATGTATGTTGCAACACTTCCTTTCTTCCCACTAGTTAAAGAAGTTTACGATATTGAAAAGGTTAAACCAACCGAGCAAATTATGATGCAGTTGTATCCAGAAATTTACGCATGTATCGGTTGTAATGCTTGCACTAAGAGTTGCACTCAAGGTCTTTCCGTTATGCAATACATAGCATATGCGCAAAGAGGTGAATACGACAAGTGTGCAGAAGAATCGTTTGACTGCGTAATGTGTGGCGTTTGTTCATCACGTTGTCCTGCCGGTATATCTCATCCACAAGTTGCTGAACTCTCTCGCCGTTTATATGGCAAATACTTAGCACCTGAATCTAAACACGTTTTAGAAAGAGTTAAGGAAATTGAAGACGGTAAATACGCTGAATTAATCGAAACGCTTATGAATAAGCCTATCGACGAACTTAAAGAACTCTATAACAATAGAGATATCGAAAAGTAGGGGGTAAAAGTATGTATAAATATACGCAAGAACAATTAGATTCTATGAAAAAAGTAGAAGCAAGTCGTGAAGCTAGATTGAAAAATCTTTTTAGCAGAATGACTGCTGATGAAAAGGATAAAGTTTTAAGAGAAAATCACCCCGACTATATCGAATCTGCTTATGAAACGTTAAAAGTAGGTCCAAACAAAGGTGGAAAGGTTTTACACGAACTTGCCGACTTACTTCAAGGTAAGTCTAGAGTATTAGATATGGACTTAGACCTATCTAAGCCAGACTATGACGTTGACGTTTTAGTTATCGGTGGTGGTGGCGCTGGTTCATCTGCCGCTATTGAGGCTGATAATTTAGGCGCAAAGGTTATGATGGTGACTAAACTTCGTATAGGCGATGCTAATACGATGATGGCAGAAGGTGGTATTCAAGCTGCAGACAAGCCAAACGATAGCCCTGCAATCCACTATCTCGATGCTTTCGGTGGTGGCCATTTTGCAGCAAAGCACGAACTACTTTATAAATTAGTTAACGATGCACCTGACGCAATTAAGTGGCTTAACTCTCTCGGCGTTATGTTCGATAAAGATGCTGACGGCACGATGATTACGACTCACGGTGGTGGAACTTCTAGAAAGAGAATGCACGCTTGTAAAGACTATTCAGGCGCTGAAATTATGAGAACACTTCGTGATGAAGTGTTAAATAGGGGTATTCCTGTAGTTGACTTTACTTCGGCTATCGAATTAATCAAAGATACTGACGGCAAAGTTGCAGGTGCAGTTTTACTCAATATGGAAACTAAAGATATTTATATTGCTAGGGCTAAAACGGTTATTATTGCGACCGGTGGTGCTGGTAGACTTCATTATCAAGGTTTCCCAACCTCAAACCACTATGGTGCAACGGCTGACGGTCTAGTTTTAGGATATAGGGCTGGTGCTAAACTTCTTTATGCAGATACCCTTCAATATCACCCAACGGGCGTTGCCGAACCTACGCAAATTTTCGGTGCGTTAGTGACGGAAAAAGTTCGTTCTCTTGGTGCACAACTCGTTAATAAAGATGGTGAAGCGTTCGTATATTCTCTTGAAACGCGTGACGTGACGGCATCTTCTATCATTAGAGAGTGTAAACAACGTTCTAACGGAATTAAAACAACCGATGGTGAAGGCGTATGGCTTGATACACCTATGATTGATATTATCGGTGGTGAAGGCACTATTGAAAAGAGAATTCCTGCAATGATGAGAATGTTTGGTAAATATGGTATTGATATTAGAAAAGACCCTATTTTAGTTTACCCAACCTTACACTATCAAAATGGTGGATTAGATATTAGTGCAAACGGTATGACTACTACCGTTCCTAATCTTTTCGTCGCTGGTGAAGCCGTTGGGGGTATCCACGGCAGAAATCGTTTGATGGGTAATTCGTTGCTCGACATAATCGTATTTGGTAGAAACGCAGGTAAAAATGCCGGTGCTATTTACAAAGACGTAGAGCTAAAAGAATTAACGTTAGACCACGTTAAAGCGTTTGATAAGGAATTGAAAGATGCAGGGATTAACGCAACAAAGTTATCTCCACAACTTTTACCTAACTATACAAAACAACCTTCAATTTAAAAAATATACCCGACTACTTAGTCGGGTATATAACTGCAAATAATAATTTACTTATAGGAGAATTTATATTATGGAAAAGGTAAAGAAAAGTAAAAAACTAATCTGGATTTCTATTGCAGTAGTCGTAGTAGCCGCAATTGCTTTTTGGTGTGTTTACAGCGCAGTTTCTAACGGCACGGGAATTAACAAAGCGTTCACAATCCCAGCTTTACTTGCAGGTGTATTTATTGTCACCGCACTCGGCTATTTGCTCGGTAGAATAACTATTAAAGGTGTTTCTCTCGGGACTGCAGGTGTATTTATCGTAGCAATTTTATTCGGTATCGCTTGTTCTTACATACCAAGTAATATTGCCGTTGTTGGCTCGTTCCACTTAAACGTTGAAGCAATAAATAATAAATACTATTCTAAGGTAATTCAAAATATCGGGTTAGTATTATTCGTTGGCTCGGTTGGATTTATTGCTGGCCCTAAGTTCTTTAGGGACCTTGCTAAAAACTTTAAGACGTATATTTTTATGGGCGTATTAATCATATTAGCAGGCACGTTTGTTGCAGTTGCTTTCGCGCTCATTCCAGGAATCGGTGCAGATTTTTCTGCCGGCGTTTTATCAGGCGCATTGACTTCAACACCAGGTTATTCGGCAGCGCTAGAAGTGACTACTCAATCTGGGTTAGTGACTTTAGGTCACGCCGTTGCATATCCATTTGGCGTTATCGGTGTTGTTTTATTCGTTCAACTTATGCCTAAATTCTTAAAGGCAGATATGAATAAAGAAAGAAGTTTGCTTAAAGTTGACCTTGATGGTGAACAAGAAAAAAAGAGCGCAAAACTCTTTAAATGTGATGATTTTGGTCTAATGCCTTTAGCGCTCGCTATCGTATCGGGATTACTTGTTGGGGCAATAAAAATCCCACTTACAGGTGATGGTTATAACGGTGCATGTTTCTCACTAGGAACAACGGGTGGCGTATTGATTATGTGTTTAGTATTCGGTCACTTTGGAAAAATTGGTAAACTTTCTCTAGAAGTTCCTGCCTACTCTGCAAAAGTTTTAAGAGAACTAGGACTTATGCTTTTCCTTATAGGCGCAGGTGTATCAGGTGGTGTAGAATTAATCGCACAAATTCAAGCAAATAGTTCAATTGCTATGCTAATTCTTTGGGGCTTTATCGGTGGTGCTGTTATGACTATTACCCCAATGATAGTTGGTTTCTTCTTAGGCTCTAAGTTCTTAAAATTACCACTTCTTAACAACCTTGGTTCAATCACTGGTGGTATGACTTCAACCCCAGCATTAGGAACGTTAATTAATACTGCTGAGACTGAAGACGTTGCAGGTGCTTATGCATCAACTTATCCTATCGCTTTAGTTTTAATCGTTCTAGCTTGTAATTTAATGATAGGTTTAATGTAAAACATAAAAAAATACACCCCTATGCATTTGCATAGGGGTTTTTGTTTTGCTAAATATACTTATTGTTTTTCGCCACAAGAAGGGCAGAACTTCGCCGTTGATGACAATTCTTCACCACAGTTAGAGCAAAACTTTTTAGTCTGTTGTTTTGCACCACATTCTGGACAGAATTTTGAATTATACGAAATTTCAGCACCACAGTCAGCGCACTTTTTAGTCTTAACGTTAGTAGCGTTATGTTTATTTTCCTGATTAGCACCATTTTTAAAGGCATCTGCAAAAATTGAGCCCATACCAACGCCTGCGCCTAAGCCTACGCCTGCGCCCATAAAAGCACCACCAGCACCTTGATTGTTGGCAGCATCTTTCATTGCTTCAGCCGCAGCTATCTTCATCATTACGTTCGTTTTATCGCCTAATATACCTAGTTTTGAACGTTCGTCAATAGCCTTTTCAACTTCTTCAGGAACAGACATATTCTCAATGAATAGGTTGGTTAGTTCTAAACCGAGCTCTTTGAATTTATCGCTTACGTTTGCTTTTACAATTTGGTTAAATTCAATGGTATTTCCTGCTAAATCTAGGGCAGAAACCTTACTTTCACCAAGTGCGTCGGTCAAAGACGAGATAAGCATTGTCTTTAGCCAATCGGTAATGTCAGATGTGACAAAAGAAGAATTTGTACCGAATAATTCGTTCATAAATACGCCAGCATCGTCAACCCTAAACGAGTATGAGCCGTAGCCCTTAACTCTTATAGCACCAAACTCAGGGTCACGCATCATAATAGGGTTAGCAGTGCCCCATTTACAACCGGTAAATTGTTTTTTGTTTACAAAATAAACGTCAACCGATATAGGTGTTTGGAAGCCGTATTTCCAGCCTGCAAGCTTAGATAAAATAGGGAAAATTTCGGTGTTTAGATTATACGTGCCGGCAGGAAATATATCACAAATTTGACCTTTATGCACGAATATTGCTTCTTGAGATTCTCTAACGATTAACTTACTTTTTTGATTGATTTCTCTACCACCTTTAGAAAGTGGAAGTCTATACACTAGCGTGTTTTTGCTATTGTCAACCCATTCTAATATTTTTAAAAATAATGCCATAAGAAAATTCCTTTATTTTTTAAAAATTATAACATAAAAAAACATAATTATCAATATTTTATATAAAATTATATTTACATTTTAGTGACTTTTTGCTATAATATGGAAGTAAATGAATTGCAGGTGTAGTTTAGTGGCAAAACAACAGCTTCCCAAGCTGTGGTTGTGAGTTCGATTCTCATCACCTGCTCCATTAAAAAAGAAGTGGAAAATTTCCACTTCTTTTTTTATACGTCGTAAAAAAGTTTTCTTACGTTAGTTTTGATTATAAGTGCGTAAATTATAAACGCAAGTAAAATGTTTACAGCGCCTTGAATTCCATTTGATATAAAGGTAATACTAGCGCTAAGCCCGTATGATAATATCACTGCTTCGTAAGTAAAATATCCTATTATCATTATGAGTTCGGCGATTATGCTAGAAATAATGCGAAGCATTTTTTCTGTTTTAGAGTGTTTTTTCCAAAAGGATTTAAAAAGTAAAATAATTAAGACCATAATGGATTTTATCACGAGTGTTGCAGGTGCGTATAATGCCCAGCCCGATATAATATCGCAAAGGGCTTGACCCAACGGGCAAGCTATAAGTGCAAACCAACCTAACAGCCATGCGCCGAGTAGCAACATAAAATCGCCAAGGTTAACGTTTCCGATAGGGGTGGGTAGTGCGATATAGGTAGTGGCGAAAGTTAGCGAACAAAAAATCGCACTCATTACTAATTTTTTCGTTATAGAATTATTCATAATTTAAATAAAAAGCCCAAAAACGACGTGTTTAAGGGCGAGTTAATTATATAATGTTATTTAATTACGCGAACCTTAATAATACCATCAACGTCAGCAATGTGAGAAATAGATTTTTCTGATACTGCGTTGTCGATATCAAGTATGGTCACTGCATAATCACCCTTACTTTGATTTGTAAGATTTGAAATGTTAATGCCTTCATTACCAACAGTGCCAGTGATTTGCGCAAGAATATTGTGCGTATTTTTGTGTAGAATAACTAGTCTATAATCAGTCGTTCTAGGCATTTGGCAAGTAGGGTAGTTAACGCTATTGACAACGTTTCCGTTCTCAATGTAGTCGATAAGTTGTTTAGCCGCCATAATAGCACAGTTATCTTCTGCTTCGTTTGTAGAAGCGCCTAGATGTGGAACGGCAATAACGTTTTTAACGCCGATTAATTCATCTGCAGGGAAGTCACATACGTATTTTCTAACCTTTTCAGATTCTAAAGCCTTTAAAATGTCGCTATTATCAACAATTTCACCACGAGCGCAGTTAATAATAATCACGCCGTCTTTCATCTTTCTAATAAGACCGGCATTAATTAAACCTTTGTTTTGGTCAGGAATATATGGGATATGAATAGTGATAAAATCACATTCTTTTACTAAATCGTTTAAGTCCTTAATAATTTTAACGCTTGAAGACAACTTTAATGCAGCACCTACGGATAAATATGGGTCATAACCGTAAACTTGCATACCTAAATCGATTGCAGAATTGGCAACGATGGCACCGATAGCACCAAGCCCAATAACACCTAATTTTTTACCTTGAATTTCAGAACCAACAAAATTAGCCTTGCCTTTTTCAACAAGTTTACCAACTTCATCGCCTTTACCCTTTAAGGTTTTTACCCATTCGGTTGCTTCAACTATATTTCTTGAAGCAATTAGTATGCTAGAAATAACTAATTCCTTAACAGCGTTTGCATTTGCACCAGGCGTATTGAAAACTACAACACCTTGTTCTGCATATTCTGAGCAAGGAATATTGTTAGTGCCAGCACCTGCTCTTGCGATTGCTATAGTGTTTTCATCAAGTTTATAATCGTGCATCTTAAAACTTCTAAGCATAATTCCAACAGGCGCACTAACGTCGCTTGCAACGTTATACGTAGAATCAAAAATATCATTGATTACAGGGCTTATAGCGTTAAGTGTTAAAATATTTTTCATTTTACTTGTTCTCCAATTCAAATTTCTTCATAAATTCAATAAGCGCTTTTACGCCTTCAATTGGCATAGCGTTATATATAGAAGCCCTCATACCACCCGTCACTCTGTGACCTTTAAGTGAAACTAAGCCAGCCTTAGTTGCTTCTTGAACGAATTTAGCATCAAGTTCTTCACTAGGTGATACGAAAGGAACGTTCATAAGCGAACGGTCAGCCTTATTAACTTTATTAGTGTAAAATGAAGAATTATCGATAAAGTCATAAAGTAATTTTGCTTTTTCTTCATTTATTTGTTGCATTACTTTAACGCCACCTAAATTTTTAAGCCATCTAAACACCAACATCGACATGTAGATAGGGAAGCAAGGTGGAGTATTGTATAAACTATCGTTTTTGTCTTGTATAGCATAATTAAGCATAATAGGACAATTCTTTGAAGCATTTCCCAACAAATCTTTTCTAACGATAACGATAGTTAAACCGGCAGGGGCAATATTCTTTTGAGCACCTGCATAGATGAGACCGAATTTTTTAACGTCTATTTCTTCACTTAAGATACAAGAACTCATATCTGAAACTAACGTTGCGTCAGTTTGTGGAAGAGAAGTATAACGCGTTCCAAAAATAGTGTTGTTATAGGTCGTATGAACGTAATCGATTCCGTCACGGAATTTAACGTTTTTCATATCTGGTATGAAAGTGTAGTTTGCATCTTTTGAAGACGCAGCGATAGCCATATCGCCAAATTTTAAACCTTCTTCATACGCCTTTGAAGCGAAGTTGCCCGTTAAAATATAGTCGGCCTTGCCGTTTTTTAGTAGGTTTAGTGGAACTGCGGCAAATTGCTGAGTTGCACCACCTTGAACGAACAACACTGAGTAATTATCAGGAATATTCATCAATTCTCTAAGTAAAGCATTTGCTTCGGCATTGACAGCCATGAAAGGTTTACCACGATGGCTCATTTCAATAATGCTCATACCTGTGCCTTGGTAGTCGATAAGTTCTTTTTGTGCTTGTTCTAAAACAGGTAATGGTAATGTTGATGGACCTGCTGCAAAATTATAAACGCGCATATTTTCTCCTTTATACAAAAGTAAATTTTTGTCTAAAATTATATTATTTTATTTATTATACCACAGAGGTATGTATTTGTCAAGAGGGTTTACGAAAATATTTGCAACTATTTTCGAGGTTGAGTGTATGTTCAATAGCGAAAG
>ERZ808034.46-NODE-46-length-15643-cov-3.043621_pt1 | contig 15643 bp, 14 predicted proteins | sample MGYA00380188_ERZ808034 | MGnify/ENA primary metagenome ERZ808034 (study PRJEB31490, sample SAMN06133380) | cow dung metagenome | isolation source: M12 | host: cow | place: China: Chengdu | collected 2015-05 ...
ACAGAAATGAAGAAAGAGTTGAAGATACGCAAGGGTGAGAGTCTCCATGACTGGTGCGTGAGGATTGCGAAGCACTATGATGGGAAGACGGTCAAGGCATATGACCTGCAAGAGGTGCTTCGGGAGGTCAGTATAAAGTCATATACTCATGGCAGCAATGATGCGATACAGGCTATCAAGAACCCATTGAGACGGATATGACGGCTGACGATGCATTGTTCAAGGTGCTTCCGCTGTATGGTGCGAACCTGCAGGCAGAAGAGCGGACGGTGGTGAACCAGGGCGGTACATCATCGGGGAAGACGTACAGCATCATGCAGCTGCTGTTCGTGCTGGGAATGTCGGAGGCACGGATGGTCATCACGGTGGTGGGTCAGGATGTGCCGAACCTCAAGAAGGGTGCGTACCGTGATGCGAAGACCATCCTTGATTCTTCGGAGGTGTTGCGGGCATGGTGGCCAACGGTCAATGAGGGTGAGCGCATCATCAAGTGCGTGAACGGTAGCATCATCGAGTTCTCCAGCTTCAAGGATGCACAGGATGCAAAGAGTGGTAAGCGTGACTATCTCTTCATCAATGAGGCGAATGGTATCATCTACGAGATATATTGGCAGCTGGCCATCCGTACCCGCAAAAGGGTCTTCATCGATTACAACCCTACTGCACGGTTCTGGTGCCATGATGAGTTGATAGGGCGCAGCGGGGCGCGTGTAGTCATCAGCGACCACCGGAAGAACTATTTCCTGACGGAAGAGGAACACGACCGCATAGAGGGTATCGAGGATGAAGAACTCTGGAAGGTGTATGCGCGTGGTCTGACGGGAAAGATAAGCGGATTGGTACTTACGAACTGGGACATCTGCGACCAGCTGCCGCCGCGTGAGGAATGGAAGCGCAGTTATTATGGCATGGACTTCGGCTTTACCAATGACCCGACTGCCTTGGAGCATGTCATCGAGGCGCACGGGGAATTGTGGATTGATGAGCTTGTGTATTCGACAGGCCTCACGAATGACAAGATAGCCGAGCGTGCCAAGTCTGAGGGTCTGACGTCAGATCATGAGATCATAGCCGACTGTGCCGAGCCGAAGAGCATCCGCGAGCTGAACGGTATGGGATTGTGGGTGTCGGCATCGTTGAAGGGTCAGGACTCCATCGTGAGCGGTCTGGATATCCTAAGGCGTTACCGTCTGCCCTTCACCCGTAGGTCGGCGGGCATCATCAGCAATGCGAGGTCGTACAAGTGGGATAAGGACCGTGACGGTAATATGACCAACAAGCCTGAGGACAGGAATAACCACGGTATAGATGCAATAAGATACGTTGCACTCCGGCACTTTGCCGTCAAGCGTGAGGCTCGTGGTGTACGGTTGAGAAACCGATGACCCAAGGTGACGGAGCATAAGGGTACATATTATTTGTATATTCAGAAGGATTTACGTTTTTTAGTTTTGTAGTTAGTATTAGGATTTTATAGTTTTTTCATATGCTTATTAAGGTGTTTATGTGAATGTTTCATATCTAGCAACGTGTTTTATTTCGGGTCTGTGTGTCTGTGAAGATATACAGACCTTTTCGTTAAAGAAACGTAAAATATAAAGGTTTTCGGAATAACGATGCATAAATATTCCTATCTTTGCACACGAAGCCAGAGGGTTAGGCATTGGAATTGAGTATTATAACCCCTTAAAAATTCAACGATTATGCAAGTATGTTCATGTCCGGCAGCTACCGCGTTGACCACGATCCCTGCCGTTTCCTGTGCCGAGAACTTCGGGCAGATTCAGAAAGTTGCTTTCGAGCGTTTGAAGAAAGCAGACGGTACAAAGAACTCTTTCACTACAGGCTCATCCACGGGTATTGACAAGCTGGCCGCATGGACGGCTAAGATGGCCAAGACCGATGGCGAGAAGGTAGTCATCTCACCTTACATTCAGGCACCATCAGCAGAACCCGGTGACCCCATCACCTTCGGAGGCGGCAATGATACGCTCGGCGGTGTGGAGATTGTCATCGGACGTAATGCTACCCCGTTCACGGGAGTCATGCGCAGCGTACCACAGTCAGTCATCAAGGCAATGAAGGCTTTGCAGTGTGAGGCCCAGGCCGACAACCTCGGTGTGTTCCTCTTCGATGAGAACGGTGCCATTGCAGCCATCGAGGACGGCACAACAGCCGGAACTTACTACCCCATTCCCATCCGTTCGCTGTTCATCAGTGATAAGGGCTTCGGTGGTCTGGAGACTCCTGATTCGAACAATATCCAGTGGGCATTCCCGCCGAACTACAGCGATCAGCTGAAGATTGTCGTTCCGACAGATTTCAACCCGCTGACCGATCTCGTTCCCGCAACCTAAACGGATGCAGTCATGAAGCAGACGAAAGTTGAACTTATAACTGTGAGTGACGGTGCAAAGCGGACGTTCGACATCGAGCACGCCGAGCGCATCCTGGCGATGCGTAACAGTGGATGGGCTTTGCCCGCTGACTCGGAATTTGAGTTAAAGGATGGCACTATCATTAGACGAGATAAGGGAAAGGATAAGTGAGCATCGCCACCGAGATGTCATCACGTTGGCACAGCTTCATCAGAACAGGCTACGGCTCCATTGCCAGTCTGTCCCGTCATCGCCTGCACTGGCACAGACATACCGTGTGGGACGTGAGCGGCAGAACGGCGTGGGGACGTTCCTTGGCCGTGACGGTGTGGCTCAGGCACTGACTGACTTCCTCGGGATGGTTGAGAAGCTGATACCGCATGACAAGTTCATAATCTTTCAGACGCTGTTCCGCTTCCCCGTGAAGACCAATGAGGTCATGAGCGAGGTGTTCGACAAGCTCAGCCGTATCTTTGAGGGTCGCAATCCCGCATTCTCGTATCAGTTCGCCACGACCGAACTGCGTGACGATTGGGAGTGGTACCGCATAGAGAAGCTGGGCGAGCCTGCCATCTGGTCAACGAAAGGGTGGGAGTTCTTCCAGACGGAGATCAATTCGGTACTGATTGTCGATTTGCCCGAAGAGCAGCAGACGGGTGACCGTTACCCGCAGCCGTACTTCTATTGGCTACCGTTGACGGATGTCATAGAGTACAAGGCTGACAAGACCACCGGGCAGATGGATTACATCATGTTCCGTCAGAAGGGTGACCGCATCGCCGTCATTGATGATGAGTCCTACCGTATCTTTGAGTCGAAGGATGACATGCCAGTCGGTGAGCCGATTATCGAGAACCGCCACGACCTCGGGTATTGTCCCGCACGGTTCTTCTGGTCGGAGCCGATGTCATTGCAGTACCCCGACATCAAGCGCAGTCCCGTGACGAAAGAGCTGGATAACCTCGACTGGTTCCTGTTCTTCAGTATCTCGAAACGTCATCTCGACCTATACGGCTCTTATCCCATCTATAGCGGCTATGAGCAAGACTGCGACTTCCACAATGACAATACGGGCGATTATTGCGATGGTGGATTTCTGAAGAACCGCAAGGGCGAATGGCTCTACGATGCCAACGGGCTTGTGCCGTGTCCCAAGTGTCACGACCACAGGATCACGGGTGCAGGTTCTTTCGTGGAGATTCCCGTACCTGTCGATGGACAGCCCGACCTGCGTCACCCGGTGGATATGCTGACCGTAGACCGCAATTCACTCGACTATAATGTGGAAGAGGAAAAGCGTCTGCGTTCAACCATCATCACGGCCATTGTCGGTACGAATGAGGAAATCACTACCCGTGACGCCCTCAACGAGCAGCAGATACGTGCTAACTTTGAAAGTCAGTCTACGGTCCTCATGAGGGTGAAGAAAGGCTTCGAGTCGGCACAGCAGTGGGTGGATGAGACGTGTTGCCGTCTGCGCTACGGTTCTTTGTTCCTTTCGGCCAGCATCAGTTACGGTACGGAGTTCTATCTGTTTTCTACGGATGAACTGCGTGACCGTTATCAGAAGGCCAAGGAGTCGGGAATGTCGGAAAGCGAGCTTGATGCCTTGCACCAGCAGATCATCGAGACGGAGTACCGGAACAATCCGCAGATGCTGCAAAGGATGATCATCCTCACGGAACTGGAGCCGTACCGCCACCTTACACGCAATGAGGTGGCCTTGCTGTATGAGAAGGGTATCGCCAGTTTGGAAGACTATCTTGTGAAGCTGAACTTCGCCGATTTCATCCGCCGCTTTGAGCGTGAGAACATGAACATCATCGAGTTCGGCAGCGCGGGCAGCTTCGAAAAGAAGATTGAGACTATCAAATCAAGACTCGCGGACTATGCCCGTGAGTTGTCAGTTAAGCCAATTAATCAGAATAACGAATAAAAATAAAAAGAATTATGAGACAAGAACAACAGGTTCCTCTGGTGATGGAGATTGAGGGTATCAACAGCCTGACCACCGACCAGATTAAGCAGATCAAGAAGTACATGGAGAATGATGTGATGCTCTGTGTACAGTTCAAGGATGCAAACGGCGAGGTGTTCATCCCCGTTGCCTATACTCCCGAGATTATCGGCGATGATGAGAGCGTTACACCCGCCACCATCACAGTTGTCAATGGCGGTTCTTTGGTACAAGCCAACGTGGTGCTCGGTGCTCCCGTAATCAAGGGAACGACACCGTTTGAGTCCACGACCGAGGTGACCATCGAGGCCGAAGAGGGTGCAAGCATCTTCTACACGGATGATGGTAGCACACCCGATCAGGAATCGACCGAATATGAGGGTAAGATTACACTCTCAGCCACCACTACCATCAAGGCTATTGCCGTGAAGGATACCTATATCAGCCCTGTGGCCAGCAAGACCTTCACGAAGTCATAAGTATCACTAATTAAAACGTACAAGTATGAGAGTTAAGTTTGGAGCAGGGACAAAGGATGTCCACATCAAGGAAGTGACGAAGGAGAACTACATCGTGCCGCGAGGCGAAGAGGGTCAGTTCCATGTCATGCAGCGTATTCCGTTCTTTGACCAGCGCACGGGAAAGGACTTGTCAAACTACCGTATTCAGAAGTATGGTGCCAAGGAGTTTCACGATCTGGCCAAGAACCTCAGACAACAGGGTTATGTCATTGACGTTCTGTATGACCCCACGGAGTACTTGAAGAAGAAGGCAGAGGCCGAAGAGGAACGCAAGAACCTCACCGAGACCAAACGCCGCGAACTGGAAGAGAAGAGACGCGAGGCAGAGAAGGCCGCTTTGAAGGCCGAGATACTCGCCGAGCTGAAAGAGCAGGGTATCATCCCGCAAGGTGGTGGAAAGCCTGCCAGCGACAACAAGACTGCGAACAAAAAGAAGTAGTCAGACAAAGAGAGAATGAAGAGAAATTAATCATTAATTCAAAGGGTAAGAGATTATGATTACAAGAGAGATGTTAACAGGCGATACCGTACTTGGTTCGCTGAGTGAGGAACAGATGAACGCCATCGTTACGCTGTCGCGCAATGATGAGGAAGCCGTGATAGGTGCACGGTTCCGTGAGGTGTACAATCAGTTGGATGATACGATAGCCCGGTCAACGGGTATCGCTCGCAACGGTGATGAGAAGACATACCTTTATCTGGAACGTGCAGCAAAGGAACTCGCTGCAAAGGCTAGCAGCGTGGACGGCCTTAATACCAAGGTCAATGAACTGACACGGGAGCGTGACCGCCTTAAGAAGGCCGTAGAGGAAGGTGCAGCCGATGAGACTCTGCGCAAGCAGCTGGCACAGGCACAGACCGACCTCGAGAACGTCCGCAAGCAGTATGAGACATTGAAGACCGAGACCGATACCATGCGTCAGCAGCATGCGGCAGAGATGATGAATCTGCAGGTCGACAATGAGATCCGTGGTGCATTGGGCGGTATCAAGTTCAAGGCTGAGTTCCCGCAGGCGGTGACAGACACCATCCTGAATCAGGCTATTGCCAAGATCAAGGCCATGAACCCCGAATTTGTGGATGACGGCCAAGGTGGAAGGAAATTGGTATTCAAGGGTGCGGATGATGCTGTTATGCGTAACCCTGAGAATCAGTTATACCCATTCACTGCCGCTGAGCTGTTGACTAAGGAGTTAAAGACAATGGGTGTCTTGGATGAAGGTCGTAGGCAGCAGGGTGGCGGTACTGCACCGAATGGCGGTGCTGGCGGTGGCAGTGGTTCCACGGTAGACATCTCTATGGCCCGGACTCAGGTAGAGGCCGATGACATCATCACCAAGCAGCTGATGCAGCAGGGATTGATAAACGGCTCGGCAGAGTTCCAGGAAGCCAAGGATGCAGCATGGCGTGACAATAACGTATCTGCATTACCAATTCAGTAAGATTATAATTAACGAGCAAAGGGTCAGCTCAAAGTCAAACGTTTTAAAAAGCAAGAAAGATTATGTCACTTGTAGCAACCCGATTACAGAACTGGCGTATCGAGAATCCCGAGTTGGATCGTAACATGACACGCCCATTGGAGTACGGTGCTTTGGACTTCTTCATTGAGCAGACCAATGCGCCCAATTCCATCATCAACCCGAACCTGCGTAACCGTGCTTTCGCAAGCATCGGCAATACCGTTCAGGTTCCAGTGATCAACTATGATTCTGAGGTCACCGTGAGCAATACCCGTTCATGTGTCATCTCAGATGATGAGAACACGTCCGCACTCTACACGGTTGTGTGGAAGACCTTCTCTGTCGGCTTCACGATGGTCCCAACGTTGTACATGAACAACGAAATCGACTATCAGCATGATTTCCAGCGTAAGATGGAAAAGATCTGCCGTGCTCTGGCCACTGCCCTTGATACCGATGCCATTGCAGCCCTCAGTGCCGCAAAGACTCAGGTGTACAAGGATCAGTTGCAGTACACCGTGACGTCTAACGTCATTCAGGTGCCCACACAGATGGCTACCGAGATTCTTGGTGACCTGAACCCCATGATGCGTGCCAATGCATATCCACGTATGCTGCACCTGATTGGTAACGCTGGCGTGGATAGCCTTATCCGTAAGCTGGCACAGCATGGCGTTTATAATGACGTCAACAAGCGCATGGAGTACGACAACAAGGTTCTGCATTACTCAACCCAGTTGGCTAATGAGAGCCAGAAGATCGCTACCCTGTACGCTGTTGAGGAAGGTAACGTAGGTATTCTCACCCGCGTTGACCGTGAGGCTCTGCGCCGTGCACGCAGCAATTTCCATGAGTGGGACGTTGTTCGTCTGCCGTTCATCGACCTGCCCGTTGGCTCGCACTACTACACCGCCGTAGGTGATCAGTCGAGCATCGCAGGTGACGCCTCTGCTGACATGGTATGTAACGTTAAGGAGTACTTCGGCTTCAGTGTCGATGTGGCCTTCATCATTGCATACAACAGCGATGCAACCACCATCCCGAACCCCATCATGAAGGCCGAGATTGCTGCACCAGAGACCAACACACCGCTGGCTATGCCTGTGTATGTTGCCAATGCAGCCGACTTCGACTGCACGACCTAAGGAGTGGTGAATGTGAGAATCTCTTCATAAATTCTCATATACTTGTCAGTGGGGACGGGATAGAGGGTGTCCCGTCCCCGTTTTAATTTCAAATGAGTTATGATTAGGATTAAGGACATACAGGATGCGCTCATGCCGTTGGTAGGGTTCGAGCAGTCGTTGAACCCATCGGAGCAGATAGAAGATGACCTCACGCAAAGCGAGAGCGGTCTGACGTATCAGGGTGCGCACCCGATGGTGACGTTGGAGAACCTGCGCAGCATCATGCCGGATGACTACGGGTATCAGTACCCGCCGTTTGTCGATGGAACGACCTACGAACCCGAAGACAAAGTGAGTTATCAGGGTAAGGTATGGGAATGCGTCTTGCAGACTGCTTCCGCTCCCGCTGCCGACAATGAGAAATGGAAGGAGTACAATATTCTCAACGATTATCTGCGTAACTTTGAACGTCAGGTTATCGCCCAGGTGGTGCAGACGTTCCTCACGAAGAAATCCATCTTGAAGGAGTCGAAATCTCTGCTGGAGCGTAGACCGTTCTTTGATGGTGCCGGACGTATCGACAACGTATCTCCCAAAAGTCAGAAGATTGTCGGCTTCGAGATTACGCCAGTGCGGTCTATGGGTGTCACGGCGAAGATCGAGCGTGTAGGCTTGCAGATGACGGGTGCAACGGGTGAAGTGACGCTGTACCTCTTCCATAGTTCCCAGCGTGACCCGATAGCCACAAAGAAGGTGACGGTAACGAAGGGTAACGGATCAATGGAGTGGTTCGATGTCGCGGATTGGTATCTCCCGTATATCAGCGAGAGGAATGATGCTGGCGGCAGTTGGTACCTGTGTTATAACCAGCCGGACATCCCCGAACTGATGGATGCAATCAATGTCAACCGCGATTGGAGCCGTGAGCCGTGCGGTACGTGCAACCGTGGAAACCTCGAGGCATGGCGAGAGCTGACGAAGTATCTGGAGGTGGTGCCGTTCCGTGTACAGTCATTGGAGACGTTTGATGAATATCCCGAGATGTGGGATGTCGAGCAGATGGTCTATACCAATACGCAGAACTACGGCTTGAACGTGGTCGTGAGTGTAGTGTGTGACCTCACGGACTTCATTATCAGCCAGCGTGACATCTTCGCTACGGTCTTACAGAAGGAGATGGCGGCAAAGGTTCTCAGGATATTGGCATTGAATCCCGATGTGCGTGTCAACCGCAATCAGTCTAACGCGAGTCAGTTCGACTTGCTATATGAGGTGGACGGCAATCCGCAGGGACGGAAGACGGGCCTTGGCGTGGAGATTGAGAAGTGCTACGAAGCCTTGGATATCGACACAAGAGGTATTGACCGCATCTGCCTGACGTGTCGCCCGGTCGGTGTTAAATATACTCATGTGTAGGCTATGACGATAGACGGATTTCTGACTAATGCACGGCAGCTGCAGGCCGACCTTTCGCAGGGTTCCATCATCCGTGAGGTGCTGGAGCCTCATGGTAACGAGATAGTCGATGAGCAGCGCACACAGTTGCTGATGGGAAAGGGTTCTGACGGTGAGGATATCCATCCTTTCTATTCTGAGGACCTGAAGCCTAAAGGTTATTTCAAGAGCAGTGCCACGGCGGCTAATTACCGTGCATGGAAACAGGAACTCAGCTATCCGAAGAGCGTACAGAGGAATCCCGATGCACCGAACCTTTATATAACGGGTGTCTTCCATGATGACCTTAACGTGAGATTTGACGGTGACAGTCTGGCGATAGTGCCCGATACGGCGTATGCGGCAAACATCATGGCGAAGTATGGAATAAACATCTTCGGGCTTAACGCGCAGTCATGGGGTGTCATCTGGAATGAGAGAGGCGCAAAGGGTGAATTGATTGAAAAGATGAAACGAGTTTTGTGGTCATGAGAACGATACAGAGATTGGTGACGATGGATAATCCGTACCTTTTCGATAAGGTGATCAAGGAGATACAGACGGGAATGGCTAACAGCCTTTCCTGGCTGACGCATTGCTTCGGTCGCTGTGAGCGGTTGGTTAAGGAGGTGAACGGCCGAAGGGTCTACACGCCTAACATCTACCTCGGCAAAAATGAATATCTTCTGCTTACGCCTGATCAGAGGTTAGGAAATTACAGCTTCTTTGTGATGGAAGAGCCGGAGCGGATGACGTTCGAGCGTGGCACCCGTGCCGTGTACCGTGCGCCGTTCTCCTTGGTTGTGTGGGTAGACATGCGTACCGTAGATGATGGAGATACCCGTAACACGGAAAAGGTAAAGGATACTATCATGAAGGCCGTGAACGGTACTATAAGTCGCTATGGCGGTCTTTCGGTCACCCGGATATATAATCATGCGGAGCGTGTGTTTGAAGGCTTCAGCTTGGATGAGGTAGATAACCAGTTCCTGATGGCACCGTTCTCAGGTTGGCGTTTTGTCGGTGAGCTATGGGTGCGTGAGGATTGCATCGAGCCTGAGCCTACACCCGAACCCGAACCGACTCCCGACCCTGAACCAGATGATAACAATGATAATGACGATGGCAATGGTTGAGTTTCTTACGTTTGTTGTGGCGGTGGCCTTGGCTTCCGCTTTCGTGATTCTGCTGCTGACGAAGCTAGGATGCATCGAGTGGTTGCAGATTCATGGTGACAGATATCTAGCGGAATGGGCTTCGTGTCAGTTCTGCCAGTCGTTCTGGGTGGGCACATTTCTCTTTATTGGTGTGGCCTGTGTTCATGATGAGCCGCTGATGATCTTCGGTGGCATGTTCAGTTGTCCTATAACGAGAATGTTGCTATGAAGACAGTGAAACTAGGTGGTCACGATGTCGTGCTGTACAACAGTATTGATGAGTTACCGATGGAGCGGTTCCACCGATATAACAAGATGCTGTTGGTGGATGCTGGCGTAGGATCAGACATCAACGACTTTGATACCCACATCGAGAGGGTTGTGCGGTACATCCGCAAGGGAGACAATGAGAATGGTGCCAAGGAACTCGATAACCTCCGGCAGAACGTCTATCTGATAATGTCAGAGCAGAGCGTGCATGATATGTCGTTTGCCTGTCTGGTCAGGAGCATTGACGGCGAGCCGTGTGATGATATCTCGGAAGAAGGACTCACGGCGATATTGAAACGCCTTGGCGGTGTGCCGAGAAGAGAGATGACCGATGCTTTGCAGTCGGTCAAAAAAAAAATAGATGATGAGCTGTCGCTGTACTTCCCTGATATCTTCGATGATGTGGAGGTCCGCGAGTACTACGACATCATGAAGCGGCGTACGCTGGCCGTGCTTGACAATATCATTCATGGCGAGAGCGAAGAACGTAACAAGGCGATTGAGGACCTGACCGAGCGGATGGTGCTCTACAGCAAGCCAAAGGTGTTCTCAGGACATAAGTCTGTGGAGATTGAGCACGACAAGAATTTCGAGAGCATCTGCCTGACGATACAGAGCGAGACCCATGCCGATGCGAAGCGGATGACGGTGCTGGAGTTCTATAATGCTTATGAATATCTCCGTAAGATGGCCAAGGAACGGCAAAAACTCGCCGCTAAGAGGAAATAATATACTGAATGGGTAAGTTATAGGGTGAATATCTAAAAACGGCTAAGAAGGAATAAAATCAAAGAATAACGTAAAATCAAGATATATGCCAGAGAATCCGATAAAATACAGTGACCTCATCAGCCCGGATGATAGCATCGAAAAGCTGATAGAGCAATTGGAGCAGCTGAATACCACCTATACCACGATGGCGGGTAATGTCAAGCAGCAGGCCGAGCACGTGGCCAATGGCTTGAAAAAGGTGTCTGGTGCTACGTCTGAGGGTCGCAAGGCTACGAAAGAGGCCAGCGAAGAGGCGAAGCGTCTGGAACAGGCATACAAGAAGCTGGATGCTGCATTAGCCGAGAACGCCAAGGAGATACAGAAATTGAAGGTCATCACCAAGGAGACCAACAATTATAACAAGCAGATGGTTCTCCGTGGTAAGGAGGAAATCGACACACGAAAGAAGATTGCCGAAGCCAGCTATCAGCAGTTGTCGGCTCAGTATTCCCTCAACAAGGCGTACATCAATACCTTGACAGATACGGATCGTCAGACCAAGGCGAACCGCGAACTGATTCAGACCACCAGGGAGATATATGAGCAGATGAAGAAGCTGCAGGCTGATACGGGAAAGATGCAGCTAAATGTCGGTAACTATCCGCAGATTGATGCCAAGGCCATCATGTCATCTTTGATTGGTATATCTTCTGCCGCAGGTGCGGTGATGGTGGCCGTCAATGCATTGAAGGGTGGTGTAGACGTGGCAAAGGACTATGAACATGCTCTGAGCGGTCTTGCAGCCATCCTGGGAACGACAAAGGATGCCATCACGGAGTTGTCAGGCCAGGCACGCGACCTCGGTGCCACGACCATCTTCACGGCAAAGGAGGTGGTAGAGTTGCAGACGGAATTGGCAAAGCTGGGATATACCACCAAGGACATCACGCAGATGACGCCGGAGGTACTTTCCTTTGCTCAGGCTACGGGATCATCCCTTGTAGATGCCGCAAGCCTTGCGGGTGCAGCATTGAGAATGTTCGAGAAGTCAACAGAGAATACGCAGGAGTTCATAGACAAGATGACGGCTTCCACAACGAAGTCGGCATTGTCGTTTAATTACCTGAACAATGCGCTGAGTACGGTTGCACCTGTGGCGAATGCTTTCGGATTCAAGTTGGAAGATGTGCTCGCCTTGCTCGGTCAGTTGGCAAATGCCGGATTTGATGCATCGAGTGCGGCAACGGCCACAAGAAACATATTCCTTAATCTTGCAGACAGCAGTGGAGAACTTGCTCAAGCACTTGGAAAACCCGTCACTACCCTTGACGAGATGATAAACGGATTCAAGACCTTGGAATCGAGAGGTATCGACCTTGCAACGGCCTTGGACCTGACCGATAAGAGAAGCGTGGCAGCTTTCGAGACGTTCTTGAAAGGCACTGACACTGTACTTGATTTGCGTGATTCTCTGAATGCTGCTGATGGTGCTGCAAAGGATATGGCCAAGACAATGGGAGATGACCTCAGCGGTGACATGAAGACGTTACAGAGTGCATGGGAAGACCTGATGATTGAAATAAACAATGGTCAGGGTATTCTACGTACAGCTGTCGGATGGTTGACACAATTAGTAAGGTCTTGGAAAGAATATCTGTCATTACCAAAATCTAAGGATGAGATAATGAATGATGTTGCTTCTCAGTATGATGATGGAAGTTTCGATGATAATGGAAATATTATACCAAAGAGCACAACGAAACGTAAATTGGTGAGCAAGCCCGGTGAGCCTGTGCGGTATGAAGATGAGAGTACGACACCTTCACAGTCCAAGCCGACAAAGAGCACGAAACAGACCAAGGCCGAGCAGAGAGAGGCAGAGCGCAAACGTAAGGCGGCAGAGACCGCACGCAAGCAGGCCTTAAAAGAACAGGAACAGCAACAGAAAGAGAGTCTGGAACTTCGCCGTAAATATGAGGATGCACTCATAGAACTTTATGAGGATGAACAGACTCGTGAGCATGCCAAGATCGTTGCATATTATGACCGCCTGAAAGAGGATGCCGTGAAGTCTGCACACAGCATGGAAGAGGTGGCTATGCTTTCTCTGGCTTATGAGCAGCAGAAGCAGAATAAATTGGCTGAACTCATCGAGAAGGGTGCAGAGAAGCAGAAGAAGGCCGAAGAGGATAAGCAGAGGAAGCTGGAGCAGCAGCGCAACCAGTCGATGCGTGCACAGCAGCGTATCATCGAGCAGGAATATCAGGCAGACCTTGCAGGTATCGACCTTTTGGAAATCTCCGAGAACAAAAAGACGGAAATGCGTCTGAAAGCCGAGAAGGAACGTCTGCAGAAATTGCTGGCCCTCTATGAGAAAGATGGTAATATCTTACATGCTGCCGAAATCAAGAACATCAAGGCTCAGATAGATGCCGTAGATAATGACATATCAAAGAACCGCAAGAACCGTGATATCTATGATATACTTGGATTTGACTTGTCTGATGAGAAGAAACAGGCCATCAGCGATGCTTTCTCCTTTGCTATGGATAACCTATCGTCTTACCTTGACGCATGGGTTCAGGCGGCAGATAAAAAGGCAGAGCTGGCAAATCAGGAGGTCGAGCGCACGAAGTCGGTGCTGGATGCAGAGATAGAGGCGAGAAACAAGGGTTATGCCTCGAACGTCCTGGAAGCACAGAAAGAATTGGAACTTGCCAAAAAGAACCAGCAGAAAGCCTTGGCAGAGCAGCAGAAGGCACAGAAGGCTCAGCAGGCATTGGCCACCGTCCAGCAGGCTACGAACCTTGTCAGCGCATCTGCGTTGATATGGTCACAGTTGGGATTCCCTTGGGCTATACCGGCCATCGCTGTGATGTGGGGTAGCTTTGCAGCAGCAAAGATCAAGGCCGCACAGGTGACAAGTCAGGGCACCGAGGAATATGGCGAAGGTACGGTTGAGCTGTTAGAGGGTGGTAGCCATCAGTCAGGAAACGATATCGACCTTGGACGGAAGAAAGACGGCACACGCAGACGTGCAGAGGGCGGTGAATTCTTTGCCGTTATCAACAAGCGCAACAGCCGTAGGTTCCGCAAGGTCATCCCCGATGTCATCAATAGTCTGAATGACGGTACGTTTGCACAGAAGTATCAGCACGCCTATGATGGCGGTATGTCGTTGAATGTGCAGAGTGAGGCTCCCGACTTGCGTGGTCTGTCTGACGATGTAAGGATGATCCGTGAGCAGGGAGAGAGCACCCGACTGATTGATGGCAACGGCAATGAGGTGGTGAGATATAAGAATCTACGAAGAATTATCAGGAGGAACTAGTCATGAATCCGCAGTACAGATTTTACATTCGAGTCAATTCGACTTCAGCAACGGCCACGGAGGTTCACCCAGTATGGAAGGATGACCTGTCGCTGGACTATGCCCGTGAGAGTCAGCAGATGTTCTTCCGCACCAGCCTTTCAGGTAGCATCGACTTCGTGAATGAGGATTACGATTTCATTATCAACAAGACCTTCTCTGCATTGTTCTACTTTGAAATCCAGATAAGTGACAATGGTGCATCATGGAGCCACTATTGGTGGGGAAAGTTCTATAAGACAGATTGCAAGATAGACATGGATAATAAGAAGATCACCGTGAAGCCGGATGTGGTCGACCAATACACGGATATCTTGGCAGGCCTTGAAAAGGAATACGACCTAATCAAGCTGGCACCTGAGATTGAAAAGATACTCATCCGCAAACGCCCATGTCTACAGATATATGATGAAGGTGACGATACGGTTTCTTGTATATTCAGCAATATATCTTTCGAGCAGGATGCAAACCTACCGTCAGACGAAAGCAATGTAGAGGCGTTCTTGCGTGATAGGTGTCATTTCGGAGTAGTCAACAGCTTTGCAGAGTTGAATTTTACCACCGTACCATCAGGCCAAGAGAGTTATTTTGCCGAACCATTTACAGGCAATATCAGTCCTAACAATATTCTGCGTAATACAACGGATTATTATCAAATATTATATTGGGAGTCTGCCTCTGATCGTCAGATGGGAAATATAATCCTTCGTTTTTATCAGAACGGATTGAAAGTGTTCAAGGTTGGCGATCCCATGACCGATGCAAATATTAAATGGGAATTTAAACAGGACAAGATAAGCACACCTTGAGATGAATTTGAGGCTCTGCCAGTCGAGATTACCTTCGAGAGTAAAGTGCAAGGTGTGGGCGATTTGGTGGCTGTCAGGACCTCGCAAACGGTGTATGCAAGGCTCTTGTGTAATGTAGAGGCATTCGGCAGTCATACGGCATTCGAGTTATACAGCGATGATCTTATTTCTTACAACCGCAATTATCGCCGTGCGTGCCCTTGGAATGTGACGATATACCAGTCGCAGAGACATACGTCAACGGCAACGGAATGGGGTCGTAGGGATGACGGAGATTATTATCTGCCGCCTGATGATACAAACGAATATATTCCCATAGGTCGTAGCCGATGGGCGAACGTATCGCTCTGGTTCCAGAAGACGGATGCATGGATGGTGAATGAAGAAAACGCCACCGATGCGTATATGCTGAATGATGCATATCCTCTGCATACCTGCATCAGTCG
>ERZ808034.47-NODE-47-length-15393-cov-3.492296_pt1 | contig 15393 bp, 5 predicted proteins | sample MGYA00380188_ERZ808034 | MGnify/ENA primary metagenome ERZ808034 (study PRJEB31490, sample SAMN06133380) | cow dung metagenome | isolation source: M12 | host: cow | place: China: Chengdu | collected 2015-05 ...
GCTCCAGCTACTGGTGTTCCACCATCTGATATATCGAGATAGTGTGGTGGAATTGGATTGATTTTGATCTCTTTGTATGCTTTATCTTCCGGTGCAGATATGATTTCCACAGCGGCTCCCGGAGCAGGGAGAGCATCTGATGCGATTTCGTATGTCTCATATTTAAGTGTACCTTCCGTCATGCCCTCTGTACCTACAAACCAAGTACCTTCTAGAACATCGCTCGCTGCAGCCAAAGTTTTATTAGTCTGATCTGCGATACTCTGTAAATCAGGAGGATCAATAGTAACTGTGGTAAGACCATAATAGGCTGACTGCTTAATGGTACCCGGAGAGTTATATACATAGTTACCATCGCTATCAATAGTATTAACTGCATCACTGTTAATAACAAGGGCGTTCCCTCCGGGGAGAGGTGCTGTGTACTTTGTCACACCTAGATTTGTGTGCCATTCATTTTCGCACTCGTCATCATCTACTGCTATGATACGTGTTCCTGTGTGGTATCCTGTAGGGATGGTAAATGCCTCGCCAAGGTTAAGCGGAATATATTCTCCGTAATCGTCCGTTGCAGTTGCAAGGGTCTTGCAGTCATGCTTTGTCATGTCCTCCACTGCCTGAGCAAGTGTCTCAAGAGTAGCGTTGGCAGGTGCCAAACCCAAGCCTCCACTCTCTGTGGGACCTAACTTATTGAGAAGTTTGCCCTTACATACGGGCAATTTTTCTGATGCTGCGGCAAGTTCTTCAAGTTTATCATCATAGCCGTCTCCTTGTTGGAATGTTCCATCTGTGGAATTACCAAAAGAATCTACAGATTTAACGCCTAGGCCGCCGCCTTTCATATTATTTCTGATAATATCGACGTTAGTTACTATATCTTCAAGCAATTCTCCTATGGTGGGCATAGCTGGGACAGTTGATGAACCACTATCGCTTACTGTCAGATCAATCTTTTGTGCCATATTTTTTCTCCTTAAATCATATTTTTTCTAACAAATCTTTTACACCATTGAGTTCGTGATAAACTGCTTTGGATTTTATCGGCAGTTCGCTGTCCTCGATTCCATCCGTGGCATTTACGGACAGCACATTCCCCTTAGAAAGTGTAAGAGTCTCATCCGTAGTGAATTTGACCGAAGCCTCCACACCGAGAGTTGTCCAAGTGTATCCTTCGTCATAGGAAACCTCCCAATAGTTCGTCAAGGCATTAATCCTCACCCTCGGAGTGATACCATCTTTACCGTTAAGTTCCCCTTGTTCTTTCGCACGTAGGATGCTTTCGTAAAATGCGACTCGTACTTCCTCTGCGGCTTTTCGCCCTAACTCAGCATTAACTCGGTTAAGCTCGGATAGATAGATATCTTTAAGCCCTCCTAGATCAGAGCTGCTCTCAATGTATCCCTCAATTTCTTCATCAGAACCCACGTTCTCCTGAACCGTGATAAAGAACCTTGGAACAGTAAGGTTACCTTTTGCCTTACCATGAATTCTTAAATCACAGTTAGTAGTACCAAGCTCACTGGCGGTATTTTCGTTGAACGTATATATTATTCTGTTCTCTTCAATTTCACACTTATGGTAGACAAATTTTCCACTAGGCTTTCTTCCTGCAAACATAACAGTACACCCCTCCGCTATCTGATAAGGAGTCCCACCATCGTTCAGCGATATAATGAATTTGACGTTTGTGTCACCTAGCATAACAGGGATAGATACCTGAGACTTCGCTTTGTGGATGTCTAGCGTGAACCTGTATTTTGAATATTCCATTTTTATTCCTCCTGATAGTCTTCTAACTCCTCATCAAGAAGGACTTTCTCTTCAACTACGATCAAGAATCTCGGTGTGGTAAGAACACCTCCGGACGGACCTTTTATTCTCACCTCGCAAGTAGATACGCCTATCTCGCTTGCTGTATTTTCATCAAAGGTATATACTATTCTGTTATCCTCAATCTCACAGTCTCGTAAGAATGCTCTTCCGTTAGGAGGTCTGCAAACGAGTTTGGCAACGCATCCTTCCGTAATCTGATAAGGAGTTCCACCATCATTGATGGATATATAGAGCTTGATCATTGTATCCCCTAGTAGTACAGGGATAGACACTTGAGACTTCGTTTTATGAATGTCCAGTGTGAATCTATATTTTGAATAATTCATTCTTATTCCTCCTATTGAGTTATAAAAATATTATCATAAATTAGGGGGGTAGATGATACTACCCCCCCTCGATTAATTTTTCAGCCAGCTATTAACATCCTTGATTACCTCGGTTGCCGAACCGTACAGAACTGACTTGTACAGAATCTGCTTGATTCGCTGCATCTCTGCGGTGTTTCCGGACGCATAAGCCTGCTTATACAGTGGCTTCCAATAGGAAGTCATGGAGGATCGGAGGGATGATTTCGCCTTCTTCTCGTCCATACCGTTTGCCATCTTCATCTCAACGAGTTCGTCTATGATGGAGAGTGCGAGGCTGGTATCTCCGTTATCAAAGGCTACGTTTATATCGTCTGCTCTGTAGATGGACGTTACCTCGTCCTTTGAGTCAGTCGATTCGGTCTGTGTCGACTCGCCCTTCTTGATGGCACTCATCTCGGAGTTGATTGCAGCGACTACGGTGTCCTGAGAGAAGTGACCTTCTGCAATGATCTCCCTAGCGATGCGAGTATATTCAGAGATATTTCCGTCAAGCCTAGCCTGAGCTGCTTCTTTGATACGAGAGTCATTCTCTCGGAGGGCAGTCTTCACAGCATTTAAGTAAGAAGATTCATCTTTGTAGGATGATTTTATTCTCTCAAGCCTTGCATCGTCTCCATTGATGATAGCATTGTAGAGCTGTGAAGGTTTGGATTGTCCCTTACCGGTGATGCCCTCAACGAAAGCACCACCTACATCTCCACCACTGATATCGTCAGTAATGGCACTGAAGGCGTTATAAATCTCTCTGCCTGTGCGGAGTACGTTCTTAAGAGGAAGACCAAATGCTGAAGCTATCGCTCCTGCAAAGTCCTCAACCTTACGATATGGACTCTTGGTCTCGCTAGACAGACCGTCAAATGCATCCTTGATATCCTTGAATATAGCGACATCGGTTCTCTCAACATCCCAGCCTTGGAAGATCGATACGATATCCTTAACAGCAGGGAGCGATGTAACAGGAGCAAGAACAACATCAGATATGAACTCGCCACCAAGCGACTGCATATATTTCTCAAGGTAAGACTCGTCATCATCGTCATCACGAAGAGCGTATATCAGCGAAGACAATGCAGAAGCAGCTATGATCGATGCATAGGTAAATCCTATAGTTCTGACCGCCTGCTTCTTTGAGCCGCCTCTCTTGGCATTTATGATGGCATTAAACATCATATTCATAGAGAGTGTAGGTTCACCCATGAAGGCTGTAAGCATCTTCATTGTGTCGCTCTTGCTTCGCATAAATCCGCTTCGGGAAAGTGTAGAGTCATACACCTGTGTGCGAACTATAACCTCGGTGAATCTTTCACCTGCTTTCTTCAGGAACTCGTCAGATCCAACCTTTAAGTTAGTGGTATCGCCAATCTCTCTCTTGACAGCTTCCCAAATAGAAGTCCATCCAAGCTGGTCAAAAACTTCTGCTCCCTTCATAGAGATGTCATCGATGGTGTTCATAACCTTGTCGACACCACGGAGAGTGTCATTGTTCAACCAATTCGATACCTGCACTCCTGATCCTGCATCGAAGCCACCAATGTCCTTGATGATAGCAATAGGTGCATACTGCTTAAGTTCTTCCCACTGATTTGAGAGTTTCTTTGTGTTTGGCTTGCCTATGAAATACTTTGCATTAATGTCTGCCATTGCTCTTAACACAGCAGTAGGCTGCTGTACAACGGTAGACAAGGAAGCTCCAACTGCGGTCTTCTTGAACTTAGAGAGGAATCCCATCAACGGATTCTTTGCGCCCGGATTCACTACATTTCCGTTCAGGTCCTTGATGAACTGAGTGATATACTCGTTAACAGCACTACCAAATCTACCTGTCAGCATTGTGGATACAGCCATAGACTCTGTTTCTGCCCAAGTACCGTATTGATGGAGTTTATTCAGGTTATCAATAGGTATTACGAATGCATGATACTGGCTCATTCTATCGATATGAGATGCCCACACATCATCGAAGGCTTCCAACACGATAGGATTGTTTGCTCCGGGAACGGTTTCTTTGGTCATACCATCGTTCTTCAATGATACAGACTGAGCTGTTTCGGTAGACTTCTTGATGAAGTCAGACATAGACTTCAATGGGAAATAAACCTTCTCCTTGAAGAGATCAATTCCCCACAAGGTTCTCGTTACCTCGTTACCCTTCTCTCCCATCTTGGTGAGATAATCCTGCATCTCATCAACATAGTTGACCTTATCCCCTAAAGCCTCATTAATCTCTGCAAGGATTTCTGCATCGATCTTGTAGCCTGAGTCGGTTCTTCTGATCAACTCAATGATGCCACCCTTCTTACGGAAGGTAGATTTATCATTAAAGAAGAAACCACCGGTACTCATATGAGGAAGTGCTTGGTCTCGCTTTGAGTATGCATAGATAGAAAGCATATGCTTCAAAGTTACTTGGAATGTGCGACCATCTTTGAGTTTGAACTCGTAGACCTTATCCAAATCCCACTTTGTATAGCCATATTTCTTTCTGGTCTTGTCTGCAAATTCCTTAGCCTCTGCTACGTCTTTAGCATAGACGTTCTGACCTCTTATCGTCTCCATAAAGAAGGACTTAAAAGTTTTAGAGCCAATTCGGTCAAAGGCATAGTAAGGAGTCATCTCGTTCCATGAATAGGATCTGATATGTTCTCCAATCTTTGTACCCTCTTCACCAAGCTCCTTGATGGCTTCCAGTTCAGTCATTACTGCTGATGCATTCTCCTGAAGGTCGAGAGCCTTGCCCTCCCTCCATACCTTATTGACATTTTGTATGGTGGTAAGGACCATCTTGTACATATCATAAACCAAGTCAAGCTGAGCCAAACTCATATTACGAAGCGATGCGTTGCCGACCTTGTCTATGACATTCTGAATGCGCTGTTCAATTAGGGCTGCCTCGTCCTTAAAGTGTGCAGGGTAGTTTTTGCTTTCCTCGCTATGCTGAATAGCATAATAAGCTTCTTTCAGAGCCTTTAACTTATCACCAAGGGAGTCACCCTGAGCTTTAATTCTGTCTCGTGTTTCTACAAGAGATGCAATAACATCTTCATCGGTAGCCTTCGCAATCAGAGCATTATACTTTGCTATTCTCTCATCTGCACCGACTGTATCCATATTGATAGCATCCAATGCAGCAGCGACTGCCTCTTGCAAACCAAGCTTGACATTACGTTCCTTTGATCCGTGAAGAAGAAGCTGGTTGAGTTCGCTCACTACCTTCTTTATCTTCGCCCTCATAGCAGTCTTATTTCTGCCTTCGATAGACTTCATACGAGATTCACGATGGTGAGCGAGTAATGTTCTTACTGTCTCTGCATCCTTCTCCTTCTGCCTCTTGAGAGCTTCTTTGCCCTTCTGCTCTGCCCTCTTATATGCCATCTTCTTTTCTCGATCAAGTACACCCTTAAGTGCTTCGGTTGACTCAAGCTTGAGAAGCTGACGGTCATATGTATTGATTCGGTTTTCAATCTGAGTCGCAGTTTCCTGAAGACTTGCGATCCTAGCTGAGTCTCTTGGACCTTTCGCAAAGGAGAGTTTCTTTATCTCTGCTCTGATCTTGGTGAGCCTAGCCTGTTCCGATTCGATAAGGGCAATCTTGGTCTTGTACTGCTTGAGTTTGTTCTTCTCGATATCGTTCTTGGCTACACTGTCAAGAGCATTGGCGAGAAGTGTTCGGTTGGATGTGGCATTGGGATCTCGCTCGGAATACTTTTCATCGGAATTTTCAAATTCCCTATTGACAGAATCTGTATTTTGTGGTATACTATCCTCGAAGAAAGGCGATTCGTTCAACAGTGAAGGCACTTGGCTGCCAGAACTTCTTTGCGAAGAGCCTTTCTTCTTTTCTATTGGCAGAATAGTATTCTTTTTGTTGTCGAGAATTCCTTTTATGTATTGATAACTATCGGGAACAAATGCAGTGACAAGAACCTGATAAATTCCACCCTCGTAGCCATTCATATGAATGGCATTTTTATTTTCCCCGATTTCAAGAATTGCAATAGCTCGTTTTTTAGCCTCAGTTTCAAATCGAACAATTTCAGCATATCTTCCGTTTTCTTGATATACGATGTATGCCGGATTATCCATTGCTCTCAGAATAGCAATCATATCATCCGATGATAGTCCATGTGATCTTTCGATACTGCTTCTAGGTGCTTCATCGCTCATCGCTTGTTGTGCTTTTTTTACTTGCATAACAACTGGCAGATTTTCGATGATGTCCCCTCTCTTCTTTGCTGCATCTATTAATGCATGTGGGGTATTGACTCTAACCGGGAAATAAGAATCCTTGTCATAACTTTCAATGTTGTCAAGAATATATCTTACATCACTTTCAGTTACTTCTCTTGGATTCCTGTCAGAGTAGAGAATATCGATATCGGAGAACTTGGGTTCCTCAAAAGAAGTGAGACTTCCATCAAGCAAAGCCTTCTCTTGTAAAAGCCTTGCGAATTCAATGTACTGAGCTTGCGTAAACTTATCGTTATACATAGAGGTTTCATAGCTGTAATAACGATTACCAGTGGCAATATTATCAGTCCACTCTACAAATCTTGCAAAGAATCTTGCAAATACTTCTGCTCGGTCATTTGTGTATGAACTGTTGTTAGAATTTACATCGGTTAGAGAGTTGATAAAGATTTTGAAGTTATTCAGGAACTGAACACCCTGCTCTCCATACCTATCTCTAACCATATTTTCATTGATACCTCTGGTCAAAAAGTGACTACTTGTTGTAGAACCAAGCAAATCTCTTCCCCATTGTGCATCAATGTAGTGTCCCATCTCATGAGCTACTGTATGAGGTTTATCGTGTGTTACTTCGATGAGCCTATTCGTATCATTATAAAATCCTAAAACACGTCCACCTGAGTTGTTATCTTGGTTTACCTGCTGAGATGTTGCAAATTTGAATTTCAATCCGGAATAGTCTATATGGGTATCGGCAGCAAGCATAACTCTCGCTATGTACTTTCTCTCGTATCCCCTGCTGTCACCTTCCACTGAAGCGACAAGTCTCTCGATATCTTCATTGGTGACTCGTGCTTTATTGATATAAGAGCTATTCTCAATGCCTGTCCATCTATTTTCCTCGGCAACTCCTGCGTTTATCCTTTCAGATATACTTTTAGCGGTTGCTGAATAATTAGACCAGCTACGAAGCCTTTTGTTAAGTTCAGCTTGAGTAACACCGAGCAACTCCGCAGCTCCCTTATTATGTGCGAACAGAAGTATCTCTGCCCTTGCACGATTGATTGCTGCTGCATCTTTTCCTACAGCTTTTTGCTTTGCCAATTCAAAGGTAGCTTTTGCATCCTCTATCTTCTGAGGAGAATAGAATCTGCTATCCTTGAGTTTTGTGCTTTTGGAAACGTCAAGTCTTTTTGCCTTCGGTTTTGCTTTGCCTACCAAAGTACCTGCAAGATAAGCATTGAGAACATCACTGATGCGGTACTCCTCGTTGAGAATATCTTCATTTGAATTGACATACTTAGCCTGCAAGTCATAGTCGTTCTCAATATACATTTCGACTTCATCAGGACCTGCTTTTCTGAGCCAATCCTCAGCATCTTTGTACTCGTCCTCGTAATACTCTGCAATGTTATTAACTTTGTAAGCACTCTCGACCATACGTTTTGCCTCAGCCATTGTCATAGACTGATTTATCTTTGTAGCAATATCATCATCTCTCTCGGAATGCTTAGCATCTTCACTGGCGGTTTTTGTACTGTCCTTAGATGCCTCATAATTCGCATCAGCCTCAACGAAAGCCTTGATATAAAGGTCTTGGAGCTTCTCGTATGCATCGGCACTAAAGTCTCGGACCGCATTTGCTTCAGGTGTTGCAGCATCCTTCGCCACTTTACGTTTTTCTGACTTATACTGATCCAAAATGGACTTGATCTTATCGAGTATGTTCTTAATAGCATCACGAAGTGTTTCCCAAGCAGAGCGATTCTGCTGCTTCAGCTTGGCGAGTTTGTCATAAGCCTTGGGATCAGAGAGCATCTCCGACATAGCATCGGCAACCAGCTCCTCGTATGCCATATCATTGAGTTTTGCATCGCTAGGAAGAGCCGCACCTTCTCTTGCATATCTTTTTCTGATCTTCTTCCTCTGTCCCTCAAGGAGTGCTTCAACATTGACACCCTTCTTGCCATACTGTTCGATGAGGAAATCTGCAATTGCCTTGAAGCCTTTTGCATCGTTTTCACGGATATAGTGAGTAACCTCGTGTCCCAAGGTGTCAAGCATAAGACCTTCGCCATGCTGACCTGCATTGATGTCTATGTATATCTTGTTTCCGTCTTTGAAATATCCGTTAGGTGCGTTCACTTTCTCACCATTGAGGTTGTACACTCGCCTTCCGTTCTCCTCTACTGATTCAAATACATGGATCTCAAGGTTGGAAATTGCATTGATGACCTCAATAACTTTCATAGAAGACTTCTGCAATGGAGTCGCAGTTTTTTCCTTGTATTCGTAGCTACCCTCGTAGATGATGCCCTTCTTCTTGGTTGTACCCTGAGCCGAGCCGGTCTTTGACGATTCAATCTGACTCTGTTTTGAGTCTGCCTCGATCAATGCATCAATAGCACCTCTTCGATATGCATAGTTCTTGTCCTGCTCGGAAAGACTTGTAATGTATCGAAGTCCTGCACTGTATCCGATCTTACCGTAGTTATAGGCAAGAGGAACAGCATGCTGATAAAGTTTCGCCTGTTGTACATCGGAAGGCTTGAAATGTTCCAGCATCTGCCCGGCTACATCATCGGAAAGCTCCATCTTTTCCACCATATTGTTCATTATGGAAATGGTGTCATCAAGAGTTGCATCGCCCTCTTCTGATGCCTCTAATTCTGCCTCTGTTGCGATTCCTTCTTCAGGCACACCTTTAGTCACAATCTTATTCGGGAAATCCTCAGCGATAACGTTCTTGCCCTTGTTGTACACTTCAGGACTAACCATCCTTGTACCGATATTTTCCGACCACTTGTCGAAGAGTCCATCTGATAAGATATTCTCATGCATAAGCTCGGTAGACACTAGGTTACCGTATTTGCTGTTATTAAGTATATTTTGGTCTTTGGAACTGAGTTCTTGTCCCATTGCCTGTTTCACAAGGACCTCTGCAACCGCAGTTACATCGCTAGTCTCGCCAAGTTCACCCAATCTTTTCAGAGTAGCATCCTTGATCTTATTTGAATCGGTGGTCTCAAGTAGCTCGTAGAGATTCCATCCCGAAAGAGATTTACCGCTATCGAGTTTCTCCTGATACTTCTGACCGATTTCCTGCACACTGGAGTGAGGCGAGTTAAGAGCATCGTTCACAATGTCCTGAGCCTGATTGCCAAAGGCATTTTTAACATATGAGCTGTACTTGCCGGTTTGAATGCCTGTTTGCAGACCACCGTGTACTCCACCGGAAACAGCACCTGCAATAGTGTCAAAGGCGATACCTTCAACAGAGTCCATCCAAGCCTTTTTCTTCGCCTCTTCCTCGCTCATTCCTAATGCCATATACTGTGATACCATTGCATAGAAATTGCTCTTATCCTGCATGATTACATTATCTGCAATGTTTGAGAGTATAGAGGTAAGGCCTTCTTCCATTCCCTCTGCTCCTGCTTGCTTAAGTATATTTTTAAGAAGTCCTTTAATGGTAGAAGCAGAACCAAGTTTGAATAGATTATCTATTCCTATCTGCTCTGCAATACCTTCAAATGCACCTAATGCTGCACCGTAAATAGCTGCTTGACCTTCTGATGCACCTCGTTCTAGTGCATCCTTCATTCCTGAAGCAGCACCTTGACCGAAGTAAGATACAAGAGTTCCTCCCGGACCTAGTGTATAACCTGAAATAGCACTTTGTGCAATGCTTACACCAAGTCCGTACACATCACCCCAGCCTTTGCCACCGAAAATTGGGATGTTATCGTCAAGAGTTCCATATGCATTATTGAGGTCCGATGCAACCCCCTCTGTAACTGCTGTAGAGTATTCAAAGGGAGATACAATTCCATCGGATGCTGAAGGATCTCTGCCTGCATTAGCCATTACAAGCATATTAAGGTAGTCCGCCAAACCAAGCCCTGCTGAAGCAATTGCACCTGCGGTATGACCTATTTTACCCCAGTCACTAGCGGTTGCAGATCTTTGAATCTTTTCAATTTCTGCCGCTTCTTTTGCCTTGTTATTTTCGTTATTAATCCTCTCGGCAAATTCAAAAGCTTTGCTGGGAGACTCAAGGTACAATGCACCAAATTCATACTGTTGGTCTTCGCTCCAGTCATCGCTTGGCTTTGTGTACCTATCGTCTTCTCTAACATCGTTAATGATCTGAGAAGTATTACCTAGAGGAAGAGTTGTATCGGCAGGGCCAGTATCGCCGAGCCATCTACCGAGTGTCTCCCACCATTTCTCGTCCTCTTTTTCTTTAGCCTTTTTCTGCTCTGCACTTGACTGGTCTTCAAGGTATTTCTGCCAGCCTTTTTTGCCTGTTTCGTAATCAAAAGTAGGCTTTTTATTGGTATTGTTAGTAGAGAGAGAACTATTTCTTTTCTGCTCAACCGCTTCCCTTACGGATAATGAAGTCTTTTTTTCTTCTTCATTATTTTTATTTTTCTTTCGCTTTTCTTCAACAGCTTCCCTTACTGTAGCCATAGATAGTTACCTCCTTATGCTCCGAGACTCTTTTGCAACTTCTTCACATAGGCTTTTGCTTCGCTCTGTGACATTCCCTCTGCAACCAAAGCCTTTACGAGTTTGTCAAGTCTGTAAGAGTTTCCGTACTGATCCTTAACAACAGCATTGTTATCTACTCCCCCAAGCCAGTTCACACCACCATCGTCTGTGAGTGTCCAGTCTCTCTTTGAAAGAGAAGGAATTTCATATTCTGCATAAAGTGCCTCAGCCTGTTCAGGTGTAATTTTTCCTGCATCACGCTGTTTTGTGAGGTAGTCATCAAGTGCATCGTTGCTCTTGTACGTGGCAGCCTTTTCAGCAATGGCACTAGGAACTTTGCCACCAGTAATTACTGTAGAGTTGCCTCCCGAACCTCCGTTTGATCCACTGGTTGTTCCTCCACTAGAAGAACCACCACCTGAAACAAGACCGATATCACCCATAGCAGCTTTTTCATATGCCCATGCTTCTTCTGCCATCTGAAGTTCTCTTTCAGAAAGGTTGTGGTTTTTCTCCCAGTTGCTCTGACTCTGATTAGCATCCCATATAGCCATATCATCGCTAAATCCCTTGCCAAGAACATCGTTATAATTGCCCTGCTCAGTATAGTGCATATCAGCACCATCGTAGTAATCGCTCCTAGCCAAGCCGAGAGCATCAAGGAGCTGATTGTACTGATCAGAATGCAAGCCATATTCTCTCTCGTACTCGCTAAGAAGCATACCGTACTGATTATAGAGATCATCCTTGCCCATCTGCCATTTGTTAAGAGCCATCTGATACAGTTCAGGTACAACTTCATTAAGCTGCTGAAGATAGCCCTGATAAGCCTGATTTCCTGCTGTGGTTGCATAGGAGTTACCATAGCCACCTGTCATAGCTGCAGCCTGTCCCATAGTGTCCTGCATAGCCATATTACCGAGCCTTGTGTACTGATCTGCATACTGCTGATACAGGGCATCACTGTTGACATCGTAGGAGAAATCGCCATAGTTCTTTATATTGCTATAGACCGAATCCAAATCCCCTTGTTTGGAGAAATCAAAGTCTCCAAAGTTGTTATACTGATTTAAGTAACCTTGATAAGCATCCCAAGCAGCTTTGCCCTGATCCGTATCGCCCCACTTGGTATTATCATAGGTCGGTGCTTCGGGGAGATTGTATGGATTACTGTTAGTTGTTCCACCGCCTGTTGTTCCGGTTCCTGTTGTCCCAGTACCGCCTCCAATTGAGCCGGTTATGCCACCAACTGCTACAGGAATAATGAGGTCTTGTCCTGCATAGATGCGGTTTGGATTGGTAATATTAGGATTGAGCTTCATCAACTCGTTTACAGTAATGCCATGCTGTTTAGCGATGCCAGTGGACGTTTCTCCCCACTTGATTTTGTGTTTTTTTGTTGACATATCTTTTTATATATCCTCCTGTAAAATGTTTATACCCAGTAATCTATGTAACCGTCTATCCACGAGCCTGTTCGGGACGTTGTTTCTTCCGTAGAGAGAAGATTTTGTACCCATTCAATAACTACATTACCTGCGGTTGTGATAATGCATCGTGCAATATATTTACCACCTAATGGACAGAACGCATACATATTCCTTGCTGGTCTGTATCCTTCGGGGATCGTACTTCCGTTTACTATGAGAGATGCATTAGACCATGTAAAACTGCAGTTGAAAGCAACATACACATGGTTTCCATTATCTACCCTGTAAGCACATGAATACGGTGTTCTTCCCATATCGTAAGTCGATTCGGAAACATTTTCCGACAGTCCAAGGTCTACCCAATAAGTGCTGCTCCTGATTTCCCATTTATTAAAGTACCAAACAGTAGCATCATCGGAAGTGTATGCCTCACGATAGCAATGGTAATAACCGTTGAATGTGATGTATTCTTGAAGAATGTAAGTATATGTACCGCTTTGTTTTCCTGATCCATTTCCAGAGGAAACAATTAGTCTTCCTGCGGATTGTACAGGAATGTTTGATATCGTCTTTGCTATAGCATTGCTTGTTACTGCGTATACACCAAAAGTGAGAAAACTGTTAAGGTCTTCATTACTTTGTATGGCGATTCTCGTTTTGCCGAGACCATATACTCTGCCATAGACGTTTATATCATCTGCTATATCAACAGAATTGGATTCCTCTGCATATTTTCCGATACCAAGAGCATTGATACTTCCTGCTCGGTCCATATAAACCTTGTCCGTTGGGATAATAATCGTTATGGCATATTCTTCTCCTATATCGTCTATTACACCGACCTGTACCATATAGGATTTTGTCGATAGCAACACACCACCAAGCAATGCACCTGTTTCAATCTCATCACTGCTTGTGGAACTGGAGGCGAGTATAGTGGTCCACGAAGAATATGATGTCGCACTCTCTGCCTTGTATCTGTATCTGATTGAACAGAAGTTTTTTTGAACGCCTGAAGAAGTTACCTTACTATAACTTCTCTTGGCTTTGATTTTGAGGTATGTACCCGATTCTGAAAGTTCTCCGCTAGAATCGCACCTCGCACAGATTATCGCACTCTCCCCACTCGCAGGGATTATTTTAGGTTTGCTATAGGGTATTACAGTTATATCTTCAGTTTTAGAGCCGGTATATCCTCTTGAGTCGGTAGCTTTTCCTGTTACGGTTACAGTTCCCGAAGTGGTGAGATAGCCTGACTGATACGGTGATGATGTGTCACTCTTACCAAGTGCAGACATACTGTACGATTTTATAGTCGCACTGTATTGACCTTCTGCTGAAAGATCTGCCTGTACCTTGCTCTTTCCCTGAACATATACTGAATCAAATGCACTTCCAAGAGAGTGAACAGGAGAAAGCGTCATTGTAACGGTAGGCTTGGTAGATGAGTTATCAGGCACCGTTACAGTAAATGTCTTAGACGATGACGATCCGACCTTAGTTGTAGCTTCACTATCTGAATAAGTAGTCAGAACTACTGTCATCGTGCCTGTTTTAGCACTTGAAAGTTGATTTGCTATAGTCAAGGGCAAAGTGTAACCTTTATATGTATAGGCTGAAGTTGTATTGGGATGTATAGCTCCAGTTGTATAGAGCCAGCCTCCCAATGTAAACTGTAGTTTATATCTAAACGATTTTGAAAGTGGTGTCCATGTTACTGCACAGGCACTGCCAAGGTTTTTTTGGGCTGCTGTTGTTATAGTCGATGCCCTTGGTATTGTATTGAGCTTAACCGTACCACTACACGATGTTGCGGTAAGAGTTGTATCCGGCATTGATCCTGATGCTGAAATGGAAACAGATTTTGAACCATCGGCATTATGAGATACGGTCTTTGTTATTGATCCAGCATTTGCCCATCCAGTACCGATATTCATGTACTTGGTTATGGTTTGGACTGAACCAGCTATGGCAATGGAGAAAGTTCCTGTGCCGCTTGTAGTATAGCCTGTATTGTTTCTTCTAAAGTAAAGAGTTGCTGTGATCGTACTCGTATTGTTTTCGGTGTCCTGAGTATAAGAATATTCTATTTTGGCATCGATATACTGGTTGGATGTTGTTCCTGTTATTGTTCCTGTTATTGCCATTATCAGTAACCTCCTACCCATTTAGTCACAACGTTTCCGTTTGACATTACCGTATCTACAAAGCCTCCAAGCTTAAACGATGATGTAATTTCTGCATGGGTGATGTAAAGCTTGCTATAGCTGATATAAGCTACCTCATAACCACCGCTATCATAGAATGAGAGCCTATTCGCTGTAAATCTCGCATACTTATTGAAGGTCTCTACACCGTCAATCGTATTTCTTTGGCCTATCTCAAGGCCATATACAGGTAGTCCCATATCATCTGTATAAAGTTCACCTGTCTTTATCGTTCCAGTTACAGTAGCAACAACTCCATTAGTGGCTTTGATCGCTTCGTATAAGGCTTTGGTCTTCTCATCAACATCAGTTTTAACTGTGTCGATCTCTCCGGAGAGTCCATCTACCTCACCCTGAACTGCCGCAATACTTTGCTCAGTTCCGTCCTTAACATCTTGGATGGCTGTATCATGCCCATTTACTATTCCTGCAAGAGCATTTATGTTTCCTTGCAGACCTACCGTTGCATCGTACAGATTGGTTTCTACAGTCTGTATATTGGTGAAGGATGTGGAAATATTTTTTGAATTAGCCTCAATGTCTGCCTTAGTAGCCTCAACAAATGTGCCGAAGTCAGACTCAGCTTTATAATAACCTAAAAGTTTTTTATTAATCTCGTCTGTATAGGCTGTGACTATATCAGCCGACTTGATTATGAGCGATTTAATTGAGGCGAAGGTAGCTTGAGGATCTGATTGACCTGCTGAGCCTGAAGCTACAGGAGCAAGGCTTCTTGCAGTGGGAGCTACTACTGATGTGTTGCTCTGAGTATCTATGTTATTCAATGCCCAGTTGAGCTGCTCAACAAGCTGGTAAATATAGCTTTTCAGGGAAGCAAGCTGCGCCTCCGGTGTATCGCCTTTGATGTTCGGG
>ERZ808034.48-NODE-48-length-15291-cov-5.822729_pt1 | contig 15291 bp, 21 predicted proteins | sample MGYA00380188_ERZ808034 | MGnify/ENA primary metagenome ERZ808034 (study PRJEB31490, sample SAMN06133380) | cow dung metagenome | isolation source: M12 | host: cow | place: China: Chengdu | collected 2015-05 ...
GCCTGCTGAAGGGTGATACTGCGGGTGTTGTCGTACTTGCCAAGTCCGCGCTCCAGGAACAGAACACGGTTATTCATGGCCGATTCTTTCGCGTCAACTTCGGTTTTTGTATAGTACGATGCGAGGGCGTTTGCGATGGCTGAATTCATCTGACTTGTGGTGCTGTATGAAGTCAGAGCCGCTGCAATAGCGTCTGCCACCTGCTGGGCGGTCTGCTTCTGAGCCAGAAGGCCGTCGGTCTGAGACTTGGTGTAGTAAGATGCGAGAGCGTCACTGATGGCGGTGCTAATCTGCGTAGCCAGTCCTGAAGATGTGGGTAATGCGTCCAACTTATTCTTCAGCGCAGTCGTGAAGTCTTCAGTCGAGAGTTGCTTGCCGTCCACTTTGTTCACTTTCTCCGACAACATCTGATTAATAACAGCCGATGTGTAGTAGTTGGTCAATGCTGTGGTGATGGCGTTGCTGATGGCCAGATTCACCTCAGCCGTCGTGCTATATGGTGCCAGTGCGGTGGCGATGGCCGAGTTCATGCCGGCGGTGTTGGTGTAGGAAGCCAGAGCCGCTGCAATAGCGTCTGCCACCTGCTGGGCGGTCTGCTTCGGAGTCAGAAGACTATCAACCTGCTGCTTGGTGTAGGTGGTTTCCTTGTCGGACTTCAGAGCCAATCCAGATGTCACGTCGCTGCTGTTAGCCTTACCGTTGATCTGCGTCTGAAGATATTGGTCAGCAGCCTCGCGTGCCTCGCGTTCTGCGGCAATGGCGGCATCAGCCGAACCAGCCGCATTCAACTTTGACTGCACGCTGGCATCCATCGCACTCTGAGGAATACCAGTGTCGGGCTTCTGATAAGCCGATGCACCGGCAGCGGCACCCTCACGAATCGTTTGAAGGTCGTTGATGGTATCCTGCTTGCCGCCGAGCTTCGTGTCAACCTCCGTCTTCGTGTACGTGTTGCTCTTGTCTGCCTTCAGGTTCTCCTCCTCGGTCAGTTCGTCACGAGTGGGCAGCGCGTCGAGCTTCGACTTCTCCTGATTGGTGAAGTTCGCCTCCGACAAACCCTTGCCCGCAACTTTATCAACCTTATCACTCTGCAAGCCCTCAATGGCCTGCTCGTTCTGTGGAACTTGGTTCAGAGCCTCCTGAACCTCCGCACCCGTCTGGGTCAATCTGTAAGTGGTATCCATATCTATTCATTTTAATTGTTATCGTTTTCGTTTTCGTTCGCGTTATCGCTGACGGTCTTCAGCACCAGCAGGATCTCGTCATCGCAAGTGATGATGCGGTCGTAGTCCGCACAACCCAGGTACGTGTATTCGTCTGCGATGCTTGACTGCTCCGTGCGGGTATAGGTAACGGGGTGCTCCTGCGTGCAAGCCGGACACGCCACGAACTGCGGACACGGTGTCGATGCCACGAAGCACAGGTACTGTTCGTCCGTTTCCTGACGGTAGCCGTCCGCATAGTCCGTGTCAGGCACCTGCCATAAGCACTCAATGGAGACGCGCCCCACCATGCCGTCGGTGTCAAACGTGAAGTACCACTTGCCGTCGGCAGCATGCACCATCTGACCCTTCGTAATCAGTTGCGTCGTCCGTCGGTAGCCGTAGATGAGCGTCACCTGAAAGTCATTTGCCTCCATATCGAAGTCCGCAATCGCAATCTGGAACTTCGCCTCTTCGCCCTGTTGAAGTATTCTTGTCTTATCCATACGCTACAGTTTCATATAAGGTTTCACCAATATGTCAAAGGTATACGGCACCACGCTCACGTTCGTCGGACTGATGGGCGAGCGGTACTGATACGACACATCAACCAGCATCAGCGTGGCGTGATAGATCGGTGCGGGAATATGCCCGTACACCTCCTTCAAATCCGCCACCATCTCATCTACCGTCTTCCCTCGATTGAGGTACTGCGCCACCGTCTCCTCCGCGCTGTCGCCGTACATTTCCAGCAACCCATCCTCGCAGTCATAATCTATGCGCGAGTGCTGCTTGATGTATTCCAATGATAAGTATTTCATATCTGTTTTTGTTTGTCCTTTGCATATCTCGCCAAAGTCCGCCGAGGGTTTACTTAGCGCCACCGTGTCAGCCGGTTCTCAGTCAGGAATAAAAAAAAGCGGGGCGGACAAGCATCGCTGCCTATCCGTCCCGTTTCGGTGACGCTGCACCATGTAGTTTTAAAACAAACTAACTATAAAAATAATCATAAAACCTAAAAAAGCATATAAATTACTACTAATGATTTATGAAACAACTACAAAGTTATTGCATGGCGGCGTCTCGCGACGCCAGAATTTGGTCTTCAGTCTTCCTTTTCCAGTGCGTCGATGATGGTCTGACGCATGATGAACGAGAAATTGTTGGCGAAGCGTTTCACTACTTCCACGTCTTTCTCCTTCAGTTCCACCTTACCCTTATGGTAGATGTCGCGGCCAAGCTCGCACTCGTCAATGTTCAGTCCTTGCATGTACATCATGTTGCCAAGGGGCTTTGAAATGTCTGTGGGCACCTCGTGCCCTTCGATGTCTTTCAACATCAGCTTTGTGAAATCAATTTTTTTTGTCATAGTTTCTGAAAATTTAAAGGGGTTATTAAATGTCGTCTACAAAGATGTGGTTATACATCTTTTTCACTGTTGGGAATGCCATGACGGCCAGCACTGCCACTCCGATAGCTGTTGGCCATTCGTCGATGTAGATAGAATAACCGATGCCGTTGATGGTCCCGATAACATACAGCAGCATTGCTGCCAGATACAATAAATTCTTTGCCATAGTCTTATAAATTAAGTGTATTGTTCTTTGAAAATACGGAATGAACCGATATTGTCATACTTCTCGCTGCCTCCAGATGTTGCACCTGTGTACGCATAGATGTGGTAGTCGGCATAATCGCCAACGTTGATGTTAGCCATATCGAAATCAGCATATAGTGTGGTCGTTCCTGATTGCTGACCTTCTGGCAATTTTTGCACAACAGGATTTGATAAAGGATTACCCCAAGTGCTGGTACGTGGTCTCAGATATTTCGTGGTTTCCACATAATTCACCGTCTCGCGGACTTGCACCTTCAGCGGATCGTTGCTTGCACTTTCCACGCTACCGTTCTGATCGATGAACTCCAGCGACTGTGAGTGCTCCTTTGTGATAGTAAACATCACACGAATGAGTGTCCCAGCGTTTGAATTGATAGTGTAGGTGGAACCTGATGCGCTTGCAACCACCCATGTCGTCTGACTCTGGAAGAACTGAATCTGCGTGACGTTGATACGGCGCGACTGGTAGCTTACCAACTTGAAGCGCACATAGAACGGATATTCTCCATTGTCTATCTGGTCCTCAGTATAGGGAATGACAAATAGTGCATTTTCTCCTGACTTCCATGACGAGAACGTCGGGTTGACACAACCTACACCTATACACATGTGAAAAAATTCGTTTACACCGATGTATGGTGTGAAATTTGCATTACTTAGGTCAACAGCAACGGACCACGAACCTTGCGGATCGGTAGTAATCGCACCGCCAGCCACCTCATAGTCGGGTTGGTTGCGGTTGTACCATTGTGTTCCGCCTGAAGGTACATATCCGTTGAACACCTGAAGTACAGGACGCCAAGCGATATTGTTTCCGTAGCTTGCCGACAGGTCGATAAAGTCCTGAAGATGCAAGTCATCACCGCCGCTGTTAGTGAATGTAATTGTCAGCAGCTGTGTCAGCTGGACGTTGATCTCGTAGTAGTCTCCATCATAATCGTGCATCAAAGTGGCACCTTCCATGTTCAGGAATGCAGAGAACGGAAAGTGTGCATCGTGTCTGTAACCTTGCAAATTGACGGGCGTAGGGTCGCCGTTGGCACTGGGTGTTGTTTCCTGCGGATTGCGGCAGAAGTCCACCATACGGAAATATTCCTTTGCACCGCCCTGCGGAGTTCTATCGCCACGGGGCCTCAGATAATTCCATCCTACATAGTCACGCTCCATAATGGCCCACACCATTTTGTTCATCACATCTGCCACCCAACCGCTACCTGCATCAGTATTACAGAACGGAACCTCCAACCCGAAATTGTTACCTTTACGAGTCGAAAATGTGATGCCTGGTATTATATTTGCGACGCGCTCTGGCTTATAGCGTGCCCATTTGTTGATGGCACCAGTCGTGATGAGTGTGCCGAGGTCTGAACTTCCGCTACCAAGTGCCCTCTGAATGTCATAGATGCTAACCGGGGCCGTGATTCTGTTATTACTGTATGCCATATTAATTCGTGAATGCTACTTGTTTTGATGATGTTCCGTTGTAATAATAGAGAGTGCCATTGCTGACGTAGAGGTATCTGGTGCCGTCGAGATAGAAGCGCGTGGCTTGAACATTGCCGAAGAATGCTTGTCCGTTGGAATATATCCTCCAATATGGTTGGCTTTCCCCGTCTACATCCTGACCGCACATATCAGCCATAGCCACCCAACCAGAGTTATCGTCGTTACCGATAAACAACTTTCGGTTTTCGTCTGTAAGAGTGTGTGAGATGCGCGATGTTGCCCCGAACGTGAGGTTGTTGTTGATGGTGACGTAGTTGAACGTCATGGCATCAATACTGCTGACACCTGCCTGCATACCCAGAGCAGACACGCCACCCGTGGCATAGAGGTTGGCAGAGGTGCCGTCGGCCTTCTGAATCTTCAGCGCGTTATTCGTAGAATCCCACATGATGACGCCGTTGCCGATGCGCAGCGCGTTGAATCCACTCTGCGTGGCGTTTCCTTGGTTGGCACCATATATGTACAGTCCGTTTTGCATCTGACCCAATCCGCTTGCAATATTGAACTGCAAAGGACGGAGTGAGTTCCAATTGCCGTACTGGTCGCCAGAAGCGGTGAACATCAGGAACAGGTCTGAGCCGTCGTTTCGCCAGAACGTGCCGTAATTGCCGCAGATTATCCGCCAGCCGTCTGGGTTGGTCGTGATGGTCTTTCCGCTGAAGATGGCAGTGTTGCTGAATGTTGCCTCGTAGGCATACCTGGTGCTGTTGTAGCCGTAGGTGACGAAGGTCGTTTGTCCCGTTCCGTTCGTGTGCCAGCCTATGCCAGTGTTGTGCAGATATATTCCGCTTCCGCTGCCACTGCCGCCTCCATTGATCAGTATGTCACCGCTGACAACGCCGTTTGATTCGGTCCGTCCCCAAAACTTCGTTCCGCTACCAAGAGCGTCGGTGATGCCGTAACCGCTGAGTGTAGTCGGGTGGGATGTCAGTTCACTGAACGAGTACGACGGCTTTGTTGATTCCTTCGCCCAGGCAGGAACCGTCGGGTCGGTCTCGGTTGTGACTGGCGTGATGCTGTTCGAACCGAGATAGATGGTTCCGTTGCTGATGTAAGCGTCGGTGATGCCGTAACCGCTGAGTGTAGTGGGGTGGGAGGTTAGATCAAAGAATGCGACGCTTGTCAAATAACTCTGCTGTTGTACCCAAGACTCCGTGGCATAGCCGTTCAGGAACGTTGACTTGGCGGTGTTTACCCAATGTGTTGTCTGTGAGTCGTAAGTCAGCACATCACCCTCTGCCTTCGTTCCGATGGTCACATCGTTCAATCCCTCCAGCGTCGATGAACCACCGCCACCGCCTGACGAGTTCAGTCCCAATGCACTGACGAATGAATCGGTATAGAATCCTGCACCGACGAGATATACACCGCCCGTCGTGCTATTGTATTCCATGTAAACGTTGGCGTCGAGGTAGATGCGTTTGAAATGAGCATATCCACTTGAGTATATCTTCCAATAAGAATCACCACTCTGCGACGCCATGTCGGCCATATACACCCAGTTCGTGTTGTCACTGTTGCCTATGAACAATGCTGTTCCATTTGGGCTGATGCGGCGTGCTTCCGAACCGTCGAAGGTGATGTTTCCGACATCCGTCATGCTACCGTTGACAACGCCATTGTTGACGCTTTGTCCCCAGAACGTTGTTGCGCTGTTGAGTGGTGTATATCCAAGTGCCGTCGTCACGTCCGTCGATGATATGCCGGTGATATATCCACGACCCAGCACCCAAGTCTGGGTCGCCATATCGCTGATGTCGCTGGTGGTCGCATATCCGCTCAGGAACGATGATTTGCTGGTGTTGACCCAATGACCGTTTCCGTTGTAGGTCAATACGTCGTTTGCATTGGCAGGCGTCAGCGGGTCTGGGTATAATGCTACGTCGTTCAGTCCTGCCAGCGTCGATGAACCACCTCCACCTCCGCCACCGCCGCTGCTGTTCTGTCCGAGTGCGCTGATATAGGCATTCGTCCAGAATCCGAACATAGCCTTGATGTTGTCGATGGTGCTGGTGTCGCCTGCATTTGGAGTTACCTCTGAATTGCCAGAAGTGTATGCACGGAACAGCGAACGGAAAAAATCTATCGTCAGGTATCGGTTGTCGCCTGCACTCTGTGTCATATATCCTGCATTGGCGTGGTTGCCCCAGCCGTAGGCCGTTTCACCGTGCGAGATATAGGTCTGATAGGTTGAGTCGATGGCAATGGTTCCGCTGCCCGTGATAGTTCCACCGCTCAGTCCCGTGCCGGCAGTGATGCTGGTCACGGTACCGCTACCAGTACTCCCATATACCCAGCGTCCCGTTGCCTGATTCCAAACGACGGTCTGACCGTCTTGGGCGGCACCTGGGGCAGAGAGTCCTGCCATGTTGATACTCGACAGCGGTTCGTTCAATGAACCACCTCCGCCACCGCCGCCACCGCTGCTGTTCTGACCCAGTGCGGAGAGATAGGAGTTGGTCCACAGGCCGCCCATCACCTGAATGCTGTCGATGGAGTAGGTAGTCGATGTGACGTAGCCTGTTTCCTCGTCGGTAGTCGTTGACGGCTCTGGAACTTCGTTCGGATATAGCAAGTCCTGACGGACAGTGGTTGTGTCGCTGATGACTGTGGCGGGTGTCGTGCTTGGGTCAGCCACTAACACACGCACGGCCACCTTTACCTTGAACAACTGGTTGAAGTAGTCCTTCGAAACGTAGTTCTCATCTACCCATGAGCCGCTGATACCACCTCCACCGCCGGCACCGCTGCCTCCGCCGCCTCCGCGCTGGTTGCTGATGTTGGAGCCTTTGCCGCCCCACATACGCTGCCCTTTATCTTTGTTCAGTATGAATGCCATATATCTTATAATGTTATGAGCGTTATATGTGTGACGTCGTCGCGCCAGTTGTGGCTGATAGCGAGTGGGAACATGCCGTCGATAGTTGAGAGCTCAGTCTCGACGTTGTGTGATGTTGTACGCGGTGTGACGTTGCCAACGAGATTTGTCAGCAGGTCAACATCCACGACGCGGTGGACGTTCTCGCCATAGTCGGCAATGATTTCTGCCAGATATTCCTCGGGTGTCACATCACCGCCAGGCATCGACTTGATGGTTGCTTGCGGCTTTTCGGTGGAATTATTTAGGATATATCCCAATCCCGCCGGCATGTGTCGTAAATAGCCTGACGGACCATAGGCCACGTCGGCAGCGAATATCAAGTCTACGCCCAGATTTCCGCGAAACGACCCGCCCTGTTTGGTGTATTCATTTCCATTATGCTTCATCTCTTCGACGGTGCCTCGCACGAAACCAATCTCGAAGTCCATCAGCGGCAGGAATCCGTTGATGTCCCAAGATTTTGGACCTATACGCAAAGTCCAGTCTGGCACGTCTACTATACTGAACTCAAGCGTTCCGCGCATGGTATCGGTAACGTGTATTCCGTAGCCGTCGTATTGCGGGTCGTTGATGCTGGTGCGGTTTGTTAATGCACCGTTTGCATTAAAATAGAGGTCAAATGTTGGCGGTGTAACTCCCTGTGCTGGTGTAATCCATACGCTGTTCGCACCATCCCAATACTTGTCACCAAGTTTCAGTCTTGCAGTACATTTAATAGGTCCGATCCAAGCCGACACCTCGTCGCACTTAAAACTGATGTATAATACGCCGTCGCTGATGACAAACACCTGTTTGGATGTGATAGTGAACATCGTGGTGCTGTCTGACTCCGTGTAGTTATAAGAATGGAACAACTCGATACACTTTTTCCACGAGTATGCCGTTTTGCTTTCTGGTGGACTGCCACCCAAGTCGCCAACTTCGCTATCATCGTACACGAGGAATCGGCAATATTTCTTGGCGTTACCTGCGTTATTGCCGACGCCTGGAACCAAAGACATGTAGCAATCAATCGAAACATTATCGTTCTCGTATGTCATGTGTTGATTGTTTGCGTCCGGTGCCTTTACCGCGCAATAGATGCCGCGCTCGTAGTAGTCCACACTGCGTGCAATAATGCTCGACTGTCCCATGTAGTAGCGGTCGAACAGCTCGTCGTATGGTATCTCAATCAGGTTGTCCAGCTTATTGATGTCTGATGAAACGGTCACCTTGCCCACGCCTGGCACTATTTGCTCATCCATGTCGTTCGATGCGAGCATATTGTCGGCAATACTGAATGTGCCACGGTTGGAATAGGCACCGGCTGTGGACTGTTGCGTATTGCTGTTGTATAGATTGGCGTGCGAATATTCCGTGAATCCAAGCTGGTTGCCAGCCGGCTGTGTGAAGTACACCGCGTCGCCTATCATGCGGCAGGTGTAGCCAAAGAATTTGCACACCTCTTCCAATACCTGATAGCAGGTGTAGCGGGCAGTGATGGTTCCGCTGTTGTCATTCGTAAGGAAGTTGGCCCAGATTACCTTCAGGTCGAGACGCGCTTTGGTGACTGCCGCAGTACCTTGCACGTAGTAGTGGTTGATGGTGACGCCTGCGGTGGTCAGCTTGCCGAAAATGTACTGAAGCAACCCGCCGAATGTGACGATACCGGTATTGTTTGGGTCGGTGGTGTCCATATCTATGCCGTCCAGTACAGATAACGGGCACTGCACGGGGAATTCGTGCTCCTGCGCACCGCCTCCAGGCCATTCGTTTGAGAACACACCCGGCGTCAGGAATCCCTGCCAGCATATTGTGGGACCGTTGAAGAGTTTAACGAGTATGGCAGTCACACCGTTCGGAATCAGCGACAGCCATGTGGCGCGGTCGTTCACACCAACAATGCGTATGTAGCCCGTCTGCGTGCGGATGGGCAGAAACATGTCCGCGTCGTCAGCCTCCTGCGTCACGAATGGTTCGGCAGCACCTGTCAAAGTGCCGCTGCCGCCGCTAATTTCTATAATATAGTCGGTACCTGAAAGTGATTTGAACGGAATAGTATATGCCATTGTCTGTTATTCATTAAATCGGTTAGCTTCCCAAATACGACGGGTGACGAGTCCGCCGAGTTTCTTGCCGCTGGCGTTGACCCAGCGAAGGAACTGCTCCTGAATCTCCCATGTCTTGCGTCCACCCTCGATGTACTTCTTTAGCGTCGATGCGTTAAAGTTCGCAGGACCGCAGTTATAGATGAAGTCGAGCACGGCGTCGTATCTGCCCTGGGTCGATAGCATCTTGCATCGGTTGGCTGTGGGTTCAAATCTCGCGAGGTCTTCCTTCAGGAACTGCTCGGCCTGATAGAGCGTAATCTTGTCGCCGCGCTTCACACCGGCAGTATGTCCGTAACCGATGGTCCACACACCAACCGAATCCTGATAGGCGGTCAGTGCGCACGCCTCGAACTTCTTAATGGCTGCAATCAATGTTGCGCTTGCTCTCATAATTCGTCGCTGTTTAAAGGTTCGATGTCAGCGGGTTTCTTCTCTTGTTTCTTAGTTGGCTTCTCGGGGCGTTTGGTCTTAATCTCCCCGTTTTCCGATATGACGACGCGCTGGCGGAGCTTGCATGACAGGTCGCCGCACATAAAAGGGGCCATCATCTCCACTTTTCTGCCCAGCTTGGCGATGCTCAGTTTCATCTGCGAGCGGTCGTTGTCGGCCTCTATGCGCCAGTCCATAAACGATCGGGCCATCTGCTCCATCCGTTCGCGCAATTCGTTGCGGTCGCTCTTGTAGTGGTCGCGCTCTGCCCGTAACTCCTCGATCTGTTGTTTGCGGTCTTCGCGGTCGGTCTTCGCATCTGCCAACATCTGCTGATACATATCCTGAAGGTCTTTGGCCGCGTCTATTTCTGCCGACTCTGCCTCGGCCTTCGCCTTTTTCTTCTGATAACGCCACGTGAAGAACGCACCAGCACCGCCGCCGACGAATAGTCCGATGAACGAGATGATTGCTTCGAGTGTGATCTCCATACGCCGTTAGTCCGTCAGATTGTGAAACAATTCCGTCACCTTTGGCCACGACAGCCAAGCGGCAACGGCCACACCTATTGCGCACGGATATGCGTAGCAGTAGAAGCTACATCCGATGCCTCCAACTATACCCATTGCCCACAAAAACAGGAGCACGAATGATAAAACCTTTTTCAAATCCATAATTGTCTACGTTTTGATTATTTGTTCTACCATTCGTGAGAAACGCCGCCGTGGGTTTACCGTAGCAGAATCGCCAGCGACAGCAGTCCCAACAGTACGACCAAGAATGCTATCAACTGAAAGCACCCCATCCGTACTTGGTCGTCGGGCGTCAGGTCGTGATTCCTGAACCACGCATCGTTCGGATTGTTATAGTCTATCAGCATAGTCGTTTATGGTAAGAATCGTTTCAGTTTGAATGCAATAAATACAATGAGAGCCATCAGCGAGAGGATGCCAACGCCCATCAGTCCCTTTTCGAACTTCGAGCGCGGTTTTTCGACGTACTGCGTGACGGGGTAGGGGACTGGCACGCTATCCGTGCGGGCTTTGTACACCGTGTCGTGTTTCTCCGTTTCCACGTACTTCGTGTGCCATTTCTCGATGCGCACGGTGTCCCCTTTGTCCGTCACGTGGATGCTGTCATGCACCCAGATGCTGTCGTGTTTCGTGTGGTTTTGCCACAGCGTGTCCGTCCGCACCTTCTCCACGGTGATATACTCCGTCTTCGTGCATGAGCACAATGCCCACAGCACCAACAGTCCGAGTATCAGCACCAGCACGCCCTCGAACTTCATGAAGTCTTTCGTTAGTTTATCCATTTCCTTTCCGTTTTTCGTTGTTCTTAATGATATTCTCCAGTTTCTTGTTGATGGCGTCGATGACCTTCTGCTTCACCGGCCAAATCTTCAGGTGGTACGCCACACAACTCTCGATGTTCGCGCCACGGCTCTGCTGCCAGCGTGGCAACTTATAGATGTGCGTGCAGCGCATCAGCAGCCAAATGTCGTACAACAGCGTCAGCCGGTAGCCCACCAACCGATACAGCCACGGGAACTTGCACGTCCAAACCCGCACGGGGTTCACCGTGTCGTCGTATCCCGCCTTGTTCAGCAACTCCTCGGCCTTCCAGAACATCTCCAGATTCTCGGCCACCACTTCGCCCGTCTTCGGGTCCGTCATCGGCCCCGATATATACACTCGTTTCTTTTGTTTCATCGTTATTTAACTATTAGTGAATTACTTGGTGTTTCGTTTCTCAGTCCCAGCGGGCGTTCTTTTGAAAGTCTCTGCCGTATCTTGTTCATCAGACACATCATTGAAACGGTCAGTTCTGTGACCATACTCTCGGGGTCGTTGATACGATCTATCATTCGTTCCAGTGCCAAAGCGTAAACGTCCTCTGCATGCTGGCGCGACAAATGGTAGCGTTTTCGATGGTGACAGATGAGCAACGTCTTACGGCTTTCGATGTATTGAGCGGCCTCGATATGGTTGCCGCCTTTGCTGTATGCACGTCGAATGATTTCCAATTCGTGAATCTTCTCGTCTATACGTTTCAGCCGTTCGCGCCGCCGTGCTGCCTTCACGTAGTTGTTTGCAAACTCTACTTGCTGGCTTTTGGTGATGACCTTCAACTCTCCTTCTTCGTCCTTCACGATAAACATTCCTTCTGGTATGTCGTCGTAGCCTATGCCGTGCTGAATGGCATACATCAGTCGGTTGTAGTATATCCACCGCCGTTTGCCTTCCTGAATCATCTGTACGCCCATTGACGGGCGGTTGGGAATCTGTCGCAACTTCAGCGTCGTGTTTCGCGCCAGCTTGCTGACGATTTCTCCAGTGTCGGCATTCAGCATATAGTTCGGGAATCCTTTTATTTCTCGCAGTTCCATTCGTGTAATCCGTTTTATTTAGGTGTATTTGTACCAAGTAAAGCCTCATTACCCTCATGTCTTACACAATCACTCTGCCATCCTGCGGATGTCAGATGTTTACCGTCCACACATTTGCCATATAAGGCAGGAATCCACAGTCCGATGGGGTTATTGCGGACTAATACTTGTTCAAATGGTTTTAATGCAAATTCCTGATCTAACTGGTACGCTTTCGCCTCGATAGCATTCATATCTTCATCGGTTATTGTTCTGCCAGTTCTTTCATAAAAATCAAGGATTGCTTTTTTAAAACTTTCTCCAGTATATTTCATAATCCTATTTTATTATTTCGTTTCCAAAAGCTCCAATGAAGCCTTCTACATGAATATTCGATTTTAGGATATTTCGGTTGAAAATCCTCTCCATCTGTTTACGGACGTAAGTGTCACCCACGCCGATACAATTCAGGTACCCGCTGTCGGGGTCTTGCCATTCTTCTTTTGCCATAATTCGTTCAATTCGTGTCATTCGTGTTCAACCTCGTTTTTTTTGTTCCGAGAAGATTTTCATTACCTTCGTATGGGATGCAATACTTCTGCCATCCTGCGGATGTGATGTATTGCCCGTCTTTCTCCATGCCAAACAGAGCGGGAATCCACAGCCCGTATTCAGCGTTTCTAACTAATACTTTGTCGAATGGTTTCATAATTCTTTAATTCTTTAATTCTTGATAAAACAAAGGGAGCAACCGATTTGCTCAGTTGCTCCCTTCGTTGGGTTAATAATTCTGTGATGTCTTACGGTGTATTATTCTTCTGTCATTGTTCATTAATCTCCTCGATTCGTATCTGAATACTCACAGCGGCTTTATCAAGAAGGTCTTCCCAGTTGTGCTGCCGCCATACACAGTTATCGCTTAACAGTCCGACGCGCAACAGATTGCGCAGAGCCTTGGCCACTGTTGGGTTGAAACCGTCGGATATGACTCGCAGACTGCACAGCGTCTCATGTCTTATGAGTCCCGCCATATGGAACTCGCCCGTATATCGCCCGTCGGTTCGCTTGGCTTGATTCACCTTGTAGTCGTTAATATACCACAGAGCCTTTTGCAAGTCTTCAACGGCCTTGTCATTGTTACTTCTCCAGAATGATTCTTTCAGGCCTGCCCGCCACAGATACTTGATGGCACATCCAATATTAAAGGTGTAATGCCTGATGATGTCGATGCACTCAATTCCTTGCGGGTGGTTGTTGTAGTGCTTTGGATGATTTACTTGTTCCATAATTCGTATAATTCATTAAATTCTTGATAAAACAAAGGGAGCAACCGATTTGCTCAGTTGCTCCCTTCGTTGGGTTAATGTTTCCGTAATTTTTACGGTGTCAGCCGTTTCAACGGTGCCAGATCTGCGAGTGCCGGGTCGATGATGTCAACGGTCATGCCGAGGGCTTCGGCTATCTGCTGAATGGTGACGTAGGCCACGCTGACCAGTTCGCCCTTCTCGATGCGCCCGATGTGCTGACGGGTGAGACCGGCACGGTCAGCGAGTTCCTGCTGACTGATGCCCTCCATCTTGCGCAGGGCAGTGATACGCTGCCCCATGCGCTGTGCTGCTTGTTCCTTATTCATAGCTTTGCAAATACATGTAGTTACGTTCGCCGTTCTTGTTGTGCTGTCGGCAGATAAGCCTTGCACTGATCTCCTTTGTCACCGTCTGGATGAACACACCGTCACCGCTGCTGATGTCGTAGATGTTGAATACCTTCTTCATAGTTCCTTATGCTTTTATGGGTTTGAATTATTTTTTGAATGGTGGGAGCTGTCGCCCGCTCCCTGGTTCGGTCTTACTTGATGCGCCAGATAAAGTCTCCGAAGATGCTGGTCTCATAGTCCTCAGGGAAGTGCTTCTCCTTTTTGAGGATGCTTGCGATGCTCAGGCGGAACTTCGTGTACTCAATCATCTTTGCCCGGCCACCTACGCACTCGTGCATTCCGAAGCTCACGTAGATGAATGTGTACTGAGGATTGATCCATGCCTTCACCTTGTCGTAGTGGTCGAGGTTGAGTTTGTGGGTCTTTACCAGCTCGTCTAAGATTTCGCGTGTCATAATCTTGGTGCCCTTCCGGGTCTTGGGGTTTAATTTGTTATTTGTTTCTTTTTCTGATGCAAAGATACGACAATAATTCTAAATGCACAAGTTTTTGTGCGTTTATTTTGCGTTTTAGCATATCTTTTTATGCTTTTTCTTGTCTTTTTGCATAAGATAACCCCAAATTGTAAAGTCAGAGATTACAAAACAGCCCCTTTTTGCATAATTACTTATTCCTTTTAATGATTCATCCCCTCATACCTCTCATACAAGTCCAACGCCATGATGATGGCTTGCACGGGGTCGATCTTGCACGAGTCGGTCTGGGCTCGCTTCACGGGGCGTTTGTTGCCACGTCCGTCGATTTCCAGCACGGCATTGCCGAAGAGCCACGACCACATCGGATTGTCCGAGAACTCGATGAATGGCTCAGGCGCAAACATCGCATTGTAGAGATCGTCGGTAGGTCCGTTAAACTCGGAATTCAACTGCGACACTACCTGGATGTACGGGTCGGGGTTCGCAATGTTCATCACACTTTGGAAGTATGCCTTCAGCGCATTGATAGGGTCTCTGCTCTGGTACTTGTCATATCCGAAGTACATAAACTGCACGCCCTTCTTCAGCAGTTCGTCCAGACGATTGATGAAGAGTGCGGGCTGGAACGTCTTGCCTTTGCAAAGGTGCAAATATCCCTTCGCAATCCATTCTTCGTAGAGCGGACGGATGGCAGAGTTCAGCAGCGTGTCTTCCTTGATCCATGCGTCGAAGTCGGCACGGAATAATGTGCCGCGGCCTTTCGGATGCCTGCGGGCTGACAGCCACGCACTGGTGTGCAAGTCGTCGCCCTGCGAGAAGTCCAAACCGCCAAAAGTCACCCACCCGTCAGCAGCCAGACAGTCATCAATGCGGAATGGTCGCTGGAGTGGTGTCACCTCGTTAGCCCTTATCCATTCCTTTACGCTTACCCCCTGCCACATATTAAAGTCCTTCGTCAGCACCTCCTGCTTGGTGTCCTCGGTGCCGGTGGCGGCTTCGTGCAGTCGCTCGCGGTAGTAGGTGGGCTGTACGGTGGTGCCTATCGAGCGGTTCACCTTCTTGAA
>ERZ808034.49-NODE-49-length-15128-cov-5.879476_pt1 | contig 15128 bp, 15 predicted proteins | sample MGYA00380188_ERZ808034 | MGnify/ENA primary metagenome ERZ808034 (study PRJEB31490, sample SAMN06133380) | cow dung metagenome | isolation source: M12 | host: cow | place: China: Chengdu | collected 2015-05 ...
AATTATCTATTGTTCGATTATAATATATTGACATCATTTGGTTATTCAACCTAATTATCAACAATAAAATAATATTTAAAAACCATAAAAAACTTTGGCGTTTCTTTTGTAATATCAAATAAAATTTGATATAATGATAAAGAGCGCCTTTGTTCTTTTAATAAATAACTTAATTTACAACGTAAGGAAGGATGGTTATGAAAAACATCGTTAGAAAAAATGGTATGCTTGTAATTGATAATAACGGCGAAATTTTAGAACCAATTGCTTATATGACCTATCTACCGCAGTTTGGTGATTATGGTAAATTTTACGATGCAGGCTATAAGATTTTTAGTTTTAGCGTATTTACGGGCGATTGTCCAACTAATGAAGAAGCCGGTATGGTTCGTGGCTTTGGGCAAAACGTTTGGGTTAGTGAAAACGAATTTAATTTTGAAGTGGTAGAAGATACGTTTAAGAGAATTGAAAAACAATGTGGGACTAAGGACTTTCAAATTTTATTTAGATTCAATCTCAATATGCCAAGATGGTGGCGTAAAAAATATCCTGAAGAATTGACTTTGTTTAGTGACGGCAAAAAATTGATGCAGTCAGTTTTTTCACTACAATGGCGTAAAGATATAAAAGTTTATTTAGAAAAGTTTAACGAGTATATTATTAACTCTGAATATAAAGACTGCGTGCTAGGTTGGCAGGTAGCAGGTATGCATACGGAAGAATGGATGGCACCATTTTTTGGCAACGGCAGTGTGAACGATTATTCTATCCCAGCGCTTACTGCATTTAGAAAATACTTAAAAAAGAAGTATAAGGATATTGAATCTCTAAATTGTGCGTGGGCTAAAGACTTTACTTCTTTCGAGCAAGTTGAGATACCAAGTTGCGAAGACAGAAAAGAATGGTTTAGCGATGGCAAGAGCGATGAGTTTAGAACGGCTATAAGAGATTATATGGTATTTTTTAATAACGGTTATGCCGACGTTATTGAATATTTCTGTAAAACCGTTAAAGAAATTACCAACAATGAAGTTTTAGTGGGTGCTTTTTACGGATACATAGGTCAACTTAACTGCTCGTTCGGGCACTGCGCATTCAATAGAGTATTAAACTCTAAATACGTTGATTTTTTTGCTTCGCCGTTTACTTATAACGATAGTAGAGGAAAGGGTGTAGACTGGTATTATCACTCAGCATTAGCAAGTGTTGACAAACAAAATAAACTTTGGTTTATTGAAGCAGACGTTAGAACGAATAGAGCTAAGGCACTTTACAACGTTGTTCCTGAAGCGTTTGATGGGGAAAAACCAGTTTATTATCGCAATCCTGTGTGGTTCGGACCTAAGTCTAAAAAAGACTGTGTGAGCAATCTCACTAGAATTTTTGCTAAGATGTTTATATCGCGAATTGCGTTCTGGTGGTTTGACATGTGGGGTGGCTGGTATAACGATAAAAAATACCTTCGCCTTATGAAAGCAATGTGCGAACTATATAAAAGGGAAGTTAACACTGAGATTGAAAGTGCGGCTGAAATAGCGCTTGTATTAGATGAAAATTCTTCTTACTACAGAAACGGTGAACAATTACGTGCAGGCACGCTAGGTCAAATCGCCGTGCTAAGTTTATCTGGCGCACCATATGAACTACACCTATTAGATAAATTTACTTATGAAGACGCTAAGAAGTATAAACTGATATTATTTGGTTGTCCTATTAATTTTACCAATACGCAATTAAAATTTATTGATAAGTTAAGAAAAGAAGGTAAAGTAGTATATGCGCTTAGCGACGTGGAAAACAAATATGAATTCGGGCTACCAAAAGAAATTGAATTAGAACAAATTCAAGAAGTATTTGATAAAGCTGGCGTTCATAGTTATTCGTTTAACAACGTAGTTTACGCTAACAAAAAATACGTTTCAGTGACTGCGCATGAAGATGGAGAAGTTGTATTGACTATGCCGTTTGATTGCGAGCTTAAACTTTTCAATTCTAAAAAGACTTACAAGACTAAAGACAAGAAGGTCGTTTTTAAACTTAAGAAAAACGACACTAAATTCTTAGAAATTATTAAATAAGGGGGCAGTTATGGAATTTACAGGAAAAACAGTCGTTATTACGGGTGGTGCATCTGGCATAGGTTTAGAGTGCGCTAAAAGATATCACGAACAAGGAGCGAACGTAGCACTTATCGATATTAACGAGCAAGCTTTGGAAAGCGTTGTAAAAGATTTACAACCAGCACTCGCGCTTAAAGTTGATATTCGTGATTTTAACCAAGTGGAAAGTGCTTGTAAAAAGATTAAAGAACATTTTGGCTCGTTTGACGTTATGATAAATTGCGCAGGTGGAAATTCAGCGAGAGTTTTCGGAGAACAAGGTGGGACTGATTTTTGCGACAGACCTATAGAAAATATTAAATGGGGCATCGAAGTCAACCTTATGGGGACCGTTTATTTTTCACACCAAGCGATGAAATATATGAAAGAGCAAAAGAGTGGTGTTATCATTAATATCGGTTCTATTACCGGTGACGACGGCGACACTTGTGGTATGGATTATGCAATTTCTAAAAGTGCAATTATGACCGGGCTATTAAAATCACTTGCCCAACTAGGTGCAAAATACGGCGTTAGAGCGTGTGTGGTTTCCCCTGGCCCTGTAATGACTAGACCTGCTATGGCAAGAATGAGAACTTTGGTTGGTAGAGCGGCAGAACCTAGTGAAATTGTAGATATGATTTATTATTTAACTTCTAAAAAAGGCGAAATGATTACTGGTGTAAATTATTTTGTTGACGGAGGAAGAAGCGTATTACCACGCCCATTTGGTTATGATGAATAGTAGAATATTAAAAAATAAGGAACAAGTAATAATAGAATCGGTTAGAATGGCCACTTTTAACGAGGCTGTTGAAGATTTAAAAAGAGCAAAAGAGAGTGGTGCTGATTCAGCCCTTGTGCATTTTCAAATGATTACAGAACCACTTACCGATGAAAACATAAAGAAAATTATAGAGGCGACAGACCTTCCTATAATGGCGATTAATTATCGTGATAAAAATGGAAAAGAGAGTGCTGACGTTGACGAAGAAAGGGCATCAGTAATGACTAGGGCAATTGAACTTGGCGCAACTTGTGTTGACGTTTGGGGGGACATGTTTGACAATGATTCTAGACAAAGTTTATCTAACTGTTCGTTGCCTTTTGCAAGTGCTAACCCAAAAGAAATTACAATGGACCCAGACTGCGTTAGACGTCAAAAAGAATATATCGATAAAATCCACGCATTAGGTGGTGAAGTTTTAATGAGTTCACACGTAGGCGTAGAGTTGTCTATCGAACAAACCGTTTCGTTAGCATTAGAAATTGAAAGTAGGGGTGTTGACATAGTAAAAATTATCGCAAACGCTAATACGAAAGAACAAGCGATGACCGTTATGCACACCTTACCTGTATTGACAAGAACGCTTAAAGTTCCGTTTTTATATCAATGTAGTGGGCCATATGCAAGATTTGTTAGAATATATGCACCTATGTTCGGTTCATGCGCAGCGCTGTGTCATACGCAATATGGTGGTATAACCAATCCGGAAAAGCCACTTATTAAAGACGTTCAAAAAGGCTGGGCGCTTATTGAAAATAAATAGGAGGAAAATATGTATCAAGAGCACAAGCAGAAGGCGATTTTGAAATATCTAAAAGAAAACGCTTACAAAATGTGTAGAAAACCATCTGGAAACTTCACGTGTGCATACGTTGAACCTGGTGCGAATTATATTAATTCACTTTGGGATTGGGATTCTAGATTTGGCGTTGAAGCGCTATTTGATTTAACAGAAAAGTTAAAAAACAGTTCTGACTTTGACTATTTGGCTACTAAAGAGATGATAATTGAGTGTGGTAAGGGCTGTATAATAAACTTTTTAGATAAGCAACTTGAAGACGGGTTTACGCCCATTGGTGTTTTCAGTGGCGACGATTGGTTTGAAAGGATTAAACACGCACATGATAGTGGCAACGTTAATAATCAAATGAAACCTGTCTTAGCACAATTTATTCGTATCGTTGGCGATTATTCAAACGATTTTAAGTTTTTTGATTTAGATAAGGTTAAAAAATATTTTGCATACTATGATGAACATCAATTAGACGCGTGGTCGAATCTTTACGTTTGGCAAAACGATTTGATGGTTGGCATTGATAATAACCCAGGTGTGTTCTTTAGGCCAAGCAAGAGTTCTGCAGATATTTATCTCAACGCGCTAATGGTTGAAGACTTAAATGCTTTTGCTTACGTATTAGAAAAACTAGGTGATAAAGAAGCAAAATTATATAAAGACAAAGCAAACGCCTTGAAAGATTTAATCAATAAAGAGATGTATGACGAGCGTGACGCTTTTTACTACACGCAAGACGTTATTGTCGATAGAACGGTGGAAAAGACAGGCTATCACCATGGTTTTCCACTAGAAAACAAAGGTCTTCCAATAAAAATCCGTTCACTTGCAGGGTTCTTTCCGTTGTGGGCAGGTATTCCTACAAAAGAACAAGTTGAAGATATCGTAAAAAAGAATTTTAACGACGATAGTATTTTATGTAAGGCTGGGATTAGAACGCTTGCTAAAAACGAAAAAATGTTTGACGAACGAGAATCAAACAACCCTTCTAACTGGTTGGGGCCGGTGTGGACTATCGGCAACGTAGTCGTGTGGAAGGCACTGAAAAAATATGGGTTTGACGACCTTGCAGAAACGATTAGACAAAAAACTATAGATTTATTAGGCGATAGCGTTATTAACGATGGTGGTTTTTATGAAAGTTATCGTGGTAATGGAGAACATATGTTGTTCTTAGGTTTTTTAAGTTGGAATTGTCTAGTTTCTGAAATGTTAGATGAAAATATAAAATTATAAGAGAAATTATGAAGATTACCTATTTAGGACAAGCTGGGCTTTTATTTAACGTAAACGATAAGATAATTTTAGTTGACCCTTATCTATCGGATAGCGTTGAGAAAATTCAGCCGTTAAGTAAAAGAAGACAGCCTATTGATAATAAATTTTTAGCAATAAAACCAGACGTCGTTGTGATTACTCATAATCACTTAGACCACTATGATAAAGAAACGTTATCGCATTATCTTAACGGCGGTTCGGTTGCCGTGTTATCGCCAAGGTCGGTGTTTAACGACGTTAGAACGAGTTTTAGTGATAAAAACCAATACTTACTATTTGATAGTAAAACCACTATTACTTTGTTAGGTGTAAAGTTTAGTGCCGTTAAAGCCGTTCACTCAGATGAATTTGCAATCGGCGTTATCATTGAAATCGACGGCGAAAATTATTATATAACGGGCGATACGCTCTATAGCGAAAAAGTATTCGAAAGTTTACCTAAAAAGTCGTTTAAGGCAGTATTTTTGCCTATAAACGGGGTGGGGAATAATATGAACGTTGTAGATGCTAAAAAGTTTGTTAGTAGATTAAACGTCAAAACTGTTGTTCCTATACACGTCGGGCTGTTCGACGATATGACGGGCGAGGAGTTAGACGTTAAAAATAAAATTATACCAAAAATTTATAAGGAGTTAAATTTATAATGAAAGTCACTGATGTTAAAACGTTTGTAGTAGATTGTTTTAGAACGAATTGGGTGTTTGTAAAAGTTTACACAGATGAAGGGATTACCGGTGTGGGCGAAGGCACGCTAGAATACAAGGAAAAGGCATTAGTCGGTGCTATTGAACACATAAAGAGTTATCTTTTAGGTAAAGACCCTCGTCAAATCGAAAAGCATTTCCACGATATATATCGCGATGCATATTGGCGTGGTGGCGTAGTGCTTATGAGTGCGCTATCGGCAGTTGAAATGGCACTTTGGGATATCTTGGGTAAATCACTTAACGTTCCTGTTTATCAACTTTTAGGTGGTAAAGTTAACGAAGATTGTAGAATTTACATAAACGGGTGGTTTGCAGGTGCTAAGACGCCTGAAGAATTTGGCCAAAAAGCAAAAGAAGCCGTTAAGAAGGGCGTGACGGCTATGAAGTGGGACCCGTTCGGGAAAAATTACTTGCAAATTTCTAATAAAGACTTAGACACTGCGTTAGAATGCATAGGTGCAGTTAGAGATGCAGTTGGTAAAGACGTTGACCTTTTGATTGAGGCGCACGGTAGGTTTGACGTGCCTACAGGCATAAAAATCGCTCAAGAAGTTGCTCAATTTAAGCCTATGTTCTTAGAAGAACCTGTTCCACCTAACAACCTAGAGGCATTGAAGGCAGTTAGAGATAAGTCACCTGTTGCAATATCTGCAGGCGAAAGACTTTATACGAGATTTGATTATAATCAGTTATTCCGTTTACGCGCTGCCGATTATATTCAACCGGATATTTCACATGCCGGTGGTATTATGGAACTTAAAAAACTCGCTGCTATTGCAGAGGCTAATTATATTCCGTTTGCACCACACAATCCAAGTGGCCCTATCGCAAACGCTGCTACGCTACAACTTGCAGCTTGTTGTCCTAACTTCTGTATTCTTGAAATTATGTATTCAGACGTAGATTACAGAAAACTTATCACGAATGAAAATCTAGAATATAAAGACGGGCGTATTAAAATTGGCAATAAGCCTGGTCTTGGTATTGAACTTAACGAAGAAGAGTGCTTAAAGCATCCTTACGTTGAACATAATCTAAGGCATTATACCGGTGCATTGACTGATATTCGCCCTGCAAAAACTGAATTCTATTTCTAATAAGGGTAAGTTTATGCTAGAAAAAAAGCATTTTATTAAAGGCGATTACGAAATTGAATATATTTTCGATACGCCTAACAATTTTGACCAAACGAAAAAGTATCCGGTAATATTTTATATGCACGGATATGGATTTGTAAAAAATAGTTTCGAGTATTTGGTTGGTTCTTGTCCTTTACGTAGAGAAAGAATTCCAGACCAACTTCCGTTTATATTGGTCGCACCAAAATGCAATGAAGAATCGTGGCTATTTAGATTTGAAACGGTTTCTGAGTTTATTAAAAGCATAATTGATTTACCATTTATTGATAAAGATAAAGTGTTTTTAACCGGTTCAAGTATGGGTGGTTATACTTCTTGGATGCTATTACAAGCGCATAAGGAGTGGTTTACTGCAAGTGTGATTTGTTGTGGTGGTGGACAATATTGGGCTGGTGGTATTGGCTCTTTTAACGGCGTTGCTATAAAAGCCGTTCACGGCGCCTTAGATACTACCGTATTGCCTAGAGAAGCGGAAATAATGGCACAAAAAATCAATAATGCAGGTGGAAACGTGGAACTGATTATTCATCCGGATTTGGCGCATGACGTTTGGACTAGAACGTTTACCGATGAAAAACTTTATTATTGGTTCTTAGAGCAAAAAAAGGGGAAATGATATGGGTAAAACAGTTTTAATTACAGGTGCAGTAATAAATACGGGATACGTAGTTGCAGAAAAATTCGCACAAAACGGATATAACGTAATTATTACTAGCCGTGGTAGTCAAAAGGCACAAGAGTCTGCCTTAAAATTATCTGAAAAATATCCGTCAGTTCAAGTGCTAGGCTATGGACTTAATCCGTTAGATAGCGATAATACCGTAAATCAACAAGACGTTATAAAAATGTTCGACGACTTTGATAAGAAAGGGATTGTGGTTGATACGCTAGTATTAAACGCAGCGCATTTGGGTGTCGATATGAAAATAAATGAAAACCCGTTGAGCGATTTTGTTTCGGTCTTAAATACTAACGTGGTATGGAATTATGCAATCATAGATTGTGCAAGTGCACGTATGAAGAAAAACGGTGGTGGCAATATAATTTTTATAAATTCTAACACTGCGTATAGGGCTATTCCTAACAGGATTGCATATTCAACGTCTAAGAGCGCTCAACTCGGTATGATGAGGGCTTTGGCATTAGATTTAGGTAAATATAACGTTAGAGTTAACGCAGTATTACCAGGTATGATATTTACTGACAGATGGGAAAAAGATTACGAAAGCTATAAAAAAGCACCTTCGGCGCACACTCCACTAGGGTTCGGACCTGTGGATAGTTGCGATATTGCCGACGCGTGTTGGTATTTTGCTGAATGCGCAAAAAACACAACGGGTGCTGAACTTGTTGTAGATAAGGGGAATAGTATTCAACTTTATCCTATCATAGAAGAAAATTAACAATTAAAGTAAAGACAATGGCAATTAACTACCATTGTCTTTTTTTAGAAAAAAATATTATTTATGCTAAACTAGTATAGACAAAATCCAAAAAATATTATATAATATAAAAAATACGTTGTAGTTGAGAAAGGAGCAGAACATGAGTCAATCAAAATATAAAAGGGTAATTATTAAACTTTCGGGTGAAGCACTTGCTGGTGAAAATGGCAACGGCTTAAACGAAAAAGTTTTAGATGATATTACAGACCAGATTAAAGCCGTTAGGGATTTAGACGTTGAAATCGGTATAATCGTTGGTGGTGGAAACTTCTGGCGTGGCAGACAGGGTAAGGAAATGGATAGAACGACGGCAGACCATATGGGCATGCTCGCTACTATCATCAATGCGTTAGCACTTCAAGATGCACTAGAAAGAAAGGGCGTGCCAACTAGAGTTCAAACAGCGCTTACAATCACTAGGGTTGCCGAGCCTTATATTTTAAGAAAAGCCTTATCTCACTTAAATAAAGGCAGAGTTGTTATTTTTGCTTGTGGAACGGGTAATCCATACTTTACTACTGATACGGGCGCTGCACTTCGTGCTGCAGAAATAGGTGCAGAGGTTTTACTTCTAGCTAAAAACGTAGATGGAATTTATGATTCTGACCCTAAGATTAATAAAGACGCTAAGAAGTTAGATGTTGTTAGTTATCAAGACTACATCGCGCAAGGACTTAAAGCGATGGATATTACTGCAATTACAATTTGTATGGAAAACAATATTCACGTTTTAGCGTTCGGCTTATTTGAAGAAAATTCACTTATGCGTGCAGTTAAAGGCGAAAAGATAGGCACGCTAATAAAATAAAATATATTTGAATATATATAAGGAGAACAATTATGGCTATTGAAAACGAACAATTTGAAACGTTGCTTATGGAGACGATGGAAAGGACTGATAAGACTGTTTCCGTATTAAACGGCGAATATATTACAATACGTGCAGGTAGAGCAAACCCACATATTTTGGATAAAGTGTTAGTTGACTACTACGGCACGCCAACGCCTATTAATCAAGTGGGTAATTTGAGTGTTTCTGAAGGTAGATGCTTAGTTATCGCACCTTGGGATGCTAGTATGCTTAAAGTAATTGAAAAGCAATTATTGGTTGAAAACATTGGTATCACGCCTGTAAACGACGGTAAAGTTATAAGACTCGTATTCCCAGCACTTACTGAGGAAAGAAGAAAAGAATTAGTAAAACAAGTAAAAAAGATGGCTGAAGACAGTAAAGTTGCCGTTAGAAACATCCGTCGTGACGGAATGGATGCGTTAAAGAAAATGAAAAACAATAAAGAACTTTCTGAAGACGAGCACGCAACTTGTGAAAAGGACGTTGACAAGGTGATTTCTGAAGCGATTGAAAAAATCGACAAGTTATGCCAAGATAAAGAAAAGGATATTCTATCAGTATAATGAGTGAAATGAATTTGCCACGCCACGTCGGGATAATAATGGACGGCAATGGTAGGTGGGCAGTTAATCGTGGTAAAAATCGTTCATACGGGCATAGGGCCGGTTCGAAAAACGTTGAACGTATTACCGAATATGCTTTTAATCACGGGGTTAAATCTTTGACCCTATATGCTTTTTCTTGTGAAAATTGGGCGCGCCCAAAAGAAGAAGTAGATGAACTTATGAAACTTCTTAAAGCTTACTTTAAGAAGTTTATTAGTAAAATTATCAAAAACGGGATTCGCCTAAACGTAGTGGGCGACAAGTCCGTATTAAGCAAAGAATTGCAAGATATTATTGAAGAGTGCGAACAAAAAAGCAGTCAAAAATATACTAATATATTAAACATCGCAATAAATTACGGCGCTAGGCAAGAAATAGTAAACGCCGTGAATACTTTGCTTAAAGAGAAAAAAGAAATAACTATGTTAAATCTTTCAAACGCGCTTTACACTGCTGAAAGTGGCGAAGTAGATTTGATTATTAGAACGGGTGGCGAACTTAGGCTTTCTAATTTCCTATTGTATCAAGGTGCGTATAGTGAATTATATTTTACTGACGTATTATGGCCTGATTTTAGTGAAGAAGAATTGCAGAAGGCACTCGATGAGTTTGCAAAGAGAAATAGACGATTTGGTAAGGTAAAATAATGCTTATTAGGACAATTTCGGGCGCAGTTTACGTTGCTATTTTAACTGTATTTTTTCTATTAAGAGAATTTGTTGACGTAAGAATTTTCGACTTGTTGACTTGTTTTTTCTGCGTTATGGGGACTTTTGAGGTCGCTAGGGCAGTAAAGAATAAATCGCTTAAAGGGACAAGCGTTCTTTCGTTAATTTACTCTGTGCTGGTATTGATTGCATTTTTATTAGGTAATTATTTTTGTAATACCGGTATATATTTATCATTAGGGCTTTGTGTTATTGTTTTATTAGGTATGCTGATATATGCACTCGTTAAAAAAAGTGATAAATGCACATACGTTTATAGCATTTTGCCTATCGTTTATCCGTCGATTTTCTTACTTTCAATGCTAAGCGCTAATCACCTAAAAAACGGATTAGGGTTTATCGCACTTATAACTGCGTTTGTAATTTCGCCTATGTCCGATACCTTTGCATATTTAGTAGGCAGTAGGATAGGTGGGCCTAAACTTTGCCCAAAACTCAGTCCAAAAAAGACATGGTCGGGCGCTATTGGGGGAACGATAGGTGGTATTTTATCTAGTATATTAGTTTACGTTATATTTAGACCAAACGTAAATTTCTTCTCTCCTATATTGTTATTTATAGTAGTGGGTATTTTAGGTAGTATCATTACTATTTTCGGCGACTTGTTTGAAAGTTTAATCAAGAGAAAAGTAGGCATTAAAGATATGGGTAAAATTATGCCAGGGCACGGTGGCGTAATGGATAGGATTGATGGAACTCTATTTTTAATCGTGTTTACGTATATTGTATTTTTATTAGTATAAAAAGGTAGAAAAATGAAAAAGATAGCTATTATAGGCAGTTCGGGTTCAATTGGTAAGCAGACGCTAAACGTTTGTCGCCGTCACCCCGATAAATTTAAGGTTGTATCGCTCGCCGTGGGGAATTCGCACGGCGATTTTAAATCGCAAGTAAATGAGTTTAAGCCTATGGTTGCAACTATTGCGTCAGAGAGTGGGTATAATCTCGTTAAAGGTCAAATTTACGAAAAGACTCAAACGTATTGTGGTGAAAACGCATTTACTGACGCTATTATAGAACAGGCAGATTTAGTGGTTATAGCCTTAGTTGGATTTAAAGGAATTATTGCCGTTTTAGATGCTATAAAGAAGGGGAAGAATATAGCGCTTGCAAATAAAGAGAGTCTTGTTGTCGGTGGCGAACTCGTTATGCAAGAAGCAAAGAAAAAAGGTGTTAAGATAGTTCCTATAGACAGCGAGCATTCGGCAGTTTGGCAGGCACTAAACTTTGACTTTGACGCAGATTTTAGAAAGATTATACTGACGGCGTCTGGTGGCGCGTTTAGGGATTTAGAAAAAAGCCAGTTAGAAAACGTGACGGCTAAAGACGCGCTTTTGCATCCAAATTGGGATATGGGCGCAAAAATCACAATAGACTGTGCGACTATGGTTAATAAAGCCTTTGAAGTAATTGAAGCAAAATGGCTATATAATACGACTTTTGATAAAATTGATGTAATAATACATAGAGAAAGCATCATACACTCTATGGTAGAGCATAATGACGGTTCGTGTATAGCGCAGATGAGTTATCCTTCAATGGAAATACCAATCACGCTAGCATTATCTTATCCAAATCGAATAGATGCAGGGGTTAAAAGTTTAGATTTTAAGAGTTTAGCAACCTTAACGTTCAAAGAGTTAGATAAAGACAAATATCCTTGCTTTGATTTAATACTTCAAGCGGCAAAGTTCGGTGGTGGATATCCTGCGCTTGCTAACGGCGCAAACGAACAGGCTGTAAAACTATTCTTGCAAGGGAAAATCAAGTTTAACGATATATATAAGGCGATTTATGGTGCTTTGCAGTCTATTGACCCTGGTCACCACGTTCATTATGAAGAATTAGAGTATTTAGATACTTTCGCAAGAGATTACGTAAATAAGTTGTTTGGTGAATAATGAATTTTTTACTTTTAGCGTCTTTTAGTGAGACGATGGGACTTATAGGTTATATTTTATTGGCGCTTTTGGTTTTAATGGTTATGATAACCGTTCACGAATTAGGCCATTATATAGCAGGTAAGATTTTCAAATTCAAAATAAACGAGTTCGCGATTGGGTTCGGGCCTAAGATTTTTAAGAAAACGTTAAAAAGTGGGGAAGTGTTTTCCGTTCGCGCCTTGCCTATAGGTGGTTTTTGCGCGTTTAGTGGGGAAGATGAAGATAGTGACGACCCATCTAGTTTTAATAATAAAAAACCTTGGCAGAGAATTATCGTTTTAGTCTCAGGCGCATTGATGAACTACCTTTTGGCAGTTTTAATTATCATAACTATGTTCAACGTATACGGTCAGCCGGCGCTACTCACTTACAAAATGGATAATAATACGGAATATTTAACAGAGTATAGTTTTCAAGAAAAAGATGTAATACTTTCGGTAGAGGGTAAAAACGTCTATATGTTTACCGACCTTATGAGTGCTTTAGATAATAAAAATCAAGGCGAGATTATACGTGCAAAGGTTAAAAGAAAGGGCGTAGTTCAAGATATTTTCGTTCAATTGAGGACGCATACTTATTTTCAAAACGTAGAAGATTTGCCTAGATTATATTCTGCGCTCGGGATTAAATATGATATAAACGACACTGGGCAGTTGGTAAATGGTGGGCTGTATAATACCGACGTTAAAATCGGCTTTTTTGAAACTATTGGAAAAAGTTTTGAATATTCGTTCAAACTCGCAGGCACTGTCTTTAAGGTGCTAGGGCAATTGATAACGGGGGTATTAGGAATAAACTCTGTAGGCGGGACTGTGACCACCGTATCTATTACTGCAAAAGCCATTAGAGTTGGTGGACTTAGAAATTTACTAAACATTGCATCGCTAATAGGTGTAAACCTAGCAGTATTTAATCTGTTGCCATTCCCGGCGCTCGATGGTTCGAGAGTGGTTTTCACTACTATCGAGTGGATTAGGAAAAAACCTATCAATAGACGTGTTGAAGGATTAATTCACACAATCGGGCTAGTATTTTTGCTTTTATTCACTATAATGGTAGATTTAATGCACTGTTTTTAGAAAAAGATTAAAAAAAATTAAATTTTGTGTAAAAAAAATTATACCATTTGAAAATAAATGTGGTATAATTTTTTTTGTTAAACGATAAATTACTTTCGGAGGATTATTATATGGCAATCAAAAATGCATATTTACTTGACCTTTTACAAAGGACAAAACAAAGAAATGCTAACGAACCTGAATTTATTCAAGCAGTGACTGAAGTTCTTACTTCATTAGAACCTGTTATCGACCAAAGACAATACTTGGTTGACGCTGGTGTGTTAGAAAGAATAGTTGAGCCTGAAAGACAAATTATTTTTAGAGTTCCTTGGGTTGATGACAATGGTAAAATGCACGTTAATAGGGGGTTTAGAGTTCAATTCAACTCTGCAATCGGCCCATATAAAGGTGGTATTAGACTTCATCCATCAGTAAATCTAGGTATTATCAAGTTCTTAGGTTTTGAACAAACTTTCAAAAACAGCCTTACTACGCTACCTATGGGTGGTGGTAAAGGTGGTTCTGACTTTGACCCTAAGGGTAAATCTGATAATGAAATCATGAATTTCTGCCAAAGTTTTATGACAGAACTTTGCCGTCATATCGGTGCTGACGTTGACGTTCCTGCCGGCGATATCGGTGTGGGCGCTAGGGAAGTTGGCTTTATGTTCGGACAATATAAGAGAATTAGAAACGAATACGTTGGCGTTTTAACCGGTAAGGGCTTATCATACGGTGGTTCTCTTGCAAGAAAACAAGCAACCGGTTATGGCTTATGCTATTTTACTAACGAAATGCTTAAGGCAAACGGTATGAGCTTTGAAGGTAAGACCGTTTTAGTTTCGGGTTCTGGCAACGTTGCTATTTATGCTTGTGAAAAAGCAACTTCTTATGGTGCTAAGGTAGTTGCTATGAGTGACTCTAACGGATACATTTACGATAAGAACGGTATTGACCTTGACGCTATTAAGCAAATTAAAGAAGTTGAGAGAAAGAGAATTAAGGAATACGTTAATATTCATAAAGACGCTGAATATCACGAAGGTTGTAAGGGTATTTGGACAATACCTTGCGATATTGCGCTTCCTTGCGCAACTCAAAACGAAATCGATGGCGAAAGTGCTAGTATTTTAGTTAAAAACGGCTGTAAGGTTGTTTCGGAAGGTGCTAATATGCCATCTACACCAGAGGCAATTGATACGTATCTTGCAAACGGCTTATTATACGGTCCAGCAAAAGCAGCTAACGCAGGTGGCGTTGCTACTAGTGGTTTAGAAATGAGTCAAAACTCTATCAGATATTCTTGGTCTTTTGAAGAAGTTGATGAGAAATTAAAGGGCATAATGAAGAGTATTTTTAAGGCATGTGACGATAGTGCTAAAGAATACGGCGTTGCAGGTAATTATATGGCAGGCGCAAATATCGCTGGCTTTTTGAAGGTTGCCGACGCTATGAAAGCACAAGGCAACGTGTAAACTACATAAATTAGTTAAACAAAAACAGCGTGGATACCCACGCTGTTTTTTTTGTTATAGTGAAATTAGTAATCTTTTCTACCTATAAGTTCATCAATGCTTATATCAAATATATCTGCTATTTTCCATAGGTTAGATAAAGTAGGCTCGATTTTATCATGTTCCCACTCTGAAACGCACTGCTGAGTGACACCAGCCCCCTCGGCAATTTTACT
>ERZ808034.51-NODE-51-length-14802-cov-5.647674_pt1 | contig 14802 bp, 13 predicted proteins | sample MGYA00380188_ERZ808034 | MGnify/ENA primary metagenome ERZ808034 (study PRJEB31490, sample SAMN06133380) | cow dung metagenome | isolation source: M12 | host: cow | place: China: Chengdu | collected 2015-05 ...
GAAAACATAAACTTTGCGTTTTATAAACATTGTCTAAGTATAATAATTTAGCAAACTGAATTAAAAGGAGTATGTTATGAATGCTATTGAAATTAGAAATCTTTCCAAGAGTTTTCGTGGTATGTATGCCGTAAACAACTTGAATATGACCGTTCCAATAGGCAGTATTTATGGTTTTATCGGTGAAAACGGAAGTGGTAAATCTACTACTGAAAAGCTTATCTGTGGCCATCTTGTTCCAGATAGTGGCGAAATTAAGTTGTTTGGTAAAAATTACACTGATGCAGGTGTGCGTGTAAGAGTTGGCGCGCTCATTGAAAACGCAGGCTGTTTTCCATCATCTAGCGTGTATCAGAACTTAATGATGCAGGCAATCAATTTAGGGATTTCTAATCGTGAAGAAGAAATTGATAGAGTGCTTAAAATCGTCCGTATGGAAGATAGTAAATTTATCAAGTTTAAGAGTTGTTCGCTAGGTATGAAACAGCGTATCGGTATTGCGATGGCACTGCTTGGTCAACCTGCTTTACTTATTTTAGACGAGCCGATTAACGGGCTTGATACTGACGGCATGCGCATTATGAGAGAAATACTCGTGGATATTACTAAAACTTATGGGTGCACCGTGTTAATTTCTTCACATATTTTAGGCGAACTTGAAAAGATTGCAACCCATTACGGAATTATTCGCCAAGGGAAGATGATTATGGAACTTTCTGCAAAAGAGATGGAAGGCAGGGCAAGGGTTTTTTCATCGCTCAAAACTGCTGATATGCAAGGTGCGTTAATAACGCTTAAAAATAAATATTCTTCCGTGCGTTTAGAAGACGGTTATATTCGTGTTTACGACGTAGATAATACCGAAGAAATCGTTGAATATCTTTTAAGACACGGCGTAGTAGTAAACGAAATAAAGAAAAACAAAATCGGCTTAGAAGAATATTATATTGAAATTATGTCGCAAAAGGGGGAAAAGTAAAATGACGAAAGAGTTAAAATTTGAATCACCTACTTTTAAGCAAAGAATAAAAGGTATGCTAGGCGTGGACTTTTATCGTCTGTTCCATACCCCTTTGTTTTATATTTTTATAGCAATTGCAGCAATAATTCCAGCAATGGTTTCTTGCCTAACAATGCTACCCGACCAAAGTGGCAAAGCGATGGAGCCTTTGTATTCTAACGTATGGCAAATCATTGCCGCAAACGAACCGTTATACGTTATAAAAAGTATTTCCGATTACGCAAATATGAATATGGTGTTCATTTTTGGTGGAATAATGGTCTCTATCTTTATCGGTCACGACTATAAGAGTGGATACGTAAAACAACTTTTCACAACGCACGCTAAAAAAGAAGACTATATGATTTCTAAAACACTTTCTTGCGCGTTTGCAATGGTATGTATGTGTGGAACGTATTTTATAGGTGGAACGATAGGTGGACTTATTGCCGGATACGACACAAGCGTTAATTTTGGTTCGCTGTTAGTTTCTATTTTTGGCAAGATGATTCTAAGTCTTGGTTGGGCAAGCCTTTTTACCTTGTTAAACGTTATTTTTAGAAGATATTTCGGGATTTCGGTAGCATCTTCTTTCTTTTTAGGGACAGGCATTTTGATTATTGGAATTGCATCGATAGTAGAAGCACTTTCACTTCCTACTTCTTTCCTTAATATCTTTCTTTACGGCGCGTCTGTAAATGCCTGCCTTACAAGTGGCTTTGGCGCATTTATAAACTGTATCGTCGTTTCGATTGCTTGGGCTATGATTTATATTGTAGTTGGCTCGCACATTCTAAACAAGAGCGACGTGTATTAAGGAGAAAAAAGATGAACGCAATTGAAATAAGAAATTTAACTAAAAATTTTGGCACAAAGCAAGCATTGAAAGGGTTAAATATGACCGTTCCCAAAGGTAGTATATATGGGTTTATCGGCGAAAACGGAAGTGGTAAATCTACTACTGAAAAAATTATATGTGGACTTATTTTGTCAAGTTCTGGTAGTGTAAAACTTTATGGAAAGGACTATATCGACCAAGACGTTCGTGCAAAAATGGGTGTTTTGATTGAAAGCCCAGGGTGTTTTCCAAATATGACCGTGTGGAACAATCTGATGCTACAGGCGTCGAATTTAAATATTTCAAATCCAGAAGAAGAAATACGCAAAATGTTAAAACTCGTTCGTATGGAAGGTGCGGCAGGTAATAAATATAAAAACTGCTCACTCGGTATGAAACAACGTATAGGCATCGCAATGGCACTGCTTGGTCAACCTAATTTGCTTGTGTTAGACGAGCCTATTAACGGACTTGATGCAGACGGTATGCGTATTATGCGTGACGTTTTAGTAAATATCGCTCAAAGTGGTGTGACTATTTTGATTTCTTCACACATTTTAGGCGAACTTGAAAAGATTGCCACCCATTACGGCATAATTCGTAATGGTAAAATGATAGCCGAGATGACTGCTGAACAATTAGAAAACAGTTGTCGAACGTTTGTATCTATAGGCGTTAATAAAAAAGATATTGCAAAAACAATACTAAGTCGCAAATACTCTCGCGTAGAAGAAGATGAAAAGGGATATCTTCGTGTGTATGATAAAACGACGCCCGAAGAAATAGTGTCTTATTTATACGAAGAAGGTGTTTTAATTAACGAAATCAAAAGAGATAAAATCGGCTTAGAAGAATACTATATAGACCTTATGAAAGATAAAGGAGTGAATTAATATGGAAAAGACGAAAGGCGCAAACGGTTTTACAAAAAGATTAAAAAGTATGCTTAAAGTAGATACGAAAAGATTATTTATATCGCCGTTTTTCTATATTATGGTCGGTATTTCTTTGGTCGTTCCTATTCTTATTATGGTTATGACTTCAATGATGGAAGGAAGCGTATCTGTAAATCCACAAACGGGGCAAGAAACTATTATGCACGGCTTTGATTACGTTTGGCAAATATTAGGTTCGGTAAGCAATTCTAGTGCGACTAATCAAACGGGCATGGGTATGGATTTGGTTTCTATGTGCAATATCAATATGATGTATTTTGCAGTTGCAGTTTTGGTATGCGTGTTCGTTTGTGATGATTTTAGAAGTGGCTACGCGAAAAACCTTTTTACAGTTCGCGCTAAAAAAACAGATTACGTCACGTCTAAGACAATTACCTGTTTTATCGGTGGTGGAGCGATGATTTTAGCATTTGTTCTCGGCGCTATTATCGGGGGTGGCGTTGCAAACGTTTCTTTTGAAATGGTTGGTTTTAATGCTTTTAATTTAATTTGTTCGATTATTTCAAAAGTATTGCTCGTTCCAATTTTCGTTTCTATATTTTTAACTATGAGCGTTATTGGTAAACAAAAGTCTTGGCTTGCGATTTGTCTTTCTCTAGGGATTGGAATGTTCTTATTTATGACTATATCTATCGCTAGCCCACTCGATGCAAGCATTATTCACATAATTTTGTGTTTAGCAGGTAGCGTTGGCTTTTCAGTTGGCATGGGCGCAATCAGTAATTTAATCTTAAATAAAACGAGTTTAGTATAGATAAATCGGGCAATTTGCCCGATTTTTCATTTATATGCTTTTTTACAAAACATTTACAAAACATTTTCAATCTTCTTACATAATTTTAGCGAAAATGAAACATACCTTTCGTATAATGTAGCCATAAGATAAAAAGAGATAAGGAAATTTAATTATGGATACTGAAGTGCAAATTATTGAAAAAATTCGTGCTCGCTACGTGCAAAAAGAAATTACTAAACTTGACCAATTAAAACGACTTGACAGAAAGGTAAAACGCCCCGTTGAAATTTTAGTTTATTTAGTGGGTATACTTTCTTTACTTGTTCTGGGGGTGGGGATGTGTTTGGCAATGAAAGTAATTGGAAGGACGCTATTTTGGTCAATGCCACTAGGAATAGGGGTAGGACTTGTTGGAATACTATTATTATCTATAAATTATCCGATTTATAAAAGAGTTCTTAAAACGAGAAAGAACAAATATTCAAAGCAAATTATTGAACTGTCTGACAGTTTATTAAATAAATAAAACGAAAAAATATTATAAGGAGAATATAAAATGGGAATCAAAAAATTTTTTAAGGATGCATTTAGCGATATGAAAGCAAGTGCAAAAGCACAACACGAAGTTGATAAGGCAAATTTTCAAGCGGCAAAAGCTGAAGCAAGGGCAAATTTTGAAGAAAATAAATTTCACAACACCTATGCAAAAGCAAAAGCTGACGCTAAAAAGAATTGGGACGATGCACATATGAGTCCAGCAGAGAGAAATGCAAAAATGCAATCTGAACGCGAAAAACAAATTGCAGATGCAAACAAAAGAATTGAAGAAGCAAACGTAAGATACGAAAACGCAAAGAAAAAATAGTTTAAGGCCCGACTAAATAGTCGGGTTTTAGGCTTTTAGGAGCCATTATGAAAGCAAAATATACGATAAAAGCAAACGGAAAGACAATCGAGCGAAATTATAATTATATTCCCGGCCGATATAACTCAAGGTCTATACTTAAATTTCGAATAAGCGAATGAGAATTAATCGTAAAAAGAATAGATGATAAAAACATACTTAAAAGGGCGATACGCTTTTGTATCGCCCTTTTGCTTTTAAAATATTTATTGATTAAAACATAATCTAAAAATTTGTGTTTTCAGGTGTAATGATTTTGCAGTTTGTTTTTGCAATTCGTTCTACGTATTCAATAGGTGGGGTTTTATTTGTTATCAAGTAATCTATATCTTCAAACATAAAGTCAGTGCATAGAAAGGTCTTATTAAACTTAGTGTTATCGCAAAGCATGGCGACTTTATTAGAGTTTTTACGCATTTGTTGTTTTAACTTTGCTTGTTCTATACTAGCGTCGGTAAACCCGTTTAATAGGTCAACACCGGTGCAAGAAATAAATGCTATATCGGCGTGTATTCTAGAAATATAGTCAATTGTGTCAGAACCAATTATAGAGTTTGAGTGGTTTAGAATTTGCCCACCGGCAATATAGATTTTAACGTGGTCTGTTTGCGACAACAAAAGTGCGTTTCTTAACCCCGTCGTCGTGACCGACAAGTATGTAAAATTATTTAGGGTAGGAATTAAAACACCGGTCGTGCTACTAGAATCTAAAAATATCGAATCGCCATTTTTAATAAGTTTACTTGCTAGATGTGCTATCGTTCGCTTAGCACCGGTATTTTCTTGTTCCCTAATTGCAAACGCAGATTCTTCTGCACTCGACTTATAAGGTATCGCTCCACCGTGAGAACGCTTTATTAGTCCTTGCTTTTCCATAGCAATAAGGTCTCGCCTAATAGTTGCACCACTTACGAACAATTCGTGTGCTAGTTCTTCAACCGTTGCAGATTTATTCTTGTTCAAAATATCCATAATTTCTTGCTGTCTTTCTAAATTAAACATAAAAAACCACCTTTTTTACAATTTTTTTCATCATTTTTGTTCATTTTTGTTCATTTGTGATTAAATTGTATCACATTTTGTTTATTTTTGCAACTTGTTTTCACTATATTGTAAAACCATTATATTATGTTATAATATATACGTATAAAAATTAGGAGGTTTTTCTATTTATGAAAACAAAAGCAGTAAGGCTTTACGGACAATGTGATTTAAGACTTGAGGAGTTCGATTTGCCTGAAATCAAAGATGATGAAATTTTAGCACGCGTAGTATCAGACTCGTTATGTATGTCAAGCTACAAAGCAGCAATTCAAGGTGCGAACCATAAGAGAGTTCCAAACGACGTTGCAACTAATCCAATCATTATCGGTCACGAATTTTGTGGCGATATAGTTAAGGTTGGTGCAAAGTGGCAAGGTAAGTTTAAGGAAGGTTCTAAGTTTGGTATTCAACCAGCAATGAACTTAAAAGAAAATCCATATATTGCACCTGGATATTCATACAAGCATATCGGTGGTGACGCTACGTATATTATTATTCCTAACGAAGTTATGGAATCTGATTGTTTAATTCCATATGAAGGTGAAAGTTATTTTAAGGCTTCACTTGCTGAACCTATGAGTTGTATTATTGCAGGATATCATGAAAACTATCATAGCGTATATGAAACACACACTCATGAAATGGGGATTAAAGAAGGTGGCGCAGTTGCAATTTTAGCAGGCGTTGGTCCTATGGGTTTAGGCTGTGTTGACTATGGTATTCATTGTGATAGAAAGCCATCGCTTATGGTGGTGACCGATATCGACCAAGCAAGGTTAGATAGAGCTGCAACCGTATTGACGGTAGAAGAAGCTGCTAAAAACGGCGTTAAACTCGTTTACGTAAACACTTCTGCTATTGAAGACCCTGTTCAATATATGAAAGATTTAAATGGTGGTAAAGGATTCGACGACGTATTCGTTTACGCTCCTGTTTCTGCACTCGTTGAACAAGGCGATGCTCTACTTGGCGAAAACGGATGCTTAAATTTCTTTGCCGGCCCAACTAAGACTGATTTTTCAGCAAAATTCAACTTCTACGACGTTCACTACGCTTTCCACAGAATTACCGGCACGAGTGGTGGTAATACGGCTGATTTAAGAGAAGCATTGAAACTTGCTGGTGAAGGCAGAATCAATCCATCAATCATGATTTCACACGTTGGTGGTCTTGACAGCGTAGTTGATACGACCTTAAATCTTCCAAACATTAAGGGCGCTAAGAAACTTGTTTATACTCAAATTTCTATGCCTATGACGGCTATTGCTGATTTTGAAGAATTAGGTAAGACTGATAAGTTCTTCGCTGACCTTGATGCTATTTGTAAGAAGAATAACGGCATTTGGTCTGATGAAGCTGAAAAATACGTTCTTCTAAACGCAAAGAAAATCTAATCGAACAAATTACTAATAATACTATAATTAAGGAGAGAAATTTTATGGCAAGTCCTATATTGATGCCAAAGGCTGGTATCACGGTTGAAAGTTGTATACTTACAAGCTGGAACGTAAAAGTTGGCGATAAAGTTAAAGTTGGCGACGTTATTTGCGCTTACGAAACGGATAAGTCAAGTTTTGAACTTACTGCAGAAGTAGAAGGCGAAGTTTTGGCACTATTCTGCGCAGAAGGTGATGAAGTTCCCGTTTTAACAAATATTGCGGCTGTTGGCGTGGCTGGTGAAGACGTTTCAAGTCTAGCACCTAACGGCGCATCTGCACCGATTGCTTTAGAAGTTAAAGCAGAAGTAGTTGAAAAAGCACCTACACAGAGCGCACCTGTTCAAGTTAATACCAACGCTATTCCTGTCACCATGCCAAAGGCTGGTATCACGGTTGAAAGTTGTATATTGACAAAGTGGAACGTAAAGGTTGGCGATAAAGTTAAAGTCGGCGATATTATGTTCTCATATGAAACGGACAAGTCGTCGTTTGACTATCAAGCAGAAGTAGAAGGCGAAGTGTTGGCAATCTTCTGTTCTGAAGGCGATGAAGTTCCTGTATTATCTAACGTATGTGCAGTTGGTGAACACGGGGAAGACGCATCGTGCTTAGCACCTAACGGCGCATCTGCACCGGCTGTGCAAGAAGTCAAAGCAGAAGTAGTTGAAAAAGCACCTACACAAAGTGCACCACAACAAGCACCTGTTTCGACGGCTACGGCAAATGCTGACGGCAGAATTTTTGCTTCACCAAGAGCAAAAGCGCTTGCAGAAAAGTTAGGCGTTGATTTAAAGACTGCTACGGCTACAGGCCCTAACGGAAGAATTATCGAAAGAGACGTTAGAGAAGCTAGTGTTAATCCTAAGGCTGTTGAGACTACACAAGTTGCTAGTGCACCTGCCGTTAGTGAAAAGGCACCTGTTGACGTTCGTGCTTATAAAGACGAAAAGATGTCTAACATGAGAAAGGTTATTGCTAAGAATATGGTTATGAGTTTATCTACCATGGCACAACTTACTCACACCTTATCGTTTGATTGCACTAACGTAATGGCGTTTAGAAAATATCTTAAGGATAATGCAGAAAAATTACAATTACCATCAATCACAATCAATAACATTATCGTATTTGCAGTATCAAGGGTATTAAAGAATCATAAAGACTTAAATGCTCACTTAATCAACGGCGATACGATGCGTTATTTTGAACACGTTAACGTAGGTATTGCTACGGATACACCAAAAGGATTGTTAGTTCCAACGTTATTTGGTGCAGACACGATGAGTTTATCTGAAATCGCATCAAAATCTAAAGCATTATCAAGCGATGCTATCGCAGGCAAATTATCACCTGATTTATTGACTGGTGGTAGCTTTACGGTAAGCAACGTAGGAACGATGGGTATTGAAAGTTTTACACCTGTTGTAAACCCACCACAAACGGGTATCTTAGGTGTTAACACTTTAGAAACGAGAATCAAGTTAGGTAAAAATGGTGAAATTATTCCTTACACTGCAATGGCACTATCTCTTTCATACGACCATAGGGCTTTAGACGGTGCACCTGCATCAAGATTCTTGAAAGATTTGAAAGATTATCTTGAAAATTTCAGCCTAAATCTTTTAGCTGATACAAAGAGCATCTAAGAAAAGGAGATAAAAATGGATACTTTTGAACTTATAGTTATAGGTGGTGGTCCAGGTGGATATCTTGCTGCTGAAAGGGCAGGTCATGCTGGATTAAAGACAATGTGTATTGAAAAAAGGGCGTATGGTGGCGTTTGCTTAAACGAAGGTTGTGTTCCAAGTAAAACTTTCTTGAACTCAGCAAAAGTTTTAGATTACGCTAACCACGCTAAAAACTACGGCGTGTCGGTTGAAGGTAAGAATTCTATCGATCAAAAATTCGTAGTTGAAAGAAAGAACGGCGTTGTTAAAATGTTAGTTTCTGGCGTAAAAGCAACTTTAAAGAGAAATAAAGTAGTTATGAAAGAAGCAGAAGCGTTTATCGAAGCAAAGACAGACGAAGGCTTTATAGTAAAGGCCGGGGAAGAAAAGTTCCTTGCTAAGCGCTTAATCATCGCAACGGGTTCTATGCCGGTAGTTCCTCCAATCCCAGGATTGAGAGAAAATATTGAAACAGGCCTAGTAATGACTAATAGGGAAGTATTAGATTTAACTGAAATTCCTAAGAAATTAGTTGTAATCGGTGGTGGTGTAATCGGATTAGAAATGGCAAGCTATTTCTCGTCTGTAGGCAGTGAAGTGACCGTTGTTGAAATGTTAAATAAAATCGCTGGTCCAACTGAAGCAGAAATTTCTAAGATACTACAAAAGACTTTAGAAAGAAAGGGCGTTAAGTTTAATCTCGGCTGTAAAGTGACGGCGATTGAAAAAGACGGTGTAGTGTTTGAAAGAGATGGTAAGATTGAAAAAGCACCTGCAGATAAGATTTTATGCTCTATCGGCCGTCGTGCAGTGACTGCTAACGTAGGGCTAGAAAATATCGGCGTAAATATGGAAAGAGGTGCAATCATCACTGATGATTGTTTAAGAACTAACGTTGCTAACGTTTATGCAGTAGGTGACGTAAACGCTAAAGTTATGTTAGCGCATACTGCTTACAGAGAAGCAGAAGTTGCAGTTAACACGATTTTAGGTAAAAAAGACCATATGCGTTATAACGTAATTCCATCTGTTATTTATACTAATCCGGAAGTTGGTTCAGTAGGCGAAACGTTAGAAAGCGCTAAAGCTAAAGGCTTAAACGCAAAAGAAGTTTCAATTCCACTTACTTATTCGGGAAGATATATTGCAGAAAACACCGATTTAGACGGTATTTGTAAACTTATAGTAAATAACGATACAAACACTTTAATCGGCGCACATATCATAGGCTCGTATGCAGGCGAATTCATAGTTTCAGTTTCAGCAATGATTGACTTAGAAGTTGATATTGAAAACATTAAAAAACTAGTGTTCCCACATCCAACCGTATGCGAAATCGTAAGAGAAGCGATTTTCCAAATATAAATTAAGATAAAAAAATAAGGAGATATAAACTATGCCAAAAAATCTAGTCATTGACCCTAATTTTATCAGGGCAAAAGGCAAAATTGAGTTTACTGATATTCCGGTAAACGTGTATAACAAGACTATTGAAGATGAAAAGAAGAATTTTTCTAAAGACGACTTTGTTCGTATCTTCAACGACATCGCAATGCTTCGTGAATTCGAAGGCATGATTAACTCAATCAAAATCAAAGGCGAATATCAAGGCTTTAAGCATTCATATCCAGGTCCTGCTCACTTATCAATGGGGCAAGAAGCTGCTGCCGTTGGTCAAGCATATATTCTAGATATGGATGATATGACTTTCGGTTCACACAGAAGTCATAGTGAAGTTTTAGCAAGGGGTTTAGCATCTATAAATAGGCTTCCTGATGAAAAACTTTACCAAATCATGAAAGACTTTATGGGTGGCGAAACTCTCGCTCCTGTTGAAAAGTTGAACAAGACGGGCAACGTTAAAGATTTAGCAGTTGACTTCCTTCTTTATGGATTTATGAGTGAAATTTTCGCTCGTAAGACAGGTTTCCATAGAGGTATGGGTGGTTCAATGCACGTATTCTTCTTACCATTTGGTATATATCCAAACAACGCTATCGTTGGTGGTGCTGCTCCTGTTGCATTAGGTGCTGCACTTTACAAAAAGGTAAACGATAAGCCAGGTATCGTTATAAGCAACGTTGGTGACGGTGCTGTTGGTTGTGGTGTTGTTTACGAAAGTATGAACTTTGCTTCTATGGACCAATTCCGTCAATTATGGGAAAAGAAAGGTGGTTTACCTATATTATTTAACTTCTTCAACAACGGCTACGGCATGGGTGGACAAACAAGGGGTGAAACAATGGCATACGACTTCCTAGCTCGTTTAGGCGCAGGTGTTTCTCCAACACAACTCTATGCTGAAAGAGTTGATGGATTTAATCCACTAGCAGTTATTGATGCTATGAAGAGAAAGAAGAAGATTTTAGTAGAAGGCAACGGCCCAGCAATGCTTGACGTTGTCACATATCGTTATGGTGGTCACTCTCCATCAGACTCTATGAGTTATAGAACAATAGAAGAAGTAGAGAATTGGAAGCAATATGACCCAATCGTGACTTATAGAAAGTCACTTGTTGACGCTAAGATTGAAAGCGACGCTAAATTTGATGAAATTCTTAATAGTATCAGCGAAAGAATGCTTAAACTTTGCAAACTTGCTGCTGACCCTGAAGAATCTCCATATCTTGACTTTAAGAAAGACCCATACTACGTAGAAAACTTAATGTTCTCTAACGGCGCTGTTGAAAAGATGGAAGACAGACCTGTTGACGTTAAGATGCCTATGGAAGAAAACCCAAGGGTTAAACAAATTGCTGGCAAACTTCGTTATGCATTTGACGAAAAGGGACAACAAGTATCTAATATGAAGAGATACAATATCCGTGACGGTTTATTTGAAGCAATTATCGATAGATATTATAAAGACCCAACCTTGACTTCTTATGGTGAAGACGTTCGTGATTGGGGTGGTGCATTTGCAGTTTATAAGGGCTTGACCGAAGCATTACCATATCATAGATTATTTAACTCACCTATTTCTGAAGCAGCAATCGTTTCTTCTGCAGTAGGTTATGGCCTATGTGGTGGTAGAGTTATCGTAGAACTTATGTATGCTGACTTTATGGGTAGAGCTGGTGACGAAATATTCAACCAACTTGCAAAATGGCAAGCAATGAGTAGTGGTATTTTGAAGATGCCTGTAGTTTTACGTGTATCAGTTGGCTCAAAATACGGTGCACAACACTCACAAGATTGGGTTGCTCTTCCTGCACACGTTCCTGGTCTTAAAGTTTGTTTCCCTGTGACGCCATATGACGCAAAGGGTTTAATGAACGCTGCACTTAACGGAACAGACCCTGTAATTTTCTTTGAAAGTCAAAGAATTTACGATAAGGGTGAAGAATTTAGGAAAGAAGGTGTTCCTGAAGGTTATTATGAAATCCCTCTTGGTGAACCAGACGTTAAGAGAGTTGGTAAAGATATCACTATTTTAACAATCGGTGCAACGCTTTATAGAGCAATGGATGCTGCTAAGATTTTATCTGAGAAATACGGCGTAGAAGCAGAAGTAATCGATGCAAGAAGTATCGTTCCATTTAACTACGACAAAGTTGTTGAATCTGTTAAGAAGACAGGTAGAATTATCCTTGCTTCAGACGCTTGCGCAAGAGGTAGTATCCTTAACGACTTTGCTAGAAACATTTCAGAACTTTGCTTCGATTATCTCGATGCACCAGCAGTTGTTTGTGGCGCACAAAACTGGATTACTCCTCCATTTGAATTTGATGCTGAATTCTTCCCACAAGCAAATTGGATTATCGATTATATCAACGATAAGATTTTACCACTTAAAGGTCACGTAAGCACGATTAACACGTCTGACGCTGAAACGTTAAGAAAATCTAAGAAAGGTGTATAATCTATTTCAAGAATTATTGGGGGCTGAATATCAGCCCCTAAATTTTTAATTAAGTATGGACAAATTTTATTTCATTACACACGATAATCACGATGCGTATTTTAATTTAGCATCTGAAGAATATTTATTAAAGCAGACCGACGGGTATTACGTTTATCTATGGATTAACGAACCTGCCGTGATTGTCGGTGTTAACCAAAACGCAATAAACGAAGTTAATTTAGCATATACCGAAGAAAAGGGCATAAAAGTAGTAAGAAGGCTGACAGGTGGTGGCACTGTGTATCACGACCAAAACAATCTTTGCTACACTATAATTGCGCCCTTTAACAGCCAAGAAGACAACTATAAGAAGTTTACCGGACCTGTAATTGAATATTTAAATTCACTGGGTGTAAAGGCTGAATTTAGTGGTAGAAACGATATTACTATAAATGGCAAAAAAATTTCCGGCAACGCCCAAACGGTTTATAAAAATAGAATTATGCATCACGGCACAATTTTGTTAAATACTGATATGAGCGCGTTAGAAAAGGCGATTAAAGTAAATAAACTTAAAGTTATGAGTAAGGGTATATCGTCAAATAGGGCGAGAGTTGTTAACCTTTTAAGTCTTACTAAAGATAAATTGACAGTAAAAGAATTTAAAGATGGGCTAGCAAAAAAACTTAGCGAAAACGCCACTACTTACTCGTTTAGCCACGAGGACGTAAAGGCAATAAATAAACTTGTTGATGAGAAATACTCGCGTTTTTCTTGGAATATAGGCGCTTCTCCAAAGGGAAGTAATACTTTTACACACAAGTTCCCGTTCGGGATTATAAGTTTTAATTTCGATACTATTGACGGCAAAATTCAAAATGCTAGCATAACGGGTGATTTCTTTTCTAAAAAGGATATAAGAGAATTTGAAAATTCGTTAAATGGAACGCGTATGAAAAATGAAGATATAATAAAAGCCTTCAGCACAATTGGCGATTATATCGTAGGTGCAGAAGGCATAGAAATTGTTAATGAAATGCTTAGTTAATTAAGTTTGTCCGTGCACGTTTATGTTAAAACTTGTTTTGACTTTCGATAAAAAGTCATCATTGAAACGACTGTATTGTTTGTTATGAAAACGATACAGTTTTTCTTTTATCTTCAAAAAATCGCAACCGGTTTCTTTCGAAGTATCAATGAGCGTCTGAATTTCGTTTTTGAAAAAATCAGTTGCCTTAATTTTTACTTGTTCGGGAAGTGGAATATTTTGAGAAAAGGCTAGGTCGGAATTTTCAGAGTTATTATCTATTACTTTACAATAAACGTTTAAATTTACCGTATATACAATCTCGGTGTCTGAAACGTTTAGCGATACGTTAGCATTAGATTTTAGCACGTATAACAAGAAATTTACAAGTTGTCCGTGTTCGTATAAAACGCTGTCGATAGGGATAGTGGTTCCATCAAACGAAGTATTTAATGCGTTTAGAACGAAGGTTGAATCTGCCGATAGTTTACCAACGTAATAACCGTTTTTAAAGAGTGCTGTTTCTCTTGTATCAAACAGGTTGTTATTTTTTTCACCCCCTTTAGAACCAGAACCACTATTTTCTTTAGGCGTTGAACCTGTTTCGCCCGTTGAACTACCAGATGAAGAACTACTATTTTGAGAACTGCTATCGCCTGAATTTTCTTTTTCTTGAGTGGGATTATCAGGGTCGATATTAGCGTTAATAACCCTAACAATCGGCATATACGATGAACTAGCAGGGGAGTGATGCGATGTGCAAAAGGTTTTAATGTCTAAGGTTGCTACGTCTCTATCAAAACCAGGGTTTTTTAACATAACTTTTTGCAAAGCGAAAGCAGATATATTATCAAGGGGTGTGGATATAGATATGATATCGCTTGCTTTTCCTTCTGTTAGCGCAACGAGTGCAGAGTCTTGAACCTTAAGTGTTTTAGCAAAATAATCTAAAACTTTTATTACGTTTGTTCCTTTAAGAGATGGTCCTAGCAAAATCAAGTTGCAAAAGGATAGTTTTGGAAACCAGCCCGATACGTCGCCCATATCTCTAATAGCGCCGGCTATTGTTTTGCCTTTACCAGAAATTTGTGCTTTTTTGTTTTCAGTGTTCGTGTCGGTCGCTTCGGGAACGGCTATTTGTGCTGTCACAATATAGTCTCCGTCATTTCCAATATCGATAGCAATAGCAGTAAGAATTGAAGTTTTTTCAACGTCAATTAGTACAAAATCGTTAGAAAAAAAGAACACCAAGATTGCTAGCAGAACAAAAACTAAAATTTTAGTTTTTAATATTTTCATATTGTTTTCTCCTTTTAGTTAGTAAAAGTGTAATAAGGGGTAGGACGT
>ERZ808034.52-NODE-52-length-14795-cov-4.068488_pt1 | contig 14795 bp, 21 predicted proteins | sample MGYA00380188_ERZ808034 | MGnify/ENA primary metagenome ERZ808034 (study PRJEB31490, sample SAMN06133380) | cow dung metagenome | isolation source: M12 | host: cow | place: China: Chengdu | collected 2015-05 ...
TCTTGTCAACTCTGAGGGGATATTCTCCTACAATCGCCACACGGGACAATTGGAGTTCATGTGGGAATCCCATACGCAGAGGGCTGACACTATACCCGCTGTCAAGCGTGACAGCGTGATTCATTAGGTTAGTTTTAAGTTTATCATTGGTAGATTGTCCATGAGTGACGATAAGCCCCGATAAGAAATTTACTCGTTTCACCATACTAGCTGAAAGTTCATATTTTAGGGTTTTATCGTCATTCGGGGTGCAAGGCGCAGTGATGCGGTTTGCATCCTTTTTTTGTGTCTCGATGGATTTGATTTTTGATTCCCATGGAGACGTTTGCGATGGTACCCAAGTTCGATTCATGAATGACTTTGTAATACACAAATCAAACTAATCCAATGTGCGCAGCTGATTTGGTGGAGATATCTGCTGTGACAATTTTTTGCTGCAGGTTGTATTACATGCTGGAGAAAAGTTGTATCTTTGCACCGTGAAACCCTAAAATGACAAGATTATGAGTGAAAGCAAATTGATTTCTGTCCGTTTGGACGCTGAGGACATTAAGGAGATTGACCGCCAATGTTCGATTATTGGCTATGTCAATCGCTCTTTCGTGATTAACAAGGCTGTGAGCCTAGCTGTTTACATGCTACAGCACGGCCAATTTCGTAAACTTTGGAACTTCAACCCTAAGTATGGGGATGTGGTTGATAAGTTTGAATTGGAGTTCCATCGTGAAGTGAAAGTGTAGGCTATCCCCTATTAAGGGGGATAGACCTTTGCTTATTATTTGGAAAAATCTAAATTGCGTCGATTAGATCCAAATTTCGTTGCAGGATTCCGAAATCTTTACTATCTTTGCAGCGGTTTAGGATAGTGGGCAACCTGAGGAGGCCCCATGAACGTAAAACCAGCGGTCGGCACACTTTAGTGCACCCTGCGGTCGAATGTCTTATACTATTTGTTTGGCCGCGGGGTTTTTCATTGAATAGGCGATAAGTTCTATTTATCACAATGCCGATTCTAATAAAGTTAGTGCCCCGTGAATACGTCAACACCTAAAGCACTAAAGTTATGGTACATTACTATTGTTTTATTGAGGATGCCTCCAGCATCCATCCTGACACGAAGATTTTCAAGGTGAAAATCGGTAAGTCAGATCGAGACCAAATCAAACGTCAGTTATTAGATTGTTTTGCCTGCGACACGGGTGGATTTTTCCGCATTTGGGATGCCGACACAGATTATTTCCTTAGCCATGTAGCGACTAGAAAGCCCTCAGATCTGCTTGCGCAGAACTTTGGGCTTTCTGTAGTCGTGACCGATATCCACACGCTCTATCGGAATATCATCAATGGCACTCTTTCATCCCTGGTCAATCCTCCACATGTCGCTCGAAACGCTTTTCGATTGCTTTCAATCCTTTCTCCATCATTTTTCATGCAAAATCGCCCGCAGGGCGCACAACCTTCTGTGCCATCCGCGAAACGTAAAAACCTAAGTTCAAGGCCTACCCGTGAAGATACTATTGCGGCTGTAGGTTTTGCCCTTATTGCTCTTCTCTATTGGTTGGGTTCGTTGGTATGTGAACTTGAAAAGGTGGTGCTATGATTGACAAAGATACATGTGAATGGTTTGCCTGCGGATTATGCAGTGCAAACCATTGCTCTGACTGCGAAGAATGGGTGAAGTATTTCGAGAATAAGAACAATCAAAAATAGATTAGCATTATGACTACAACATTGGCAGAATTGATAGATAGGGCCTTCGACATTAAGGTGTTTTTTCAGTTGGGTTCCTATGAGTTGAATCATTATCAGGATGGTTCGTTCGCTGATTTCAGAGTTCGCAAGGTGGTGGATTTACCCAAGCTGATTGAACTCGCTGACGGATTGGAACTAAAGTTCTTCCATGAGGAACAATACATCATTGTACGACTGATGGAACGGTTTAGTGAATGACCTCAAAAAACAGAATGATCATGAAGAAAGTCAAGGTAACAATCGACCGTCACGACAATATGGTGACGGTCTCAAATGACAAGGGGAAGGAATGGAAATTCTTTTGCGAGGATAAGGCGCAGATTGAGCATTCCAATACCGCTTGTGTCGCTACGGTAGCCACCTCCATGCTGATGGCCACAATCAACTCGCACCTTCAACACTCTGATGCCGATAAGTTAGTTTATACCCTAACAGTAGAGCCTGACTCAGTATTACCTGGGTGAAATTGATTTTCGGTAGATTTGCGGTTGATTTCAATTTTCTGACAGCCTGCATCGAATCATCGGTCAGGCTGTCGGAATCAGAATCAGAAAGTTAGTGTTAGTTAACTATATGTTTCATTTAAACTCAAAAAGATTATGTTAAAAGTAGAAGTTATCGGCAATTTGGGTGCCGATGCCGAAGTGAAGGATTATCAAGGTAACAAGTTCGTGACATTTAGAGTTGCGCACTCAAGCAAGTTCAAGAATGCTGACGGTCAAACAACGGAGTCCACAACATGGGTGGACGTGACAATGAATGACACGGAATCGAAGGTGATCCCATTCCTGAAGGCTGGTGTTAAGGTGTTCGTTAGAGGTAACGCAAGCCTGCGAGTGTATTCAAGCCCGAAGGACAGAATGATGAAAGCAGGCTTGCAGGTGTCTGCATGGGAAATCGAATTGTGTGGTGGTGTGTCTGAGGACGTTCCACGACAGCTTATTGACCCGTCAAGTGGAGCCTTGTTTGACGTCTCTAAGTACTATTGGTGCAATAAGTCAGTCGAGGGGATGAAGGCCGACGAATATGTTGAACTAGTTGACCAAAAGGGGCACAGATTCTTGATGAACTATGGTGGCTTTGTGCAGCCGTTTGCCGAAGAGAGTGGCGATGCTCCTGCAGAAGACAGCAAGCCCGCTACAGACGATTCTAAGCAGGATGAAAAGCCCGCTACGGATAATTCTAAGCAGGGTGAAAAGAAATCCACTAAGGCGAAGAAATGACGCAATTTGATCAAGATTTTATGACTAAGGCACAGGTCGATGGGGTTCGTGAACTCATCGACCTTTGCCGTAATGGGTATCAAGTTGTTTTTGGTGCCACGGTTTATACAGCCCGCCAATACAAGTTGAAACATTCTCGCAACGGCCGGACGCTTATGGTGTCGATTTGCCGTTACAGCTATTCTATCAAGGAGAATGGAAAGGTATTGAAATTGGTAGCATATAATGAGGATGGTACGATAATTCAGCCCGAAAGTTAATTTTCAGTTCCGATTTAGGTAATATGCGTTGTGTAAATATCGATTGGCTTGAAGTGTCATGTGAAGAAAGCAATGCGGTATATCCCTGCAATGCGGAGTATTTTCGTTCGCAGGGTTATTTCGTGCATGAACGGGACTATGGCACCAGAGTTTGGGGAGAGGTGTTTACCATCGAAGATAATGAGGGACACGATTGGATAGAAGTTAGACGGAATCCACCATCGGGTGACAGCGAGTTCAAAGGACTGACTGAGTTTTCTTGCCGATTGCGTTTGGTCAATGCCCAGTGTTATCACAAAGATTGTGTGCAGCTGTTACGGGAATTTATGCTACGGCATGACTACATCTTTAAGGCGATTTTCCGTATCGATATATGCTATGACTTTGAGTATTTCGACTACGGAGATCAACCATCCAGGTTCGCCCGTCGTATATTGGAACGCAAGTATAGGAAAATCAATCAATGCAAGATTCATGCTATCGGTGATGATCGTTGGAGTGACTACGACTGGGAAACGTTGTCGTGGGGTTCACCTACCTCAATGGTTTCAACAAAGTTCTATAACAAGTCGAAAGAGATTGAAACGGTCTCCACTGACAAGGTTTATATCCCCTACGCATGGTTCCTTGCAGGCTTGATAGATAATCCTGTAAGTCGCACGAAAATCGACGATCATGGTAAGGAATACAAGCCTGAGATTTGGCGAATTGAGTTTTCAATGAAGAGCAAGGCCAAACGATGGTTGGTGATAGAAGATGTTTCGGGCAAGCGAATGAAGAAAACAGAGATTCCACACACGTTAGATCTGTACGATGCACCCGACAAACTTTGGAGGCGGTTTCAGGATTTGGCTTTCCATTACTTCCACTTTAAGGTGGCGAGGTATAAGGAGGTGCGCAAGGGCCTAACAAGGTCACTTCTATCGGAACCGTCGCACGCAGAGGACAGACAGCCAATTCGTAAATCACTTTGCCCAGATAAACTTCTCTTTCGATGGGACAAAGACCATCAGTTTGAGCAGTTAGATATGAAGATGCGTGCAGCGAAACCTAACAACACAATGGAGATATTGCGTCGGCATCTTCAGAACTATCGGGCACAGACTGATGATGTGAAACAAAGAGAGGCAGCAGATATAATCCTCGAAGTCTTGGAACGTGAAGATCTGAGACGTTATACACCTAAACAAGTCATGTCGGAAATCTATGCTTTGCAGGAAACTTTGCGTATCAGGATGCGCTATCCTGAGAAAGATTTGGTTCACACGCTTGCTGAGATACAGCGGTCTTTCTTCGATGATGAACGTTTCTAATTTGGTTGTAGGTTGTGAAGAGTTTGTGAGTAGTTTAACCCGTAGGCTGATTTCGAATGGTGTACTGTTGATATGCCATCATCGGAGAGGCTGAATAAACAATTGAGTGATTATGAAAGAATGTTTGTGTAAGAATTGTATTTGGGTGAATAGTCAGCCCAATGAGATGGGAATGGTCTATTGCAAATTCCTGCAAACGGCCGTGTATGGGGGCTCAAAACCCTGCAAGGATTTCGAGTTATACGACCTCGAAAACCGCCCATTTTGATGGGAAAATTCGCTCGAAAAGGTGCGGTACAGTAATACCGCACCGCGATTGCAGTAGGGGTGATTTGTAATATAGGTGAAAATCAATCAGTTAGGGGCATCAACGTGTGTGGGCGTGGGCACACCCGCCCGTGCAAGCGCACCCGTGCAGGGGTACGCACGCATGCAAGTGCCGCCAGCGTTTCACCCCGTTGCCGATGCTGGGCGATTTTAGTGGTAGGTGATAAGTTATTAACCCGATAGGCGAAAGCCCGTCAGAAACAAAATGTGATATGGAGAATAAAAGTCAAAAACAAAGTGTTCTGGTCAGTATCAGACGTAGTAAGGATGCGTTGTACGTTTCCAATGACAAGGGAAATGAATGGAAGTTCCCCAAAGGTATGTCCGAGAGGGTTGCTGTGGCGTCCTTAGTGTACGGTGCCATGATGGGCAGGAAAGATGAAATGGACTGCTTTTGTGACCACTATCGAGTGACTATTGAGGTTGAAAGGTTAGATGAATGAGGTTGCAAGGTTAAAGTATTGAGTTATGATTGAAAATGATGGTCGATGGGATAAGACATCGACAGAAGAAAAGGTTGGTCTGGCTATAAGGCTAATACGTTCAGTGGCAAGCCAACATAATTGTTTCCTCGCCTTTTCATCCGGTAAGGATTCATGTGTGTTGGAGTTCTTTGCGAAAGAAGCAGGCGTTAAAGTGGAAATGGTTCATAATGTTACTACCATCGACCCCGAGGGCACAATCTCTTTCGCTGTGAAACACGGATGCCGATTGCATAGGAATAACCTAAGTTTTTTAGACCTTGTGGAGAAAAAAGGTTTTCCAACGATGTTTCGTAGGTTCTGCTGCAAGGAACTCAAGGAGAAATATATCGGTGATTATGGGTTCTTTGGCATTCGCAAAGGGGAATCCGTGAAGAGAGATAAATGCTATTCGGAGTTCGACGATATTTATTACTACACCAAGAAACGGTTTACTAATAGGTTCTTCCCAATGCTGTACCTTAGTAATGATGATGTATGTGAGATTGTCCGAAAGCATAGCATTGAAATGCACCCACTCTATTACGATAGTGATGGTCATTTCTGTGTAGAAAGGCGATTGGGCTGTATCGGTTGCCCCCTGCAAGGCGATAGAGGGAAAATGGATTATCTTCAATATCCTATCCTGCTGAAACAAGTGTTGCGTAGAGGCATCCTTTACCATAAAAGACAGGGCCGCACGGAAGATGATGCTGCATTAAATTTGGTTTATAACTTATGGTACTCCAACAATAACTATAAGAACTTCGAGCAAACTTACAAAGGTTTGTTTGATACTGATCCATGGGAGATATTATCAGAGTATTATTTCCTAGACAAAGATGAAGTTATGCGACATTTACCCAAACCCAAATTTTGAGATCCTATGAAAAAGAACGAAAGTATTCATAACAAAGCCATCCGATTAGTCGAAGGTGGTATCGTTGATGTTGATGGGCATTCCGTCAGGTTGGTGCAATACCCATATATCTTTGACCCTTGTTACTGCTGCGAAATGGATTGTTTGTGCCATAGAGGTACTGAAATGTGCGATGTGTGCGAGGAATGCGACGCTATTACGAAATGGGATTGCTTTTTGATACTCGTTGAACAATCAGACAAGAAATCATGAAAGCAGAGCAGAAATATTCCTTTTGCGCCCGATGCATCCACCGAATGAAAAATGAACCCCTGCCCGATCTGTGCAGCTGGGCAGGGGTGTGGGCGAAAGATGTGGAAGAGAAAGATTGTTGGTATATGGGTGCGCCACCGCATAATCAATGGAAGTGAACAATGAAACATCTGAATGTGTTGATTGCCTGCGAAGAGAGTCAGGCCGAGTGTGAGGCTTTTCGCCGATATGGCCATATGGCTTATAGTTGTGACCTTCAGAAGTGTAAACGAGGTGGCCATCCTGAATGGCATATCAAAGGAGATGTAACACCCTTGTTGGAAGGTCGTACCCAGTTCTATACGGCCGACGGGAAACACCACCATATAAGTCGTTGGCACTTGATAATTGCCCATCCACCATGTACCTACCTTTGCAAGATATCGTCTCCGCACATGGTGAAAGATGGTAAGGTTGACGAAGATCGATTTGCCAAAATGATGCAGGGTAGAGAGTTCTTCTTTCGGTGCCTGAATGCCAATGCGCCTTTTGTAGCTGTGGAAAATCCTCTACCTATGGCAAGGGCTAATCTACCGAAACCAACGTACTTTATTCAGCCGTTTTGGTTTGGCGCACCATACTCAAAAAAGACGCTGTATTGGACGAAGGGTTTACCGCCACTGATGGCCGAATGCGAGTTCGTAGATCCTAAACAATATGTCCGTTCAAGCAGGGGGAAATATAGGAGCAGAACTTTCCCCGAGGTGGCCGATGCGATTGCCCGACAATGGAGAAATTGGTGTACTGTTGCTTTGGGAATCAATGTGCCTGGGTGAGATGCGGAGGATGAAATCACGGGCAAGCCGATGCAGACTATCTCCTGCATCGACATTGCCCGATGTGAGTCGATCGAGGCCCATCTGGCTTACCATCGCAATGATCACGGCCGCGCCGATACCGACTATCTCCGATATCGACTGCGGCCGATGTGAGTTGATGGAGGCTCGTTTGGCTTACCATCGCCTTGCTTGCCGCTCCAGGCAGGCACTCCGCTTTGGGTGTCTTGTGTCACGTTTCGCTACGCTCATGGTGACACAAGACACCCTGCGCTACGTGCCAGCCTTCCGCTCTAATAGGTTGCGAGAGGTGAAGGTTTGCCACTTGGCGGGGGCCCCTACCCCGCTAAGATGGCAAACCTTCACCCCTCGCAGATCTTTTTCATTCGCTCGCTCCGCTCGCTCTGCCCCTTCGCTCAGGGGCAAGATGTGCAGCTGACTCGCTACGCTCGTTTCAGCTACACATCTTGCCCCTGTGCTACGGGGCTTTTTCGCTCCGCGGCTTGCAAAGACATGCGACGGGCTCGGTTCCCTCGCCCGGTTCGCATGTCTTTGCAGGCCGCTCCGCTTTTTCGAGTTGTGAGGTGGTCTCGCTCGGCAGCGTCCATCTGTTGCCCATCGCCGACACCCCCTTCCCCGCCCACTCCCCCAACCCCCTCACACTCCCTGAGGGGGCTACCCCACGCAGGCGGGAAAAGGCAGGCTGGCTTGCGCCAGTCAACCTTTTCCCCCCTGCTTTACGGGGGATAGGTAGAGAGAGGCGCAAAGTGCATGATCGGGCAAAGCCCAAACGTGCACCTTGCGCCCCTCTCTACTATTGTGCGGGGGCTCATGCCGCCCGCACCCCCCTCTTTGCCGCTCCAGGCAGGCACTCCGTTCAGGCCTGCAAGCGACTCTTCGCCCTACGTGCCAAGAGACGCTTGCAGGCTTTCTCTCCGTGCCCGCCTTCCGCTCTAATAGGTTGGGGGCAGAGCTACGCTCCTCCCCCACATTATTTGTCGGCTACCGCAACGAGTTCGGCATACCAACGCTCACTTAACACCCATCGCAGTCTGCGGGGGGTTGCGCCCCCCGCACCCCCGCTCCTGCGGCTTGCGGGTTCCGCTTCGGGCTGTGCTGCGTCCTCGGGGTTACCCCCTGTGGAATGACAGCCCCGCCCTGTAGCGTTTAGTTTCCTGCCACCCACCATTCCCCCACCCCCTCCCCCCGTTCCCCCCTCGCACACCCCGAGGGGGGACAACAATAGGTTAGGTCATTATTTGTCGGCTACCGCACTGAATTGCGGGGCTCGTTTGCGTCCTCGCTCCCCTCTATAGAGGGGGCTGTGGGTCTTCACGAGCCCCGAGAATGGTGCTCCCTGGCATTTACGGTTTCCGAGGGCGCTATTTAGTCATAATTCGGATTCTCGTCGGTTCGGTCATAGTGAGGCTTATGCGTTCTTTTGGTTGCCGTATCGAGAATCCAATCCTAAATTATGATAAATATCGCTTGGGCTGGTTCATCGGGGTCGGGCTTTCATGATGGTCAGGGGCTATAGCCCCTTCCCGCTTTTAATATTACTTTTGCTATCCCCTTGCCTTTTGGCTGTCATGGTTTAATGGGCTTTGGCTCATCGTTCTTACGGTTTCCTTTCGCCCTATAGCGTCAGCCCCTATAGGGCCTGCCGCCCGCCCGCCTCTATAGAGTCGGGCTCTAATAGGTTGGGGGCTGCAGCCCCCAGTATTTTTCCCATGCCCACCCACCACCCTGCCTGCCGCTCCAAGGAGAGCCCGCAAAGGCGGCAGGGCGTCCACTTCGGTTCTCAGCCAGGCGCAAAGGGTGTGGCGCGCTACGCTTTTGCGCCACACCCTTTGCGCCTGACATCGAACCTTCGCTCCAGCTCTGCTCGCCTTTACTCTGGCTCCCCTCTCCGCTCTAATAGGTTGGCGGCACTCGTTCCGAGAGCCGCCCCTTATTTATCACTACCCCACCCACCACCCTGCTGCCGCTACGGTTGCATCATCGCCCGTCTGGCTGTCGAACGTTCGGGGGTGGCGGCTCTGCCCCCTATCGGGGTCAGGCCTGCGGGGGTGCCTTGTGTGGTGTCGTGCCCTGCGCTACGCTCCGGACACGACACCACACAAGACACCCCCGCCTGCTGCGTCCGCTACGCGTCCGCACCGCCACCCCCTATTGGGAAAGGGACGCATAGAACAATTGATTACCTTTACTGCAGTTTGTATTACACACTCCAGCAAAGGATGATCAATATCCTCAATGGATAAGAAGATTACACCATCATCACCCCGTGCGCTGATTGCGAGGGGGGCTGTCTGCCCCCCTCCCTCTCCCCCCGAGTGTTTTTCATGGTTTTGTTTTTTTGGGGTTGTTTAGGGTTGTTTCTTTGTTCCCTGCATCGCTGTCGGGCTGTCATCGCCCGTCTAAGGGTGTCCCATCGCCCTTTTGGTGGTGGGCGCCTGCTGCCGCTCTGGCTTTCTCTATGCATCCCCCTTTGGGGGGTGGGTTTCATCATTGCCCTGCGGTTTTCATCGCCCTTTTTTCCTTGCGTCGTGGCGCTTTGCGCCCCGAGGCGGGCAGGGGCTTGCGCCCCCGCCCCCAGGTTAATCGTCCATGTCCCATTCTGCAAAGTCAGTGTTAAACTTGCAGATGTTACACCAAATCCCATACTTATAAAAGGTACATTCGCCCTGATAGATGCAGGCAGAGCCCTGCTCTTCAGGTGTAACGTCGTATTCTCGCATAGTCGTATTGTTTAGAGTTCCTTAATCCTATATCCGAAACGCTCATAGATAATGTCTGAAAGGATATGCCGATGGCAAAAGGCATTCTTTTTCTCGTAGCATAGCAGGAGGATGTTTCTACCCTTTGCTTGTTTCGCCATGATTTTAAAGAAACCGTAGATGTCAGCGAGTTTGCCGATTTGCTCACGGAATCGTACTTCGTACTGCTCTGGTGAAAGTCCATTTTGGTAGTCCTCGAAGAGCTGTTTCGATGGTGCGAATGATGCTATATGCATTCCGTTAAAGTCACGTGGTCTGATGTAACTAATACTAACTTTAAGATAGTACTTACTTGATAGGCGGCTGGCCTTCGTGTAGTTGGTTGTATAAATCTGAATCATAATTGTTTTGGTTTAAAGTCCTAAGATGTCATGAGTCCGAAAATAGGTAATCATTTCGTTGAGGTTCCTAAAGCGAGTTGTCGGAAGGTCTATAGGATAGCCCTTCTTTGCACAATCGTCTTCGCTGCACCATTCCCGAAGTTCGCACCCGATGCAGGGGTTTGGAATGTGCCTGGGTGAGGTGTACTGTTGACTCTCTTCTTTAAGGTTCGCGGGGTTGGCTATCGCCTGCCCCGTGAACAAATCGAGTTGTATTGCCATCATAATGTTATTGCTTTATAGAGTGAAACGATTGTACGGGAACCCGTGACATTATGACGTGTTTCGAATCTATCGTAGCAATTTTGGTCAGTGATTTCGTCTGCCCGATAGTTTTTAACTATTGTTTCATCGAAGATTTCAGTGTGCACCTTGCGGCAGATTTCCATTTGTTTGACGGCTCTTTTGAATGAGGTGAACAGATGTGGGAGTGTGCCCATGTCAGCTAACTGATGTTCGTAACCATTGTTACTTGTGTAGAATGTCTTTGTTTCGACTAAGTAAATTGTTGCCATATTGTTTGCCGTTTAGCCCATCGGCGGGGGGTCTTATAGGGTTATTACTAATGTTAATGAGGTGTCCTGTTGATAGCCCGATAGGGCCATCAAGATTAGCGGGGTGTGTCAGTAAGTCAAGGATGCCCGTTCCTTAGTCGGGTTTCTATCGCTTGGGGGGTTCTACAATGTTGTCTTATACTAGTGCAAATTTACGACTTTTTTCTGACATTTGCAACTATTTAGATGCCTATATGTCGATGAAATAGGGCTATATGTAGATAGATTTTGGTTGTTCGTCGGTGAATATTGCCTATTTAGAAACGTCTAAATAAGGGGGTGCGAGGTGTGCTGCTGATATGCCTGGGTGAGATGGCTATACTTCGGGCACCCGAAAATTTTTGGTGGGGGCAAGCCCCCACACCCCCAACTAGATCGGCAGGGGGTGACCCCCTGCACCCCCGAGATCTGTTTTCAGCGTCGGCAGGGGGTGACCCCCTGCACCCCCTAATATATCTGTTTCTTTATTCTGAGCCCGTCAGGAGGCTGAAATTGTTCCCCTTATAAGTTACTCCACTTTTTGATTTTCGGGGCTAATTTGGCCGTTATTTGGATCCATGGCCGTTAATCTAACTTAAATAAATGTAAAAATGTCCGTATCGGAAATTTCCTCTTTGTCAAAAATTAGTCAGTTAATGCCCACCTACCTGCCACCCGCTTCCGACTTAGTCCCGATTTTGTCCGAAATATATTTTTTTGTACCTTTGCGGACGTTGAGAAGTGGTTTAGTCGAAACCCCATCGCCTGAGGGTAGAAGGCACAATGTTATAATTCTAATCTTTTTTTAGTTATGGCTCGTTCTAAAAGTGGTGGTACTCGTTCTTTCCTGCGTGGTCGCGTAGGTGCCGACGTGTACTCAATCGGAAAAGATGCTAAGGGTAAGAAACAGCAGGTTGTACGCTCGCTGGCTGAAAGCGTTGCTAATCCTCAGACCTTAGCACAGATGCGTGGACGTATGATTATGTCAACCGTCATGCAGGCTGTTTCAGCTATGTCTCAAATCATCGACCATTCGTTTGACAACGTTTCAGTCGGCCAGCCGAATGTGTCGGAGTTCATCCGTCGCAACTATTCTGCTATTAAGGCAGACGTTTCTGCACACCCATCTGAGGGCAACACCTTCGGTTTGGCAATGTACGGAGAAAAGGGCATTAAGCAGGGTGCCTATATCGTTTCAGCAGGTTCAGCCCTGCCCGCTACGGGTATTGTGGTTGATGGTGCCGCTAAGACTCTGAGCATCGCTCTGTCAGCAGGCGCTACTATTGCCGACCTCCGCAGTGCGCTGGGTCTCGGCGTAAACGATTACTTCACAGCAGTGGCCATCACCGCTGATAAGAAGTTCGTGTTCGTTCGCTTCCATGTGGCTACGGCTCTTGCCGATGATACAGCTATCAGCGCTCAGAACATCAGTGAGGTGATTTCTACCGACGGTAACATTAGTGTGAGCCTTGCTTTCGCAAGCAACACGATTACAGCTACCTTTGGTGCTTTCTCTGCTAACTATGGCATCATTGTTAGCCGTAAGGAGAACAGCATTTACAAGCACAATGATTGTGTTCTGGTCGCTGTCTCTGACCCATCTTACAATTCAGACACCGCACTTCCTACCTACCCCGTCGGCACTACCCGTTTCCTCAATGGTGGCGGTGAAGACCAAGGGCAGGTAGAGCCTGAGCCCGTGGTTGAGCCGATTTCAATCAGTGGCCTTGCGTGGGGAGGTACATCAAAGACAGCAGGTGCTACCATCTACTTCGATTCTGACGGCAATAACAAGGCCATCACATTCAATGCAGCTAACGTAGAAGTCAACGGCGGTGCTAAGGTTCAGCTATCGAACTCTACGGGGTCAATTGTAAGTCCTACTGATTTGCTGACGGTTGCTGATGGAGCAAACAACGTTCCTGCTCGCAGTTACACTAACATGACTTCGGTTTGGTTAGTGCCGACTAACGGTAATGCAACTAAGCTGTTTGAGTTCATGCAGAGTAGTGACTAATCACTAAGGTTGAAAACTCTATTGTTATAGTCGAATTTTGGTGGGGTCTGGGTTTAGCCCAAACCCCATTTTTATTAAGATATGGGTAGAGGTAGAATAGGCGGCACAAAGTCAAAGATTCGTGGTAAGGTAGGCTCTGAGGTCTATCAGATGAAGAGAGATCCTGCCGGAACTCTTCTTCAGACGGTTTATGCTGTGCCCGAAAATCCTACATACACCAATACGGAAAGGCAGGCGAAAAACAGATGCATCATGGGGCAGGTTGAACGCATGTGGCATCTACTACCCGACATCATTCGTCAGTGTTATGCTGACGTGGCCGCAGGGGCTCTTTCGTTTCAGAAGTTTTCCCGTTTGAACTACCCGTTATTGAAACTAGATTTCGATAACCACTTCGACGGTAACAATTTGTTCGATTGGCAGGCGAAACGGGTGATGAATGCGCCAGCTGGAACTTGGCAACTGACTGAGGGTGTTCTACCCGCTGTTACTTGGAACGTGACGGAATGCGCACAAGGTTGGAATAACTCTTACGCCATTTCTTGGTATAAGAGATTTCCGAATGCCACCTACGGGGATTTTCTTTCGCTCTTTGGTTTACAGCACGGTGATACGCTGGTGTCCGTCAACTTTCGTCAGATGTATTCAGACGCATCTACACACGTCGATGTGTTCAAGTTCCAGCCTAGGTCTGACTATGCAGTTGACACGCCTTGGAGTGAGGTTGACGATGAACACGCCTTTGTCACTGATTGTCCTTATAGGGTGTTTGCAGGGCTTATTTATAATTGGAATACTTTCTACTTCGAGATTGACGCGCAGGATGCTGTGAATTGGTTGAAGATTGCCTGCTTTGCGTTTTTCGTTGTGCGTCCGACTGAAAATGGTACGCTGTTTTCCTCATGTAAGTTCAGATGGGCTTTGGGTACAACCCAATACGGCTACCATAGAGCAGCGCCCGCTGAAATTTTTAATTCTTGGTTGAGACAATAATTTAGTTTATGGTACATGATGCAAAAGTGGAAAAGTTTGTGGCTGTTGGCAGTTTTCTTGTTGCCGCTGTCCTTGCGTTCATAGGACAGCAGTTGGCCGAATTTGGAGATATAGAGGGTGGTACACTCATGATGTGCGCACAGTTCCTCACGCTGACAGCTACGATCTTCGGTATTGATTATAAGATTAAGTCAAATGGTACGTTTCACAAGGATTCTCCTAACAAGCCTGCTGACGCTCAATAGTGTACTGTTGAGTGCTGACACACTGATGATCCCCAAGGTGGGTTATCAAGTGTGGTACGACACAAAATTAGGTGTGCCGGTCAAAACAGATTATGTTTTGGCAAGGGCTCAACTTCATCGTGAGGCCACCCGTAAAGGGATGAACTTTTACCCCGATTTGGTTCTGCCTACTCCGCAGGTTCAGCCATCGTGTTACTCACACTCTGGCTATGATCGTGGCCACAACGTTCCTGCCGCTGATCGCAGTGGGAACGCAATGTGCCTGGGTGAAACATTTGCCATGTCAAATATCAGCCCGCAAACCCCCGAGTTCAACCGACATCGTTGGAAGAATGTAGAAGTTTTGGTTCGCTCGTTGGCACGGCGGTACGGTTCTGTTCGAGTGGTCACCATTCCAATGTTTGTATATCCTGATACACTTTGGCTACCTTGTCACCATGTGGCTGTGCCTGATGGGTTCAGAAAGCAGGTGTACAGCTGGCCGACTAACAATTTAATATTAGATACTATCCTATGGCAGAGAAGAAAACCCCAAGAGGGATCCGCAACAATAAACCGTTAAAT
>ERZ808034.54-NODE-54-length-14773-cov-54.027763_pt1 | contig 14773 bp, 18 predicted proteins | sample MGYA00380188_ERZ808034 | MGnify/ENA primary metagenome ERZ808034 (study PRJEB31490, sample SAMN06133380) | cow dung metagenome | isolation source: M12 | host: cow | place: China: Chengdu | collected 2015-05 ...
CCCCCTAGCACCGTGTGGTATTTTTGTGCACCTTGCCCAAATAGAGCGTGATTTTGGCGTGTTATTTGTGCAACATGACAAAGCGTAATTTTCACTTAGTTTTCACACAATTATCACGTAGTTTTCACATAAGTGTGGTATCATAAACATAGTGGGAGAGGTGCGTGTTCCCGGAGCGTGCTTCGAGCACTGGCAAGCGTTGAGATGCTGTCTAATCAATTAGACTGAAAGGGGTGAGAGCAATGTCAAAAAATAATTCTCGGACTTATAGCTACTACTTTGACAAATTTGGTTTGGACTTGTACGATTTTAATGACAAGGAACGTTGTCAGAGAAACTACATCATGTACATGTTGAATCGAACCCAAAGATTGTTTGAGTATAAGGGGTTGCCTGACACAATCCCGCAGAGGATGCTTGAGTTCATGCTTCAGATTAACGGTTTTGCTTGCTTTGCAAAACATAACGGAAAGCTTTATGCTTTTTACGGTGGTCTCGGCGGCGAGCCGGATGAATACTATCGCCCCACAACTTGCGTGGTGTCGAATCCTGCTTTGAAATTCAGTGATACGTTTAAGATTCACGAGAATTGTGTTATCGTCAGGAATGACAGTTTTCTCTACGGTCTTATTCCTCTTTTCAGCAGGTACGCTACCGCTATGGTGGAGAATGATATCAGCTTTAGAATGGCTAGCATCAATAGCAGAATCGAGATGCTGCTTTCTGCACCTGATGACGCCACGAAGAAAGCTGCCGAAAAATTCCTTGATGATTTGGCAGACGGTAAACTCGGTGTCATTGCTGAGAATGCTTTTCTTGATGGTATTAAAGCACAAGAAGTCGGAAGAACTATGCGGACTTTTACTGACTTGATTGAGTATCAGCAGTATTTGAAAGCTTCATGGTTCAACGAAATCGGCTTGAATGCTAACTACAACATGAAGCGCGAAAAGCTCAGCACGACCGAAAGTCAGATGAACAATGACGCCTTGCTGCCGCTTGTCGAAGATATGCTCGAGAACCGCAGACAATGCATCGAGGAAGTCAACGAGATGTTCGGTACTGAGATTTCTGTTGACTTTGCATCGTCTTGGGAGAAGCTGATTGAGGAGATGGAAGCAGAGTCTAATCAATTGGACAGTGAGGGGATGATTGGAATTGGAACCGATGCGGCTTCTGGTGAGCAGCAAACAGGAATTGGAACAGTTGGCGAACCGGATATGGCTGACGTTCGAGATTCAGAGGAGCAGAGACCTGATTCAGACAATGATGAAGAAGCTGCTCAAGGAGACGAGACGCAGGCGGATGCGACTGATGCTCCTTCTGAAGAAGGACAAGAACACATGGAAACTGCCGATGCTGGTGTCGAAGTCATCGTTGACGTCGATGTGAACGTCGGCGACGAGGAGAGGAGTGATGAAGATGAATCTGATGGAAGCATTTCAGATTCGGAGTCCTCTTGATTATGGGATTGTGAGAGCCATTTATGACACTCATAACCCGCTTGCTGTCCCGCCCGAGATTCCGTTTTTGCCGAGTGAAGAAGCTGTTGAAAGACTTGATAATGCTTATTATTTCATGTGGTCTGGTGATAAAATCACCTCGCCCTTGCTCGATAAGATGTATGTCGAGTCTGCAACAGTTCATCTTGATAAAGAACTCCTTGCTAAGATGTTCTGGGACATTTACGGTGCTCAGCTTATGAAGCAATGGGAGAACTTTGTCAGAGAGTACGACCCTGTCAATGACTATGACATAACTGAGGAAACTCATTATGACCATAGCGGAAGTAGCAGCGGGACTGACAACAATGTCAGAAGCGGTAATGTGCAGCAAACAGGCACGAGTACGGATACCGATTCTGCGTGGGCGTATGACCAGACTGGTGCGGCTCAGGGACGTCCGGTTTCTAGGACTGAGACTGCTATAAGTAGTAATGACCCTATGCAAACTACTTATAACGCAGTTACAGATGCGCGTACTCGCGGTGGCTCTGAGTCTGCTGATGATGACTTGGAGACACATAAATACGGTAATCTGGGTGTTCAGCCGATATCTCTGCTCATTAAGCAGGATATTGATTTGTGGAAGTTGAACTTCTACAGAAACATTTTCTTTCCGGCTCTGGATAGCTTTCTGGCTATTCCGATATATTAACTGTCCAATTGATTGGACTGAAAGGAGAAATCTATGAAGAATGTCAAAGGCGGATTCGCATATATTGATATGGGAATCTACGGCGAAGTCACAACTGCCGTCGCTAAGGACGTTGCGAGTAATGAACTCGCTATTGTTCAGAGCGATAAGACGATTGTTGTGACCGGTCTCAACCTCAAGACCGTGGGTATTTTCACCCCGTTCATTGCATCGTTTACTTCTGCAACTGCAGCCGGTGTTACCACATGGACTGCAGCACTCCCCGCTGTCGGTGGTAAGATTGGAACAATCGCAATCACATCTGCCGGCAAGATTACTGTTACGAAAGGAGCATAATTATGGAAGTCAAACAGATTTATGAACTGGTTAATAATGCTACTACACAGGCTATCGGTCAGTCTGACCTGCTGCAGGAAGACCTCGGCAATCTTGTCGATGTCGGTACAGCTATTATGAATGCAAATTCTCTCGACCACTACGTCAAGAGCCTTGTTGACCACATCGGCAAGTTGGTGTTTGTGAACCGCACCTATAAGGGTGTTGCTCCGAGCGTTCTGCGTGACGGGTGGGAGTACGGCGCAATCAAGGAAAAGATTGCCGCTCGTATGCCGGTTGCTACCGAGAACGAGTCTTGGGAACTCGAAGACGGTGCTACCTATGACCCCAATATGTTCTACAAGCCTGATGTGATTGCAAAGTTCTTCAGCAAGAAGACTACGTGGGAAATCCCCATGTCTTTCACTGAGATGCAGGTTAATAGTGCTTTCTCCTCTGCTGCTCAGGTCAACGGCTTTATCTCCATGCTGTTTACTGCGGTTGAGAACTCTAAGAACATCAAGACTTCGGAACTCATCATGCGCTGCATCAATAACATGACCGCTGAGACTCTCAAGAACGGCAATGCAACCCGTGCGGTGAATCTGCTGACTATGTTCAACGCTACTGTTCCGGAAGCAGAGCAGATTGCAACTGCGGCTGCTGCTGTTACTAATCCTAAGTTTATCCGCTATGCCGGATATATTATGGGTCTGTATAAGAACAGAATGAGCAGAATGTCCACTCTGTTCAATATCGGCGGTGAAGCAAGATTCACTCCTGCTGACAGACTGCATGTCATTCTCCTGTCCGAGTTCGCTGAAGCTGCCGGAGTATTTCTCCAGTCGGATACATTTCATGATACGCTTGTTCAGCTGCCGAAAGCTGAGACTGTTCCGTACTGGCAGAGCACTGGTACAAGTTCTAACGCATTCGCGTTCAATCAGGTCAGCGGTATCAATGTTGTTCCGTCCTCTGGCGGTAACGCAATTACGCAGACCGGTATTCTCGGTGTTATGTTCGATTCCGAAGCACTCGGCGTCTGCAACGAGAATCAGCGCGTGACCACTAACTACAACCCGAAAGCGGAGTTCTACACGAACTGGTACAAGGTGGACAGCAGCTACTTCAACGATACCAACGAGAACTACGTTGTGTTCTACGTTGCTGCGGCTTAATAAGAGTGGGCGGTGGATGGAAGTCTGCCGCCCATTTTTGTATTTGAGGATAGTTCAGTCTAATTGATTGGACTGGAAAGGAGTAGTATGACAGGTGTCACTTTTTATCACATGAGAAGCGACTATCGTGTGGTTAATAAGAATATAAATGATGTCATTGGAACTACAAGTGCTATTGAACCTTACAATCCGCTTTCTGATATTACAGGATTCATAGTTGTGTCTTATGATGCTAATTGGTATTCTGCTAATTATGCAAAAGTTGGCGACAAGTATTATTACATTACCGGTCGCGAGGTTCTTACCGGCGGGATGATGCGGATTGTTCTTCATGTTGATGTTCTGATGAATGTCGGAAGTTCTCAGACATTCAGAAATATAAAGATAATTCCGACAAGAAGTGATGATAAGGATTTGTATAATTCTTGGATTGCTGACGGTTCTCAACCTTACGAACTTGCAAAAGATACAACAGTATCTAATCCTGTTGGATATGACGAAAGTCTGTTGCCTAATGGTTGTCTTAATTATGCAAGTGGTTTGACAGTTGTGGCAGGAATAATCGGAACAGATAGCGATGTTCTGAGTAAGATAATCGAGGTGATTAACTGATGTATTGGCAAATTTATACTGATGAAAATCTGACTCAACCTCTCGGCGTTGCTATTGTGGGCGAGGTACGGCGGAGTTATACGTATGCGACTCGTTTTGCGCAGTATGGAATAACAATGGCAGGAAAAGCTATTGAGGGACATGTCGCGTGGAGTTCTTCTTTTAACACTCCTAATTACTTCGTGTACCATGATGGTAAAGAGGGTAATACTTTACCTAATCCTTTTGAGCCGCATGCTCGTGGTAGTACAAATCAAACATATGAGTTATACTTTACGTCTACATTTCGTTTTTCGTTTAAGTATTATTATGACGAGCAAGGCATCGTTAGACTGTCATCTGGTTGTTTTGAATATTTTGAAGAAAGTCTTAGAGATTGGCGTACCGTTCAAAGAGAATGGAGCGTAGGTGAAATTTCTAATGTAACACTTACAGGCTTCAAATTCTTTGTAGGAAAAGGCTCCGATATTACGGTATCAACCACCTATTCTCTGTATACGTTTCCTGAAGATGATGTTATGGGCGTTTCTTATACGTACCGCGTAGCAGGGCAGACAGGTGAAGTTACTGCGTATGCAATGGGTCTTATTTCCCCTTACACAAAGCTTCTCGAAGATGACCCCATCGAACCGTATAAAAAGAAGAATAATTCTCATGTAGGTGGTAGAGGTAGCGGAACAACTCCTGCCGGAAATATTCCTAACATGCCGATTGCTTCTATCAATGCTTTACTTGCTGCTACTGTTCAGGGCTATGGTAGAGGTCTCAGTTATTATAAACTGACCGGAGAATCTTTGAGTCGAATAACCTCTAAGATGTATCCTAAAATTGCCCTTTTTGAAAAGTCCGCTGCATCTCGGCGTGAAGCATTTGTGAGTCTTACTGCGATTCCGTATCCTGTTAGCACGAGAGCTAATACTGATAATGTTGTACATCTTGCAGATAGTGAAGTTAGCGTTCCTAACGGAAGTGCTGACTGGATTGTAGACATTATTAGTGAATTGAACTTCGGTGTGTTCGACCTTGAATCTTTCATGGAAGATACGTTTGCAGATATTGCATATACCACAATGACTCTTTATCTTCCGGGCGTCGGTGGTATCAATCTTGACCCGTCTGTGTGCGCTCAAGGCTCTATTAAAGTTGATGCTGCGCTTGATTGCAGGCAAGGAAATATTCTTTATCGTGTTTTGACTAAGTCCAACTGGGATGAACGTGGATATTCCATCTATGGACATTTCAGCGGCAATGTCGGTGTTGCTATTCCTCTTGCGGGTGGAACAGGTTTTACTGACGTTGTTAAGAATGTGGCGGGGTTTGGAATCTCTGTATCTAATCTGGTTAACAGTGCTCAGCAGACTGCTGCAGGAACTCCTTACCTCGATGCTGCACAGCCTATGAGTAATCTTGTGAATATGTTTGAAAACAGCGTCACAGTTCCTCACTACGATTTATCAAATAATGTTGACAACATGGTGACTGCTCTTATGACACCCGGTGTAAGACTTATTATTTCTCGTAACAGAATGATTAACCCGCCCAATTATCTCGACCTTGTCGGTTTACCTACAACGGGAAGTAGTAATGCTGATGGAACATGTATTGGCGATTTTGCTAATCACTATGTCAAAATCCAATCAATTAGACTTGATGGTCTTGACCTTACCGTTGGCGAGCAGCAAGAACTTCTTGCACTTTTGGCGAAAGGAGTGTTTTTGAATTGAGTTATATTATCTCAGAGCAGAGAGTAAAACAGTTTAATAGTACGCAGAATCGTACTGAGTATTCTGCGTCTATTATCTGTGATGATGTAGCTTCGTTACCTACGAATAACAGTGATTACTGGTATCTTCTTGGTAGCGATGCTAGGGTTATCAGTAACGGTAAGAAATATATCATCAATTCTTCTGGGGTCTGGGTTGAGCAGCCCAGTGAAAATGCTTGGGAGAATGTCTATACAAAAGACGAACTTGAAAAGTATCTTGCTGTTATTCCTGACCTCGTTGATGATTCTGACATGAAGAATATGATGAAACTGAGCGGTTCAAATGTTACCGGTTACGGCATTCAGTGCACATTCGATTATGCTGCGGGTACTATCACGCTTGATGGTATCAATGCTGATAAGAAGTGTACAGGCTCTTTCAATATCCAGACTGCTGATTCGCGAGTTCTTGGTCTTGAGAGTGGTGTCATTTATCACTTCTCTTGTGGCGGATATGAGACAAATAATGACACCATCGGTCTTTATGTGTACACAAGCGGAGCAACGCCTATAAGTCAGTTCGATTGTTATAACAACAACGAAGCGGCATGGAATCCTGCGTGGGAGCAGGCGTCTGGATTCCGTCTGTTTATCAGACAGGGTACTGTTGTCGATAATGTCGTGCTCAAACCGATGATTTGTAAGAAAACTTATTGGGATATTTCTGAAAAGTTTGTCCCTGCAAAGTCCAATTAACTGGACTGAAAGGAGTTATTATGGCTGTTAAATGGACTAAAGCCACCAGAAGTAAGAATCTCGTTAAAGAGAAAATGCGTAAGAAGATTTCCGATAAAACGCATTTCAAACCTGTCATTCATGGTAAAGATATGCAGAAAATCATTATTGCGCGGACAAGGAGATTCAAATGAAATACTACAGTTTGAAAAAAATTTTGCAGCATAATGCTGTTTACAATGTTATTTTCGGTGAGCGTTCTAACGGTAAGACATTTGCCGTACATGAATATGCGCTCAAGGAATTCTGGAATAACGGCGGTCAGCTTGCTGTTATTCGTCGATGGCAGGATGACTACACCGGAAAACGCGGAAGCACTATGTTTGACGGTATCGTCAATGCAGGTGTCGTAGAAAGGGTCACTGGCGGTGAATGGACTGGAATTTACTATTTTTCTAGTAGATGGTATCTTTGCCGTTATGAGGACGGTAAGCGAGTTACTATGGAAACTCCGTTTGCTTACGGTTTTGCAATTACTTCTCAGGAGCATGACAAATCAACAAGTTACCCTAGCGTCAGAACTATTCTGTTCGATGAGTTTCTCACACGAAGTGCTTACATTCCTGACGAGTTCGTTCTTTTCTGCAATGTATTGTCTACTATCATCAGACAACGAGACGATGTAAAGATTTTTATGCTCGGCAATACCGTTAATAAGTATTGTCCATACTTCAAAGAAATGGGTATGAAGCATATTCAGGATATGAAGCAAGGTGATATTGACCTGTATCGTTATAGCGATAGCAAACTGCTTGTTGCTGTTGAGTATTGCAAACCTAATGGCGGTAGCGGAAAACCCTCTGATTTCTATTTCGCTTTTGACAACCCCAAACTTAACATGATTACCGGTGGTTCGTGGGAAATTGATGTTTACCCTCATTGTCCCTGCAAATATCGTCCTATGGATGTTAAGTTCGTGTTCTTTATCGAGTTTGACGGAAGCCTTCTTCAATGCGAAGTTATCTGCGTTGATACTGGTTATTTTCTTTTCATTCATGAAAAGTCTGGAGAAATTAAGTATCCAGACAAAGACCTCGTGTTCAGTCTGCTTGAGTGGAGTCATGCTAGAAACAAGCGCAGAAATATTCTCAGACCCGAAGATGAAATCGGTAACAAAATTGCGTGGTTCTTTAAGCATAACAGAGTTTTTTATCAGGACAACGAAGTCGGCGAAATTGTTGCTAACTATTTGAAGTGCTGCGCATAAAGAAAGGGAGTCCAGTCTAATTGATTGGACTCCCTGTTTTTTTATTCGTATATGTTTGTGTTAATGCCTTTAAGGAAATCTGAATATGCTCTTGCTAATGATAAGTGAAAATCTACTGGCTCAAGATGAACACACGATTTTTCACGAACCACCATTGTAACACCGTTGAGGTCTGTAACTGTCGCTGAAAATTCGTCGTCGATATAGGTGTGTGTTAATTTACCTGTGTATTCTTCCGGAATATACATGCCCTCGCTAAAAATGTCTAGTGGAGACGGGTTAAGTATTTCTGGATGAAACTCCCTGTAAAGGTCTTTAGCTTTTTGTGTTTTGAGATATTCAACTGCTGTTGACTTGTTAAGACCTGCAACTGTTATATGATAATCTGTTACCAGATTTCCATCTTTATCTTTTTCTGTTGAATAGTACATATACGATTTTGCACGTACAGCTTTGAATTTATGATAAAATCCGTCAAATTCCCAGATTCCTAATATCTTTTCTTCGCCTTTTATATTCTTGGGGCGAATTAAAGAGTGTGGTAAGTTGTGATAATCAAGTGCTTCTTCCAACTTCTTGATTATTGATGCGTTATAGTTGTCGAAATACTCTTTATGATTTTCGTAATTGAGAATTTTAACAGAGTCAGTATCCGAGTAGATATAATCTCCTTTACATTCAAGGATTCCTGACCATAAATTCTTTCTTGCATATGCTGTGCAGAACACTCCCCATAAATAATAGAGAAAGCGAGATTTCTTATTGTTCTCCTTGTCCAATTGATTGGACACGAATTCATTATACTCGTCATCATCTAATTTTTGTGGTGGTATCCATCCTGCATCTGTATCGTATTCTATCAATTCTCTGACAATGTCGGTAACGCACATACCGAATAACGAATTTAGATTTTCTTTACCATTCATGTATTCAGTTTCTTTACCTGCAACGCCTTTTAACTGTGTTTTAACATTAAAGAAGTGAAGCACACATTCAACAAATGTTGTCGGCAAATAGTATTTCTTGTATATGTAGAAATGTCCTATTCTTGAAATTGCGAATGTGTATACTTTTTGAATGATGTTAAAATCTACAGACGTAATATCAATAATGATACGCTTTGCAGAAACCACTCTGCCATTGTTCACAACAGCATCTTCAATTTCAGTGCAACGAGATTCTGATATGTATGATTCACAAGGAAATGTCTGATATAGATTTATCAATTCGATTGTGAACATACAGCATTCTTCTCGTTCCATTAAGTCAAAGAATTGATTATAAGAAATATCTTCTATCAACTCTCCTTTCGTCATCGGAAATTTTTCTGCTACAAGAACTGTCGGATATGAAGAACCAAAATCAAATGATGTTACGTTGTCACAAATTTTGCCTGAATGTAAAAATCCTGCATGTGTGAAACCACCTGCAAATGCTTTCTTTGCCATTAAATATTCGTCAGGCTCTAATGTCAATGCAGATATAGCATTCTTATAGAAGCAACGATTTTTACCTTTAAGCGTTTGGTTACGAACATATCTTCTTACATATCCTGTCTTTGTCAGCGGTATTGTTGAGATGTTGTTATTCTCCTCAGCCATTTTCTGTCTAATATATGCAGATACAATTTTAACGTCATGAATACAGTATTCGTATTCTCTTGGTTTAAGAACAGTCTTTGAATGTCTGATTTTCCTATAGTCAAAATCAGGCAATTTTTCAATTCCCATTTGTTCTCCAACTTTTTCGAGTTTGTAACCAGATAATCTGTAAGAACATCTAAATTCCAAACCTGTTGTAGTAAGAGCGTATAACGGTTTGCGTCTTGATAAAGAGAATACTTTTATCCACTTGAACCACTTGCGGATGAACTGGAACTCATAAGCGAGATTGTGCACATAAATAATCATTCGCTTATGTACTCCTGTTAAATGAAAATAGAGTGTAAGTTGAGAAGTTACATACATGAACTCCTGCCATGTTCTTCCTATTATTGTCTTATCAAAAATGTCAAGCATCCACACATACATGAAAGCAATCTTTTTAGGATTCTTCGGGTCAGTATAATCATATGTCGATGTCACTTCAATGTCAAAAGATACTGCTTCGTTCATTATGAAGTTACCATCTTTTTTAACATATTGAGGGTGAGCAGAACGAAGAATATCTGTGATTGCGTGAGGAGTGTAATATTTTGCTTTTGTTTCTGGAATCAAATGAATCACTCCTTTGCAGCGAGTCTAATTGATTAGACTTCAACATCCATGAAACTAAATGGTGAAGCCCAAACAGGTTCGTAATTATCGAGAGATTTTCTCGTTCTACGGTTATACGCTTCACGTGCTTTATCAATTCCGTGAAATCCTTTGTTTGCCGCGAGAAGTGCATCATCAGAAGTGAGCGGTTTAAGAGCTGAATTCCACTCCTGAGAATTTACTCCACGAGTTGCGAGTTCTTCATACAAATGGTCAGCTAAATCCTGCCATGTTTCAAACTGAGGTCTTTCAGCATTTGCTTCTATCATATCTTCAATATCACGAAGTGTTTGAGAAGCGTATGCTCTATCAACATTGAGACGAGTATCGAGCGTTGCAAGACGTCTGAGAATGTTCCATTTATCATTATCTTTGATAAGCGGCTCTACATCATCATAACCGAAATACTTAACCTCGTCTCTTTCTCGTGTGTAGTCCTCAATTTCATTCATGAACTGTCTTTGACGCATATGTTCTGAGAACAGTGATGTAGGTTCTGATGTGAACTTACTAGGTTTATACCCCTTTTTCTTGAGTTCTCTTTCCTGCGCTCTGAGATAACGCTCGTATGTACGACGTTGCGAGCGATTAAGAGTACGAATATCTCCTGTTGATGCGAGTGTCTTATTTATAATGTTAAGAGTTCTTTTGTCAAATCCATTTCTGTCTTTACCTGAAAAGATTGAGTTCTTCTTACGAGCCATAATGTACTCCTTTCAGAAACGGCTATAGGGCAGGTGGTGTACCTGCCCTTATAGTCTAATTGATTGGACTGATGTTTTGTCTTAATCGACAAAAGCGTCATATTCGTCCATGCTGTGGTCAACATAGTCGCCTGCCGACGTCCACTCGGTTACCCACAGCTTTGCGGACTGGAGTTCCTCGCCCTCATCATTTGTGTATTTGTCCCACGAGAGGTTCATCTTGTCACGAGCGACCTCGATGAAGCAAGGGCACTTCTGAGGGTCAGGTGCGCCGCAGCTTTCGCGGAACTTGACCTGAACGGGAAGCGGCTCGCCAGTCTCTTTGTTCAGCAGCGTTGTGAGATAGCTGTAGAACGGACGTGCGACAACAGTGCCGTCCTCACGGATTTCATTCTTCTGACGCTTCTTAGCGAATACTGCAAGCTTCATGGTGTTCATAATAGTGACTCCTTTATATTTGATAGAGGTGGGTTTTGCGGTGTCTAATAGACTTGGGGTATAGAGTCTAATTGATTAGACTGTTTTATGTGACCTCGCACACATATCGCCCGCTTCGGTGCTCCCTAGGATAATTATAGTGAACTAATATCTTTCCTAATTGGAATATGTAGACAGTCAATCAACCGGGAGTCTAATTGATTGGACTGTGACTACCTTATACTTCGTCTGCTTTAATCAGACGAAATGAATTGAATCTCTCACAAAGAATCATCGCACACTGTTTGCAGATTTCCGTTCTGCCGGGATATTCATTTATGACATTTCCCTCGACAATTAAGCGGGGAATGTCATACAACCATTCTACGCGTTTACCGCATGAATCGCAAATTTTGATTGTTTCAGTCATGATATTACCTCAGAATGGTGGCTCGAAGCATTCGGGTGTCGCGCATATTGCGCCTAATGAGCAGTTGTACTTCGTGCACATTCCGTCTTTCGCGCAATTACAGTCTTTACATCCTGTCGTCGGTTCAGCAGGTGTTGTCATTGTCTTTTTTATATTTTCAAACCATTCGGGATTTGATGCGTATGAAGGGTCAAACAGTGAGCATGATGCAGAATCAGGGTCAACGATTTCGCCTGAGAGTTCGCAAGCGCAAATCCCGTCTTTCATTTCTGCATGAAAGCAATTTCCGCAGAAATTGCTGAATATATGAGCATGCTTATTTTGCCCGACAAGTAAGTCTGTAATCTTACACAGTCTTTCGCGCATCACGCATATGTCATCCAGAACGCTTTCGTACATATGCTCGAGGTCACAGATTCTGTCAAGATGTTCTTCGAGTGTATCTCCATGTGTTTTGAGTGTTTCATCATATTCTGCGATGAGGTCATCCTGAGTCCGTGCGAACTCGGTAAAGGTCTGTTCGAGGTATCTGAGGTTAGAGTCGGTATCATGCGGGAGATAAGGACACATGTGCTTATCCTGCAACGTGTGTTCGCAGTTCTTCTCCCAATGAGGACAACAATCTTCTTCGCAGAAATAAATGTCAAACTGATTAGGCGCAGACGATTCTGTGTTTACTTTAGGTTCTGTCATCATCGGAGTTCCGTCTTTGTATTTGTCTGCGGAATGAAGTGTGAATTCATGTTCATTCATTTTGACACTCCCTTTCTTGAGTCCAATTGATTGGACTCGATAAAATATTTTACGATGTGATTATATCCGCCTTTTACTTTGGTTTTTCGCGGACGGAAAATGACAAGACGCCACCCGTCTCCGTACATGCCGTGATACTTCTCGGCATAACCGAGATAGCCTGATTCGTCGCCACCATAGATGCTCGGGTATGTCGCGCGTGATACGAATGTGTGTTTTGTATGTCCTGTCATAATTACTTTGAGGAATGTGCAGTATTCTGTCGCGTCCTCAAAGAAATACACAATATGTATCTTACTCAACCGGGGCACGATTCTCACTCCTTCTTGTAATGTCAGACACCATCGCGTTGAAGTTTTCGTCAAGCTGTTCGAGCGAGTTGATAACGTATGTCGCGACATAATAATCAAACTCGTTTTCGTAAGACCATAACGTAATTGTTACAGGTAACTCCTGTCGCGACAAATGCGATTTCGCGATGCTGTATGCTTTCGCGGGATTGTTTGTTCGCGTTGAGCGAACCGCCAGACCGGAATGAATTTCGGTCAACATTGAGATAAGAAATACCATTTAATCACCACCTTGTCTAATTGATTGGACTGTTGAAAATGTAGGGAGCAGGTTATGCCCGCTCCTCTAACATTCTGATGTGCTCACGATTCAACGCTCTTAATTCGTCATATAAACCGACAACGGTATCCAAACATGTGTTTGCATGTTCGATTTGTTCAAGCGTATCGAAATCGTGCTCAAGTATTGCTCTTTCCGCAAGTTTTTCTAAAACGTTGCGTACTTCATTCACATCTTCTCTAATCATTTTCAACACTCCTTTTTGTTGTGGAGTGCAGTCCACTTGATTGGACTGCACTCCTTGCTGTACTCACATATTTTTGCTGAGTTCTTCGAGGAATGCCCACATCATAGGCAGTTCATCCTTGCCGTGGTCTTTCGTGAACTGAAGCATCTCACACTTAAGAGCCTGAGCGGATGCAAGTGTCATTGCAGGGAGATTGACCATTTTCTCCTGCTTGTTAGTTGTTGCCGGAGTTGTGCCGGATTCGCCGGAATTGCCGTTTTCGCCGGATTCGTCTGAAGTGCTGTCTTTTTCCGTTGCTGTTGTCTCAATGAGCGCGTTGCCGTTGCGGTCGATTTTGCCGCCTGCAAAGTCAGCAAGCTTGCTTTCAAGCTGCTTAATGCTCATAGATTGAGTGATAACGCCGTTCTCGATAAGGGCAACAACATCGGATTCGTTTGCATTCGGGTTCTTATCACGGTTAATCCATTCCGCAATCCGAATGATTGCAGTATTGGAGAAGCAGCTTTCGCTGTTCGCCGCCTTAGAGAACTTGTCAATAAACTGGAGTTTGCCCTTAGCAGGCTCAAGGAGCGAACCCGCCTTAGCGAGATTGAACGCTTGTGCGCGCTTAACGCCGAAATAAGCATCCATGAACTCCACGTAGGTCTTGTAACCGTCGAGGGAGTCGCCCTTAGACAGTCCGTTGAACAGAAGCTGAATCGAGCGCGCGGTATATGCCACGCCGCCGAGTGCGATGTCAGCCGCTTTCGCGAACTTCTCAAAGTTCGCTGCTTCGTTGCGCAGTTTCGCATTCTTAAGAGTTGCAAGCGAAACATTCGTGGTGATAAGTTCAAAGTTCTTCATAGTTATTTCTCCTTTTCAGCTTTCGCAGTCCAATTGATTGGACTGCGCTATTCCTGACTGCGAATAGATATAGGAATAGCGCAGTTTCGGAATACAGCTACTGTATTCAGTTGTCAAGATGCGCGCACTTATCGGGTGTGCAGTCCCCTAATCCAACTGATTGGACTCCAATCAGATTAGACTACATGCTGTTACAACTAGGGCACACGTTCCGTGTGGTCTTTGTTCTCCCTTTGTTGATACCAGTATAACAGCCGAACGTGTAAGTTTTGTGATAATTTGGTTACAATTGTATTACAATTATGGCGTTTTTTAGGGCTATTTGTCCTAAAAAATTACAGAACAGATACAGAACAGTTACAAAGTGGTTACAATGTGATAGAACGGTGAAAAGTGTTGAAAACCTGTTGAAAGTGTTGAAAGTTATCAACAGCGCAAATGAGTGTAGAACTTTTGTCAACAATAACAGTGTTATTTGTGCAATATGCACAAACATAGGGCATTTGTGCAATATGCACAAAATGTACAATTGATTGGACTCGTTATTGGGTAAAATGCACAAAAATAGCTATAGGTGCTAGGGGG
>ERZ808034.55-NODE-55-length-14713-cov-6.104537_pt1 | contig 14713 bp, 10 predicted proteins | sample MGYA00380188_ERZ808034 | MGnify/ENA primary metagenome ERZ808034 (study PRJEB31490, sample SAMN06133380) | cow dung metagenome | isolation source: M12 | host: cow | place: China: Chengdu | collected 2015-05 ...
CCGAGTTCCTTAACAAGGGTTCTCCCGTTCGTCTTAGAATTTTCTTCTCGTCTACCTGTGTCGGTTTGCGGTACGGGTACCTCGAAATATTTAGCAGCTTTTCTCGCCGGCGTAGATTCAAAGACTTCGTTTCCTTTGTCCACTCCCCGTCACAGCCTAGCCTTATGACTTGCGTACTTCACTACAAGCCAGCCTCACTGCTTGGACGCGCTTTTCCATCCGCGCGCTTCTTCTATCTTTCCGTGTCACTGCTTCATTAACTCTCTCGGTAGTACAGGATTATCTACCTGTTGTCCATCAGCTACGCCTTTCGGCCTCGCCTTAGGTCCCGACTATCCCCGGGCGGACGAACCTTCCCCGGGAAACCTCAGACTTTCGACGGCGGAGTTTCTCGCTCCGCTCTCGCTACTTATGCCGGCATTCTCTCTTCTATACAGTCCACATGTCCTTCCGGTCATGCTTCTGCCCGTATACATTGCTCCTCTACCAATACACTCCGTGTATTCCTAAGCTTCGGTGTCAGGTTTGAGCCCCGTTAATTTTCGGCGCAACATCCCTCGACCAGTGAGCTATTACGCACTCTTTTAATGCGTGGCTGCTTCTGAGCCAACATCCTGGTTGTCTTTGCATTGTCACATCCTTTTCCACTTAACCTGTACTTCGGGACCTTAGCTGTAGATCTGGGCTGTTTCCCTTTTGACAACGGCACTTAGCTGTCGCTGTCTGACTCCCGCAATTTAATTTGATGACATTCTTAGTTTGATAAGCTTCGGTAGGCTGTGAAGCCCCCTAGGCCAGTCAGTGCTTTACCTTCATCAATTACTCGCGAGGCTAGCCCTAAAGCTATTTCGAGGAGAACCAGCTATATCCGAATTCGTTTGGAATTTCTCCGCTAACCACAAGTCATCACCGACTATTTCAACAGGCGTGTGTTCGGTCCTCCACAACGTTTTACCATTGCTTCAACCTGCTCATGGTTAGGTCATTCGGTTTCGGGTCTACGACATAATACTTCTCACCCTCTTCAGATTCGCTTTCGCTTCGGCTCCGTGTCTTTAACACTTAACCTCGCATTATATCGTAACTCGCCGGCCCGTTCTACAAAAAGTACGAGATTACACGCATATGGTGCTCTCTCTGCTTGTAAGCTATCGGTTTCAGGTTCTCTTTCACTCCCCTCCCGGGGTTCTTTTCACCTTTCCCTCACGGTACTATTCGCTATCGGTCACGTGGTCGTATTTAGCCTTTTGGGATGGTCCCCATTTCTTCCAACAAGATTTCTCGTGTCCCGTTGTACTCCGGATTCCGCTTCGCTCGCTCAACTTTTCGTCTACAGGATTGTCACCTTCTTTGATATACCTTTCCAAGTATTTCAACTAAGCATCACGATACTACTTCTGCGGTCCTTACCCCGTCAGTATTTCTACTTACGGTTTGGGCTGCTCCGATTTCGCTCGCCACTACTCTCGGAATCACTTTTGTTTTCTTTTCCTTCGGGTACTTAGATGTTTCAGTTCCCCGAGTTCCCCTCTTATACCTATCTATTCAGTATAAGATAACGCAATATTACTCGCGCTGAGTTTCCTCATTCGGATATCTACGGATCAAGGGATATTTGCTCCTCCCCGTAGCTTTTCGCAGCTTGTCACGTCCTTCTTCGGCGCCACGTACCAAGGCATCCTCCGTAAGCCCTTTGTAGCTTGATCTTTCTCTCTCTTTCTACTCGTCTCTTTTTTAAACAGAAAATTCTATATTCTTACTCGACTAATTCTTTAAATTCACAGCTTATAGGTTGACCTTTCAATCGTCCTACGTTTTTTGTGCTTTATTAACCAATTAGCTTTCTTTCTTAATATGAATATTTGCCTTTTGTACTCGTCTTTATTATTCCTAATAAAAACTCTTGCTATGCAGTTGTGAATCTTCTCTTTCCCGCAACTTCAGTCTTGGGTTTGGGCATAATGGTTCTACCATTCTTCCCTTTTGGTGGGCTCAAATGGACTTTTTGTCATTTGGTGCTTCGCACCAAGTGGCAGACCCATTTTCGCCAATCCTTTTCAGGATTTGGTGGGCTCAAATGGACTCGGACCATCGACCTCACGCTTATCAGGCGTGTGCTCTAACCAGCTGAGCTATGAGCCCATAGTGGTGGAGGTAATCGGGTTCGAACCGATGACCCCCTGCTTGCAGGGCAGGTGCTCTACCAGCTGAGCTATACCCCCTCTTCACAAAAAATGCCTCCCCCTTTCGCAAAAGGAAAGCAATCCTTGTCTATTAAAAACGAATAAGAAAGAAATCAGTTCAAAATAACTTCCGACCGACTTCAGGATTAGAAAATACTCTCTCGTATCTTCGTTTCTCCCTAAAAGGAGGTGATCCAGCCGCACCTTCCGATACGGCTACCTTGTTACGACTTCACCCCAGTCATCGGTATTGCCTTAGGCAGCTCCCTCCTTACGGTTAGGACACTGACTTTGGGCACTCCCAACTCCCATGGCGTGACGGGCGGTGTGTACAAGACCCGGGAACGCATTCACCCCGACATGCTGATTCGGGATTACTAGCAACTCCGACTTCATGTGGGCGAGTTGCAGCCCACAATCTGAACTGAGACTATTTTTATGAGATTCGCTAGACCTTACGGTTTTGCAGCTCTTTGTAATAGCCATTGTAGCACGTGTGTAGCCCAGGATGTAAGGGGCGTGATGATTTGACGTCATCCCCACCTTCCTCCGTGTTATCCACGGCAGTCTATACAGAGTTCCTAACTGAATATTGGCAACTGTATATAAGGGTTGCGCTCGTTGCAGGACTTAACCTAACATCTCACGACACGAGCTGACGACAACCATGCACCACCTGTCTCTCTGCCCCGAAGGGAAACCTAATCTCTTAGGCTGTCAGAGGATGTCAAACCCTGGTAAGGTTTTTCGCGTTGCGTCGAATTAAACCACATGCTCCGCTGCTTGTGCGGGTCCCCGTCAATTTCTTTGAGTTTCAACCTTGCGGCCGTACTCCCCAGGCGGAATACTTAATGTGTTAACGTCGTCACGGAAGGAGTCGATACCTCCCACAACTAGTATTCATCGTTTACGGCGTGGACTACCAGGGTATCTAATCCTGTTTGCTCCCCACGCTTTCGTGCTTCAGTGTCAGTTACAGTCCAGCAAGTCGCCTTCGCCACTGGTGTTCCTCCTAATATCTACGCATTCCACCGCTACACTAGGAATTCCACTTGCCCCTCCTGCACTCAAGCTAAACAGTCTTAGTAGTAGCACCGGAGTTGAGCCCCGGGATTTCACTACTAACTTGAATAGCCACCTACGCACCCTTTACGCCCAGTCATTCCGGACAACGCTTGCTCCCTACGTATTACCGCGGCTGCTGGCACGTAGTTAGCCGGAGCTTGCTATTGGGGTACCGTCACTTTCTTCGTCCCCCATCACAGAACTTTACAATCCGAAGACCTTCATCATTCACGCGGTGTTGCTGGGTCAGAGTTGCCTCCATTGCCCAATATTCCCTACTGCTGCCTCCCGTAGGAGTCTGGACCGTATCTCAGTTCCAATGTGGCCGATCACCCTCTCAGGTCGGCTAACCATCGTCGACTTGGTAGTCCGTTACACTACCAACTATCTAATGGTACGCGAGCCCATCTATATCCGATAAATCTTTGGCCCCTGTGGGATGCCCCACTGTGGTCTTATGCGGTATTAGCACAAATTTCTTTGTGTTATTCCCCAGATATAGGCAGGTTGCTCACGCGTTACTCACCCGTCCGCCGCTAAGTTTAAGGAGCAAGCCCCTTAAACCCCGCTCGACTTGCATGTATTAAGCACACCGCCAGCGTTCGTCCTGAGCCAGAATCAAACTCTTAAGTTTAATTATTTAAAGCCGAGTCTAAAGACTCAACTGCTCTAACGATTTTCGCTTTTTGTTTTGCGTGTTTGTCATATAATGACTGTTGTATTTAAGTACATATATACTCAAAAGATTTTGACAGAAACTTTCAAAATAACTATTATTTCGTCTTATTTCCTTCTATTCAATTTTTAAGCATCTCCCGACAACAACGGTTGTCGTTTGCAGTCACTTATCAAAGCGACAGCCTACATATAATAACATAAGCACTAGTTTAAGTCAAGCGTTTTTCAAAGGTTTTTTGAAAAATTTTTAACTTTTTTTCAACTTTTTTTTCACCACTAAATATTGTGTTTTTTTATTTCTATAACCACGATATTTTGTGGAGCACCTAACATTGAAATCATTAGGTTTTTCCAAATGATTTTGCCTATGAAATTTACCACTCTCTATTGAGAGTATAACCGATTATAATGTAAATTACCTTTTAAGTCAAGCATTTTTTCAAAGTTTTTTAAAATTTTACAAAAAAGTTTAAAACTCGTGCTTTTCTTTCTTTTTAAGTATTTATGCGCGCGCGTGCGCGCACGCATACGCGTATATTATATGTATTAAAAAGCCACGGAAATTTCCGTGGCTATATATGTAAAGTTTATTAATTTTACAAAAAGGTTATAAACTCGTTTAATCGCCTTGATTACTCTTTTTAACAAAAGAAAGTTTTTTATACAAAGCGCCTAGTCCAATCACAAGCATAGTAAAGTCTATTATCCAATATGCCGAGCCCATCGCTGGTCGTGGTGCAAACGAAAATCCGAATAAACCCACGGGCGAATAAAAATCCAAGAAAAAGTATGAAAAGGTGTCGCCCTTGCCGAAGTCCACCCCACACACACTCATGATAAGCGCAAAGACAAAATATAAAAGTGGTGGAGCAGCCGTTAAAAATACGTGCCTCGTTTTGAAATTAAGCCTGTGTTCATCAACAAAAAAATCAGCAACGGCAAGCGCATGAGCTAAACTGATGTGTTTTCTCATGAGAATATTGCCTTTTCTATTACTCCCCCACCAATACATTTATTTCCATCATAGAAAACGGCAAACTGCCCTTCTGTGATGGCGCGCTGTTTTTCATTAAAGTCAACGCGAATACCATCTGTTTGAATATGAACGGTGCATTTTTGTTCAGGTTGGCGATAACGGAACTTTGCAGTGCACTCAAAATCCTTTTTACTAGGCTCACAAGGTATCCAATTACACGATTTCATTAATAGCCCCGAACTGTAAAGTTTTTCTTCACTACCATGAGCCACGTATAATATATTGTTTTGTAAATCTTTTTCAATTACGAACCAACGCGAGCCGTCATCACCTTTTTGCCCACCTATATTGAGTCCTCGGCGTTGCCCGATAGTGTAATACATTAACCCTAAATGCTCGCCCAACACTTTTCCGTCATAGGTCATAATCTTGCCTTTTTGGTTAGGAATATAATTTTGTAGAAAATTTCTAAAATTTCTTTCACCAATAAAGCAAATGCCGGTTGAATCCTTTTTAGTAGCAGTCGCTAACCCGTTTTCTACGGCAATACTCCTAACTTCGCTCTTGTCCAACTTGCCTAAAGGAAAAAGAACGCCCTCTAGTTGAGACTGAGAAAGTTGGTTTAAAAAATAGGTCTGGTCTTTAGACTGGTCTTTTGCTTTTAATAAATAGTGTGTATCCCCATCGTGCAAGATATCACAATAATGGCCGGTAGCAATATAATCAGCACCTAGCATTTTTGCCTTATCCTTAAAATCACGGAACTTTATTTCGCGATTACATAAAACGTCTGGATTAGGGGTCCTCCCTGCCTTATACTCTGCAAGAAAATAAGAAAAAACTCTGTCCATATACTCTTTAGCAAAATTAACAGAGTAATAAGGGATACCGATTTTGTTAGCGACACGCCTCACGTCAGAAAAGTCTTCTTCCCCCGTGCAAGCGCCACACTCGTCTTTCTCTTCCCAATTATTCATATAAAGGCCGATAACGTTATAGCCTTGATTTTTAAGTAGAAGGGCGGCAACTGAACTATCAACGCCACCACTCATACCGACAACGACTGTTTTTTTCATAATTTCACCTAAAATTTAAAAATATTTTATCACAAATGCATAAAAAGTGCAATCGATACGACAATGCACAATTAAATACTTGCAATTTTTTATAATTTTGATATAATATGAATAATATAATAATCGAAATAATCATTTTTAGGAGGATATTATGCCTGATGGCTCCGTGCCGTTATTGGTAGCGATAATCGTATTAATACTTCTATCGGCATTTTTTTCATCAACTGAAACAGCGTATTCGTGCGCAAACAAAATTAAACTGCGTGCACTAGCTACAAACGGAAATAAACGCGCAAAAAACGTTTTACTTTTAGCAGAAGAAAAGTATGACAGTTTAATAACGACAATATTGGTTGGTAATAACATAGTAAACATAACGGCGACAACGCTTGCTACAATACTATTTGCAAAACTCATACCATATAGCACCGACACTGCTAGCCTTGTGTCAACGATAGTAATGACGGCTACCGTGTTGATATTTGGGGAAATAACTCCAAAACTACTAGCAAAAGCATATCCAGAAAAATTTTCGATGGCAGTTTACCCTATCATCACGTTTTTCTATTATTTACTCTTTGTTTTTAATTTGCTTTTCTCGGGCTGGAAATGGATTATCAGTAAAATCTTTAGAATTAAAAATGAAGACGTGGTGACAGAAGATGAAATTATGACAATAGTAGAAGAAGCAGAGGAAGACGGCACGCTTAAAACTGAAGAAACCGAACTTATTCGTTCTGTAATAGAGTTTGACGATTTGGAAGTTGGTGATATTTTAGTTCCTAGAGTTAACATAGTTGCCGTTGACGTAAACTCAACTATGGAAGACATCAGGAAAATCTTTTCAAAAGAGGGATTTTCACGTATTCTCGTATATAAAGATAGCATTGATACGGTAATAGGGACAATTCACGAAAAGGACTTCTTTAATGCATATCTAAACGGCAAGAAAGGTATAGACGGGATTATGCAAAACACCTTTTATACTACCGAACACGTAAAGATATCAGACCTATTACGAATTTTACAAAAGAAAAAAGTTCATATTGCAGTCGTTCTAGACGAATATGGTGGAACACTCGGGCTTGTCACCTTAGAAGATATCCTTGAAGAATTGGTTGGCGAAATTTGGGACGAGCACGATGAAGAAATTAATTATTTTAAGGAAATTGACGAAAACACCTTCTTAGTTGACGGAAACGCGCCATTACATGAATTTTTCTCTTTTTACGATATGGGTGGTGAAGAAGAAAAATTCGACACAACGACGTTGAGTGGCTGGATAATTGAACAACTTGGTGAAATTCCACACGCTGGAAGGACACTTGATTATCTTAACCTAAACTTAGAAGTCACTAAATCAACTGTAAAAAAGGTATTGCAAGTCAAGGTTATCGTCAAGATAATTGAAGAATTAGAAGAAGAATAATTAATCGCCCTTAATTAAGGGCGATTTTTATAATGCATTTGTAGCTCAACTGGATAGAGCATCGCCCTCCGACGGCGAAGGTTGTGAGTTCGACTCTCGCCAAATGCACCATAAGGCGCAGTATTTTCTGCGCTTTTAATTTATTCATTTTTGTAAATTTTGCATACTTATATTGATTTTTTATATATTTAATGTTATAATCAGTGTTAGACGACAATATATTTAATTGGGGTTAATTATGAAAAAACTATTAATTTTAATTTTATCATCAATACTAATGCTTACTAGCCTATCCTTAGTTGCTTGTGGCAATAACGATACGGCTACCTTGCCAGACGTAAACGGCATGACCTTAATGTCTTGGAATCAAGCTGTTAGTGGCGACTATCTTTCCAATATAACCGAAACGGCAACTCAAGAGTTATATTCTGAAAAGGGCGACGTTGATTCTCGTTCGGATATGCGTTGTGTGACCAAATATAATAAAGATATTTTATATCAAGAATTTTCAGAAGTTAACAAGCACTACGCCGTTCGTGGAACTTTAGGCCAACCAGATTTAATTATTGAATACGATGCTGATCGTGACGTTTACGTTGCTGATACGTTTCCTGTTGGTTTCACCTTTGAAACGATGACTATTAAAGCAACGCTTTCGACAATGCTACTAAACAAATTTGCGTTGTTTAGTTTTGATGCTGATAAAGGTTGTTATACAGCCTATAATTTTACTATTTCATTTGGAATAACGGCTGATGAGTTTTCCGTTTGGATTGAAGATGGAAAAATAGTTAAATACTACTACGAAGCAACTTACGACCAAATACTCGGTGGTATGTATACTATTGTAGAAGGTCGTCTTTCTAATGCTGGCACAACCCAAACTCTCACCCTGCCAGAATATGAATTAGCGTAAGAAATTAAACTAAATATTTATAAAATGAAAACTCGGCAATTTTATTTGCCGAGTTTTTTGCTGTTAACTTAATTAATTATTCGTAGCGTTTAAATTTAATTAAATAAAGTTTAATAGATGCTTTTATCAAGAAAACAACTCTTATATTAAACTATTTATTTAACTTTTTCTCTTTATACTCTTTTATTATCTTTTTGTATTTTTCTACTACTTCTTCGCCCACCATATCCCAACTGCGATAGAGTGTTTTTTGTGCATTTATTCCTGCCGTTTTTATAAGTTCTGGCGTTTTAACGACTTCCAAAACACGACTAGCAAAACTTTCAGCATTTTCTTCAGCTAAAAATCCGTTAACGTTGTCTTCAACTTGTTCTGCTGAACAAGACCCTTTTACCATAACTGCAGCGAGATTATGAACGGATGCTTCCACCACGGTCACAGGGGCCATGTCGAACGTAGAAGGAAATAATAACAAATCCCCCCTTAAATAGTATGCTTGCAATTCTTCTCTACCATTAACGTTTCCAGTAAAAATACACTTGTCGGTAATATCAAGTTTTTTAGCGTATGCTTTAACTTCATCTAAGTCAAAACCACCACCGACAAACATCATCTTAAAGTCTAAACCACTATCTTTTATAATCTTAACTGCGTCTAAAATAATCTTTAAGTTTTTATACCACGCCATTCTTCCTACGAACATAAAAACGTTTTTCTGCCCGGTAAGTGCGTGTCTTTCGTTTACTCTATTAATTAGTTCTTGTGCATTAGCAGGATAGACCATATCCGTGCCGTTTCTAACGACTTCAATATTCCCTTTATATCCGTAGTCCCTAAGCGTTTGACAAGACTTTTCACTAACAGTCCACACACTGTCTGCCTTGTTGAAAACTTTTAATATGTATCTAATTAAAAACTTTACAATAGGTTTACAATTATGAGTCGTTCTCTCAAAATCTTGGTGATATTGCGTATGCAACGTTGCAACCACTGGAACAGATAACTTTTTACCCGTTTTAATTGCAAATCTGCCTAGGTTAAATGGCGAGTGCGTGTGAATAATATCAATCCCCTCGGCCTTAATTCGCTTTTTAAGTTTACAATCCCAACTAGGCGATGCGTTTCTATACCCTTCCGGTGCAGGTAGTGACTTGCACCTAATTACTTCGAAATTTTCTTTATCTAAATATTTCGATTTTTTACTCGCTTTAGGAACGGCTAGAATACAGTGAGCTCTTTTTGAAACTTGTTCCGAATAGTGTTTTACTACGTTAATAGCGCCGTCCACCGTTGGATAATAAGTATCAATTATCTCACATACTCTAATGTCTTCCATATTGTTCTCCTTTTATAAAGATTTGTCGAGCGCTTGAACGTTTATTTGCGACAAGTCGAATTGTTCTCCCGTAATCTCTTGATATAAGTCGATTGCGTTTCTAACGGCTTGATCCATATTTATGTATTTATACGTTCCAAGCCTACCGAGTAAATATAAATTCTTGTATGCTTTTGCCTCGTCTAAATACTTTTGATAATGCGCTCTAGTTTTTTTGGTTAAAATAGGAAAATATGGGAAGTTTTTGCCCTTTTTATACGGCTTGCCATATTCCTTCATTATAACCGTCACGTCGTCGTTAGTGCCACCTGTAAACTTCTTAAACTCAGTAATTCTCGTAAACGAATCGGACGTAGTGTAATTTACTACTGCCGTATCTTGAAAAGATGCAGTCGGTTCTAATTTAAACTTAAACTTTAAACTTCTATATGGTAGCACTTTATACTTATAATCAAACAACTCGTCAATACTACCCGTATAAAACATAAGCCCGTCAAACGGTTTATTCGCAAAATATATATTGCCGTCGCTTATGCTTATCTCGTTTCTAGCGTCAGTTCCGAGTTTTAATTTTATTTTTGGGTGGCGTAGCATGTTAGTCACCATGTTCGTAAACCCATCGGCAGGCATATATTGATACTCATCGTCAAAATATCTGTCGTCTTCTGAAATTAAAACGGGCACCCTCTCAATAACGTCTTTCCCTAAATGCTCAGGCTTCATTCTCCATTGTTTTAGAGTGTAAATATAAAATATATTTTTATAAACGTAGTCATAAAGTTCGCGAATTTCTTTTCTTTGGTTTTGTTTAAGCGCTAATATAGATACTTTTGCGCCGTATCCGTATTCTTCAATCAAAGCATTTTTAATGCGCTCTGCTTTCTCTTTAGGAAAGGTTGAAAATAGCGAATTTAAATTGAACGGAACGGGAACTTGTTTATCCTTTCTTAAATGAGCCATTACTTTATGTTCGTATTTAGTCCAGTCTGTAAATAAAGATAAAAAATCAAAAACTAGTTTATCGTTCGTATGGAAAACGTGTGGCCCAAACGCTTGTATGCGAATACCATTTTCGTCAACGTAATCGAACGTGTTGCCACCTATGGTGTTGCGCCTATCGTAAACGATAACGTCCATGCCACTTTCTGCAAAAAGTCTAGCTATTGTAGCACCCGAAAGGCCTGCACCTATCACAACTACTCTTTCCATATTTTCTCCTTAATTTTTATCCTTCCCAAAAAATAAATACTTACTTTTGCCTTGCCTTAACAAACTCGCTTATTCGCTCTACTGCCTTTAATAAGCTATCCATCGAGTATGCATACGAACAACGCACGTAATTAGTGCCGAATTCACCAAACGCACTGCCGGGCACTACTGCCACCTTTTGTTCTTTTAACAGTGCCGTAGCAAATTCTTCCCCCGTCATGCCTAAACTTTTAACGCAAGGGAAAATGTAGAACGCACCTTTTGGCTCAAAACACTCTAACCCTAGACTAGTAAAACTATTAAACAAGAAATTTCTACGCTTATCATATTCGGTTTTCATCTCGTTTATAATCTTAAAATCAGTCTCTAAACAATTGTTTAAACCTGCAAGAGCACCATATTGCGAAAAAATTGGCGCACAGATTGCCGTATATTGATGTATTTTTAATATTTCACGTGATAATTGTGTTTTTGCGCACACAAAACCTATACGCCACCCTGTCATAGCAAACGCTTTTGAAAACCCACTTATTAACACCACTCTGTCTTTTAGTTGGTCTATTGATGCTATCGAACAAAACTCACCCGTATAAGTAAGTTCGGCATAAATTTCATCTGCAATTACAAGTAAATCATTCTCTACTATAAATGGAATAATTTTTTCTATATCACTTCTTTCCATTACCCCACCCGTCGGGTTGTTTGGGTATGGAAATATTATTGCTTTTGTCTTTTTCGTTATAACTTTTTCTAAATTCTCTTTGGTGAGAATAAATCCATTTTCGCCGTCACACGGCACTGAAACAGGCACGCCACCTAACAGTTCAACGCATGGCTTATACGACACGTAGCTTGGGTCTGGAATTAAAACCTCGTCCCCTTTATCAATGGTCGCGCGCAAGGTAATATCTATTGCCTCGCTTGCACCTTGTGTAATTATTATATCTTCAAAGTCATAGTTTACCGAAAATCTTTTCTTTAAATATAAAGAAATTTTCTTTCTTAATTCGGTTAACCCTTTGTTTGAAGTATATTGTGTGTAGCCCTTTTTTATAGCTGTAATGCCTGCGTCACGAATAACCCAAGGCGTAATAAAATCAGGTTCGCCCACACCTAGCGAGATTACGTCAGGCATACCCGACGCCAAATCGAAAAATTTTCTTATACCAGACGGCTTGATGGATTTTGCTCTTTCACTTACAAAATCTCTCATGCTTGTATAATTTCTCTCTCCCTTTTAATATCGCTAGCAGTGACCTGCCCTTCAACCTTGTATTTTTTCAATACGAAATGCGTTTGCACCCCAATAATCCCTTCGATAACGCTTAGTTTTGCTGAAACGAATTTAGCGATTTCACCTATATTGTCACCTTGAACGAAAATTGCTAGGTCAAACCCACCACTCATTAAGTAAAGCGTTCTAACTTCTGGGAAATGATATAATTCTTCAGCATAACTATCAAAGCCCATAAGTTTTTGTGGTGCAACTTTTACTTCAATCAATGCTTCTACAACGCTGTCTTTTAATACTTCATTATTAATAATGGCTGAATACTTAACGATAGCGCCACTCTTTTCTAGTTCACTAACTATCGTGGCGACAGCGCTTTCAGGTAAATTTAACATATCGGCAATTTGCTTGTTCGAATACCTTGCGTTTTCAGTTAACAATCTTAATACTTCACTTTTTTGTTTGTCCATTATTTTTCTCCTTATAATGAGTTTTAAAATACAATGCGCATTTTAATTATAAATTCCTAATATATATTTTATATTAATAGGCCTATTTTGTCAATATAATGTATTGATTTTCTGTGGTTATTTATGTTAAAATATCAATGAGGTAATTTATGGTTAGAATTTGGGCAAAAGTTATGAAAAATAATAAAATAATAGCACAAACCGTGTTTGAGCGCTTTGAAATTCTAGATTACGATAATTTCTTTGATTATTTGAGAGAAATTTGCCAAACGCTTGACCTTCCTACACCCGTATTAATAAAAAATCACCTTTTTAACTACGCAAAATACAATAACGTTCGTTTTAAGCAAGATGATTTCGTTGAGCCTATCTCGTTTGATATGCTAGTTTTGGAAAATGCCTTTATTTAATTATTTATAGAATATTTTTCTCCTATTTACGCATAATCATCTTAGGGGGAAACAGAATGAAGATTACAACGATTATTGCATTTACTCTTGTTATCGTCGGTGCACTCGTATGGCTACTAGTCGGGTTATTAAACTTTAACCTCGTAGCGTTCTTATTCGGTGCAGGTAATGACGCTGTAATTGCGAGAGTAATTTATTCGCTTGTCGGTATCTCAGCCCTTTGGCTTATTTTCTATTGGGTTATTTACCGTCCGTTTAAGGCGATGAACTAATTAACCTAAAACAAAAAGCCCTATAGTTAGGGCTTTTTTGTTTTACGTATTTATTATTTTTTAATCGATTGTCTATCTATAAGCCTATTGACTGCCAAAAACAACGGCGACCCAACGCCGTAAACGGCAAGCGATTGACCCACTATTAAAAACAGTGCTGAAAGTGGGTAAATATACTCTGAATAACCATACGAAACTTGCCAAATGATAGGCAAAATTAATGCGTTTAACAGCACGGGAAACAACCCACCTAAAAAAATTTTTATAGGTGTTTTTTTAATGATTTTACCTATAATAAAGGTCAAGGTTGCACTAATAAGAGTAATTACACTTCCTAAGAAAGTGTCTAAAATAACACAGCCGGTGATGACGTTAGATAGTATGCATCCGACAAATAAAGCAGGCACTGCCTCAATAAAAAACAATGGTAAAATAGTAAGCGCTTCTGCAATCCTAAACTGAATTACACCACTTGCAATAGGCATAGTGATTAAAGAAGCGACCACGTAAAGTCCAGCAATTACGCCTGCACGCGCCAGTCTTTTGGCACTAAAAATTCTAATTTTTTGCATAAAAAAACCTCTTACGGAATTTATGCCGAAAAAAGGTGTCTCTTTTCTCGGTTGTTTTATAGAAGTGTTGTCCGAAAACCTTCTTATTTTTATTATAACATATTTTTATAAATAATCAACTAAAATAAACCAGAAAACAAAAAAGGGGCAAACGCCCCTTTTACTTTATTTATCAATAATTACTTATTACCATCGTTAAAATATAAAATTCCTAAAGTGTTCGCACCACAATGGCTTGCTACCGTGCAACCAGCCGTTGTTTCATAAACGTTCTTAAACCCTGCCTCGTTAAGTGCCTTTTTAGCCTCGTCAATCATATCTGGGGTTGCTGAAGAATAGGTGACAAACGCCATATCTAAGTCTGGGGTATTAAATTCTGCTAGCGTGTCTTCACAATATTTTTGAACGACTTTAGACATTTGCCCACGATATTTTTTATCACTACTCATCTTACCGTCTTTAACTACTATTCTTGGTCGAAGTTTAAGTAAGTTAGCACCAAAATACTGAAGACTACTGCACCTACCACCCTTAAATAAGTAGTCGAGTCTTTCAATAACGAAACTTGCTTGAACACTTGCCGTTCTTTCACTAACCTTTTGAGCAATAGTCTTAGCATCCAAACCTTCATTTGCAAGCTTTCTAGCGTAAATTGCTAATAGACCTATGCCGGTGGTTAAATTTTTGCTATCAACAGAATACACGTTTTCTAAGCTCTCTGCCGCACGAACAGAATTCGAGTATGAAGAAGATAATCCACTAGATAATCCGATATGAACGACTGCATCGTAATCCTTTTTTAAACTTTCAAACCACTCTGTATATTCAAACTCGTTCAACGCGTTAGTCTTAGGTAGTGGCGAGCCGTTGTTAACAGCAGTAAAAATTTC
>ERZ808034.56-NODE-56-length-14450-cov-5.323384_pt1 | contig 14450 bp, 12 predicted proteins | sample MGYA00380188_ERZ808034 | MGnify/ENA primary metagenome ERZ808034 (study PRJEB31490, sample SAMN06133380) | cow dung metagenome | isolation source: M12 | host: cow | place: China: Chengdu | collected 2015-05 ...
TGATTTTTTATAATAATCAAGTCTCGTAAGCGTTTTAATAACAGCGACTTGATTAACTAAAATTCTTGCAATTTTTATACCTGAACATAGACGTAGTTATGAAATATATTAAACTCGATCTTGACGAGGAGGCACATAAACTTGCAAAATCAAGTGATGGTGAAATGTTTTAAGTCTTGATATCTCCTACTGATGACGATCACGCAGTATCCCTCGTTTTCACGCAAAGATTTAGTGTTGGTCACTTTTGGTCACCGTATCACACTATAACTGCGAGCATTTTTGCAAATTGCACATAACCACCAACAACTCAATTAGTTACAAGCATGTAAGCAGTAACTTTGCTTCAGCAGATTTCAGAAAAATCAAAACCTACAATTTTTAGAAAAGCTAATCCTACAGTTTTCAGAAATTAAGGAACCTACTGATTTCAGAAAATAAGAGTCGCCAGGTGTGGTTGAGACCTGAGTTCTGCAGTGAAATTGGAAAAAGAAAAAGGTTGTCTATCTTTAAAATTGCTTAAGGTCTAAAGACAGACAACCAATGACACAATCAAAATTAATTTCAATTGTCACTATGTGGAGCAAAATTAATGAATTATCCCGACAATCCCTCAGTCAAATGCAGATTGCTTTGACTCTCGGCATCAGTCGTGACACCGTCAGACGGTATCAGCGCATGAGCGAGAAAGAGTTTGAGGGGCTGATTTCCAGCGAGGTACTTCGCAGGAAACGCAAGTTGGAAGCCTTTGAGGGCTTCATCAAGGAGTTACTGCAGGATGCCCCGTTCCTGTCCGCGGCTCAAATCTTCGACCGCCTGAAGGAAAACTTTCCGGATCTTCCGGAGGTGTCAGAAAGGACAGTCTACAACACGGTTCACCTGGTAAGAGAACGAGAAGATCTTCCCAAGACACTTGAACCAACCCGCCAGATGGCCAAGGTTCCGGATTGCGAATACGGTGAGAAGGCCCAAGTGGACTTCGGTGAGAAATGGATGCGCAACGCAAAGGGGCGGCAGATAAAGGTTCACTTCATGATCATGGTCCTGATGCGTTCACGTTATAAGTTCGTCTACCTGCAGAACGTTCCATTTACTTCAAAAACAACCGTCTACGCCCACCATCTGGCGTTCAGATACTTTGGTGGAGTTCCCAAGAAGGTGGTGTATGACCAGGATCGGAGGATGCTCGTGAACGAGAACTACGGTGACTACGTCATGACAGACGAGTTTGCAAAGTATGTGAAATCCGTCGGCTTCGAGCCGGTCTTCTGCATGCCATACGATCCCGCCAGCAAGGGTCAGTCTGAAGCCGTCGTGAAGTATGTAAAGAACAACTTCCTTGCAGGCAGGACTTACGTAAACATCGACAGCCTTAATGATGAGGCTATAGGGTGGCTTGAGAGAACTGGCAATGGAAAGGTAAATAGTAGCACCAGGCTTGTACCTGCTGAGGAGTTCAAAACTGAGCAGCAGAAGCTATTACCTTATATTGAGACAATGGAAGAGCCTGAACTGGAAGCGCGCGAGTACAGTATCCGCAAGGACAATACACTGTTGTATCACAGCAACTTCTACAGCCTTCCTTTAGGTACTTATGAAGGCCCAGGTTCCAAGGTGCTTGTGGTGAAGAATGTTGATAATAATGAACTGGAGATATATGATCCTAAGGACTTCTCCCTCATCACACGTCATCAGATAAGTCTTCTGAGAGGCAGATATATAACAAAGGAAGGTCACGCCAGCAACCGCAGCCGTGACATCCTTGAATCAGAGCAGATCCTGCGTACCTTCTTTAATGAATGGGATGATGACAGTCTGCTGTCACGCTTCCTTACGGCCTTGAAGAATGATCGTCCGAGGTACTATCGCAAGAGCATAACCTCCATGGCAACACTTCTTACAGACTACGACAAAACAACGGCTCACACTCTTCTGGAGATGTTCGCAGAGTCCAAGATATACAATGCAAATACTATGAAGGAGATAGCGGGTCAGCTGGCTGACAGGATGGAGAATCTTCCAAAAGCCAAGCCTATCAACATCGGACTATCTGCAGTTGATATCACGCCGGAGAAGAGGTCCATCAATGAATATAAGGATATAATCGGCAAAGATGAGGAGGACAAGTAATGGAGAACACATTGACTACCAGCATCGAAGACGTGCGTCTCTATGCTAAAGCCTTACGTCTTAGCCACCTGCGCAACGGATGTGCTGAGATCATCCATAAGGCCCAGATCGAGAAGCCTTCTTATATGGACTTCATAATGGCTATCCTGAAGGACGAAGTCGCAGTCCGTCAGCAGAACGACCTTCAGAGAAGAATGAAGCAGGCAAAACTTCCAAGGAACTGCGATCTGGACAACTTTGACTTCAACCACAGCGCAGGCATCACCAAGTCCCAGCTTCATCAGCTTAGAGAACTTGTCTGGCTTGACCAGATGTACAATCTCATCTTCATGGGGCCATCTGGCACAGGAAAGACCTACATGGCAGCAGGTCTTGTCAGAGATGCCGTCATGAAAGGCTACAGAGCTCAGTTCGTGACCATGGACAATCTGATAAGTGTCCTTCGGATGAAGGATGTATCATCATCTGCTATGAGTGCCTACAACGGTTATCTGAAATCAGACCTCTTTGCCGTTGATGACATCATGCTGATGCCGATGAAGAAGGAGGAAGCTGTCGCGTTCTTCAATCTCATCAACGCGCTACATGAGAAGACGTCAGTAATAATAACCACCAATAAAGCACCGACTGAGTGGGTGGAAGTTCTTCAGGATGAGGTTCTTGCAACGGCGCTGCTGGATAGGCTTCTGTATCGCTGTGATGTTGTAAAACTGAGCGGATCTTCTTACAGAATGGAAAACCGGTCAGGCTTTCTTGATAATAAAAAGGAGGACAAACGATGAAACGGAAGAATAGAGAAGTACTTCGATGTGCTCTAAACGAGTACCGATACGCCAATCGTGTGTTCCTAAGTGACCAGCAGAAGGCAATGTACGAATATGAACACGGAATCAATGGACCGACCTCGCCGACAGCCCATCGTTCTTACAATGACTGGATGATGGCAATGGAACTGCTGGAAGAAGCCGTGGAACGAGTCCTTGAGGACGAAAGATAAATGTTAAACCATAGACCTTAAGCCGCCAAGCAGTAGTCTGGCAGCGCGCTGCCAGACTACTGCTTATAAACAAGAAAAAGTCCGACAAAACTGCCGAACCTCGTTTCCGAAAACTGCGGAATCCTTATTTTCTTAAAATTGTTGGTTGAAAACTTGCTTTTTACAGTATAAGACAAGGGTTATCTGTCCGGATAAGGAGCGAAAGAAAGTTAGGAACGATATTTCAGCTGTCCGAACTTATGTCAAGGAGCAGCTTGATATGGTCGAGCCGGATGTGGTTACCAAGAAATGGCTGGAGGGTGTCCTTGACAAGCACTATCATCCGGAGAAGTATGATGACCAGAAGACGGTCAATCCTCTTGACTTTGAAGCCTTGTTTGATGAGTTCATGGTCAAGCATCCTGTTTCGGAGGTCCGTGCCAAGAATAATAGGGTAGTAAAGCGTGCCGTCATGAGGTTCGAACTCTTCAGGCGTGCTACGGTGAAGGGGCAGAAGAAGTACTTCTTCAATGTCAAGACCACAACCCCTGAGATTCTGGATGACTTATGGAACTTCTTTGCTAACGAACATCAGTACTTTAAGGATTATCCTGAAATCTACGAAAAGATAAAGGAGAAACGTCCGCCGAAGCCGAGAGGGGAGAACTGCATCATTGACATGATGTCCCGACTCAGGACTTTCTTCAACTGGTGCGTAGGTAAATATATTGAAGTCTCTCCGTTCAAGAACTACTCGATTCCGGAGCCGGTGTATGGAACTCCAGTGTTCATCACGACGTCGGAGCTGAATACTCTCGCAAAGCTAGATTTGTCTGATAAGCCTGATTTAGAGGTGCAGAGGGATATCTTCGTATTCCAGTGCTGTGTCGGCTGCCGAGTGGGAGACTTGTATAGGATGACCAGGTCGAACATCGTCAATGGTGTTCTATATTATATCGCGGGCAAGACTAAGGATGACAATCCTAGGACGCTGGCCGTTCCTCTTGTGTCGATGGCAATGGATGTTATAGACAGATATGATGATCCTAAGAGAGCTACGCTTTTCCCTTTCATCCATGAGCAGTATTACAATATTGCCATCAAAGAGATCTTCAAGCTTGCAGGAATTAACCGCGTGGTCACTTTGCTTGACCCTACGACCAGAAAGGAAGTGCGAGTGCCGATCAGTGATTATGCCAGCAGTCACATGGCCAGAAGGACATTCTGCGGAAATGTCTATAAGAATGTGAAGGATCCAAGCATCGTCGGCTCTATGAGCGGCCACAAGGAGGGCAGCAAAGCTCTGGCCCGATACAGGGACATCGACCAGGATATCAAGAAGGACGCACTCAGCGTTTTTGAGTAGTTTGTTAATAAAACAGTGCAAATTTTGTAATAAACTGCACTAAAGTCAGTGCAATTTATTATATTTGTTGCACTAAATAATGTGCAAAGTTATGGATACTTTACTTCAGACATATCGAATTAAGCTTGATCTGACTCCAGTAAACTATGTCAGATCCTTTCATGATACCATTAACTGGAAGAATAGATTAATCGGAATCCTGGGACAAAAAGGTGTAGGAAAGTCAACGATGATACTCCAGCACATCAAGATGCATGACAAGATAGAGGAGTCTCTGTATGTTCAGGCTGATGACTTCTATTTTGCCGGTCATAAGATTTATGATCTTGCTTTGGCATTCTTCCAGCGCGGCGGTAAGAAACTGTACATTGACGAAATACACAAATATGCAGGATGGACAACGGAGATTAAGATGATTTATGATCAGTTGCCTCTTCTGCAGGTAGTTTACTCGGGCAGCTCAATTCTGGATCTCAAGAAAGGTGGTAAGGCGGACTTGAGCAGAAGAACAATCGAGTATACTATGCCTGTCCTGTCGTTCAGAGAGTACCTGAATATCTCTCAGGGATGGAGCCTTCAGCCGTCTTCGTTGGAGGATATTCTGGCAGGAAAGGTGGACTTTCCATATGGAGAGCATAGACCGATTAAGTATTACCAGGAGTATCTGCATCACGGCTGTTATCCATATTTTACTGAGGAGGATTTCCTGATCAAGTTGAAGCAGGCCCTCAATGCGACGGTCGAGGATGATATTCCAAGATACGCTGAGATGACAGTTGCGGCTGCAGCGAAATTGAAGAAGCTTATGTATATGCTCGCTCAGTCAGTACCTTATAAGCCGAACCATACTAACTTAGCTAGAGATCTTGACATCAGCAGGAATCTTCTTCCTGATTATATAGAGTATTTGGAGAAGTCAGGACTTTTCAATGCATTGCGTGAGAAGTCAACAGGAGACGGCATATTGCAGAAGGTAGAGAAACTTTATCTGGACAATTCCAATATCATCTATGCCCTTGGTCTTGATAAGGCTGATGAGGGAACAATCCGTGAGACGATGTTCCTGACATGGATGAAGCAGAAGCACTCTGTATATTCATCAAAGATTTCAGACTTTGAGATTGGTGATATTACTTTTGAGGTCGGCGGCCGCAATAAGAAAGGAAAGCAGCTTAGGGAGGCGGATCAGGGATATATCGTAAAAGATAATATCGAGTACGCCGTCGGCAAGAATGTCCCTATATGGATGTTTGGTTTTATCTATTAAAAGTTCAAACGCTATGAAATACCCTTTAGAAAATGTTTCGGTTTGGGATCTGATAAGACATCCTTTTGATGAAGAAAGCGGAGATCCGGGTGGGCGTACCTTTATGCGTCTGCTGTCTAACATCTTTTTCCCTATATATGTGTTTCTTCAACTGTACGTTCCCATTCAATTGGCTATGGATATCTGTCTGGATCTAGGTCCGACGGGGTCCAAGATTGAACACGTGGAGCAGGTTGGGCCACCAGCGGAATCGGCAGTAGATCAAGCAGAGCTATTGGTGGAGCAAAATGAACTGACCGGTCAGCGGAAAGCCCCCGTGTGGCTAACTGTAATGTACATGTTCTTTGTCTGGATATGGCTGGTAGTCGGTTTTTGGACAATTTGGGTCATTCTATCAAGCTTTGTTAGATTTTTTACTTCAACGTATTTCCATAAACTATTGATAGTTGGCTTTTATGGTGCACTTTACTTATGCACAAAGAAAGGCTCTCCCAACAACATTAAGTGGAATGAACGTTTGGATGAGGCTATGTTAAACTTGGAGTTTGTCAAGACTGAGATGGCCGGCAAGGAACTTTCGTTAGCAGACATAATTAATCCGTCTCTGGATGTTGAGCTTGCTGAGAAAAGTATCAGTTCATATATGAAGAGTTTGAAAGGTAAGTATAATGGAAATAATATAGCCAAATTATTTGTGACATTATGTAAAACCAAGGTACTTGCTACTGATACTCTTGCTCATTTCTATAGGGTGATGAGCTCTCAATATACAGATGGAAAATGGGTCATCCCAAACGTTGTCCAGAAGTATGCAAGGGAGCTTAACGCTCTAGAAGATTCAAAGAGAGGGTGGCAGAAAGAGATCATGCAGAAGTATTTTCCTCAAATTAATTTGGACGAACTAAATACAGATAATGCATAAGTCTTGCATATGCATTGCATATCGTGCATATGCGTTGTAATTCGCTAAATTTCAGTAAAATACGTTTATATATTTGCGTCGTCATTCCGGTCGGGATGGCGGCGTTTTTTCTTTGTGGCCACAGGAAAGTTCGCGAAGTTGAACACTAAAAATAAGCTAAATCAAATGAAAGACTTATTGGCAATCATCCAGAATGTCGGACCGGATGCCAACCTCAAGATCGAGGTCGACAGCAGGGACATGATGGCATTCGCTGATGCCCTCGTCGAGAAGGCGATGGCAGAACTCAAGACCCAGGCAGTGGCGACACCTCCTGCGGAAGATGTACTTGTTCCTAAGAAGGAAACTCGCGAAATCCTCGGTGTGTGCGATGCGACTCTCTGGAAGTGGGACAGGTTGGGATATCTGGTGCCGGTAAAGGTCGGCAGGAAGATATTCTACTGGAAGTCGCATATCGATAAACTGATGGGTAAGTATTAGCTATGAACAACTATAAAGTCTATCGATGGATGTTGGCGGAAGGACTCGACCTGAAAGGGCTTTCATTATGTCTGTTTCCACTGATATTCTCCTACAATAGAAGTAAACGCATAATGTTCGAGAGCGAGGAGGCTTTGGCAAAGTGCTTTGGGTATAGCCGCGAGTATGTTAATGCTATCCTGAAAAAGCTGATTAAGCAGAAACTGATAGTGCGCTTGTCTCGGCATGATGGTCTCCAGACATATGACTACTGCGTGGATGTATCTACAGTCGTCAGAATGCTTGGACCGCCAAAATGCAATGATCCCGAGATGCTTAAGGACTTCTACCGTTCAATTCCGAAGCCAGCCCTGCAATGGTGTGAAAAAATATTACATGAAGGTGTGAGAAAAGTTAACACTCCATGTGAGAAAAGTTCACAACCTGATGTAAGAAAATCTAACATGCCATGTGAAGAAATCTTACACAATAATGATAAGGATAATAATATAGATAATAAAAGAGATAATGTACTTTCAACATTATCCAACAAAGAATTTATTGAAATATTATATCCGATTTTCTTCTTCAAGAATAACTGCGACCCTATCCCTGAGATAGAGAAGTTTCTTGACTACTACAGAGGCAAGGATTGGAAGCTAAGCGGTGGTAAGGTGATGAGCGAGATTGAGGATTTGATAAGACCGGCAGAGTCTTGGCAGGTGAAAGAGATAAAAGAGACAGGCTACCGCTCAAGTTTTATGAGGGGATGGAAAGAAGTGTACAAGATTGCTCCAGAATACCTGAAGAAAGAAATACTTCGTACAAGACCTTCTTCCCAAAATGACTCGTCTGCTTCAATCTTATGCTCGAAAAAATTGGCTGACTGGCTTGACTCGGAAAGTCAGACAGTGGGTATCATCTTCAGAGGTAGCGCAAATCCTAATTACAAGTTTTATTGGAAGAGACGGTGACTTGAAGGAGTGCTTTAGGTCCTCGTTAAGAGGAGCAAGAGGGAATGGCACAAAGTACCATTCTGCTCTTGCCCTCCGGGGACTAAAAACAGCGCTGCGCTACCTTAGAAATGGTATTACCGATTAAAACCAACCATGTTAAACAACCATTAAGATTTAATGACAATGAAAAAGAACAAATACTCCACTATCAGCGTCATGACAAAGACGCAGAAAGCCGTCAAGGCGAACTCTGAAAAGAGAGGGATGACCCAGAGTGAGTACGTTGACCGGGCCGTCACGGACTTCGAGAGGAACGCGAAATTCAAGGCCCGCAGGAAGGCCGACCTGAATCTTGAAGACATGACTTATGAAGAGGTATTGGCTTTCGTCGCCACGTCTCTGAGCGCTCTCTCCAAGAGGAATGATGTAAGCCGCATTATCTCTTTCATCCGAAAACAGGAGGAGGAGATCCTGACGCCGATGAGGAATGACATGGCAGCGATGAAGGCAACCTTCTCGCAATTGTTGGACACAATAAAGGCCCTTTAGCCATGAATGTAAAGATTCAAAGTAAAGGCATTGCCGGTGGCCATAACACCGGCAGTTGCTTGGGCTATGCCAACTATCTTGAGCATGAAAACAATGAGAAAGTGGAAGCCGGGATGATGGATTCGACCATTCCGTTCTTTGATCCTTTCGGTGCAGCGGTGAACAAGATGGAGTTGGTAAAGTCAATAGACTCTAACACCGGCCAGCTGCATAGGGACGATGCGAAGTTCTACTCCGTCATCCTCTCTTTCTCCGATGAAGAGGTGAAGGCGATGGGTGACTCCAGAGAAGAAATTCTGGCAGGTGTACATAAGGTAGTCGAAGGAACGATGGATATTTATGCCGGGAACTTCAAGTGTGATGACATACGGTCTCATGCAGACCTGAAGTACTACTACACCGTCCACGAGTATAGGGAAGGCTTCAAACCGGGGCTGCATGTTCATGTGATAGTCAGTCGCAAGGATGCGACAGGCTCCCGCAAGATCTCACCGATGACCAATCACCGAGGTGAGAGCAGCGGAGTGATAAAACGTGGCTTCGATCGTGACGCCTTCTACCGTTCATGTGAACAGATGTTCGACAGGTCCTTCGGCTTTGACCGTAAGACTGAAAACAGCTATGACTACTACAACACGATGAAACACGGCAGCGTCGAGCAGCGCGAGTCCATGATACGGGAGGTGGTCAGGGAAAGTGATGTCATGAAGGAAGTCAATGAGTCCATCCTCCGCTATGTCGAGCAACTGGCAAACGAATCCCATGTGCCTGAGGCTCAAAAGGAGTATATGCGTCAGCAAGAGGCCCAGCCGAAGGAAAAGCGGGCGATGAACACCTTCTGGAATACATATCACAGTTATTACCAGCCTCTGTTGACTTCAGTTAAGGAGTCATGCAATAATGCCTTCAACATGTATGTCGATGCCAGAGATAAATACGGGGTGTGCTCTGAGAGAATCTCCGAAAAATATGACAGGCTGAAAAAGGTATATTCAGAGATAGATCGTCTCCAAAATGAAATCAGCAAGGCCAGGACAAGCAAAGCATGCATAAAGGGATTCTGTCTGCTCATCGCAGCCGTCAATCCGGCACCGGCCCTGATACTCGCACTGGTGGGATGCATAGTAGCTGATGCTCAGAAACGCTCTGCCATAGCGCACATCAGAAACCTACGGGAATATGCCAGAAACATAAGACATGACATCGAGAACCTGAAAGTCAAGCAGGAAGGCCTTAAGCAGATGAAATCGGACACACTCAAACAATACATTGATGTGAAAGATGAACGCCAAAGTCTGAAGACAGAACTTGACACCCTGAAGGATATGTTGCAGAAGTCTTCTTCACTTTCCGAAGAAACTCTCAAAGGACTGAAGAGACTGGTACAGGAAGGAAAACTCATGGAGACAGTCGAGACTACGCGTCAGAACAGCCATCCGGACTTCGGGGCCAGTTTCTACCAGATCTTTGTCGGCTCCTATGACAAACTGGAGCTGGACCTTAATCTCCTAACTCAGAACTTCGGGTGTGAGCCACATTTTCATCCCAATGGAGGTGTGTCAGACCTCAGGATCATCCATAAGGGTCAGACATATTACGCATCAGATCTGTTCACTACGGAACGCGTGACGAGTATGCTGAACAAGTGGGAAACTATGACCGGTCAGAAGCCTGCGTATAAGATCGCGGCAGAAGAACGTGCCCGCGAGGAGGCACGTCAACGAATGGCTCAAGCCTCAAGGATATACCATGCAGAAACTCATCGTCAAGGACAATCATCTAAACCAAAATTATAATGGAAGAAACAGAAATTTTAATTGAAGCCCTCGGGCAAATACCGGAATTGGTAGAAGCAGCCAAAACCTATAAAGCGTCTAACGAGAAGACTATCTCCACTATGTCTATGGCAATCAAGAAACGGCCCGAAGCTGAGATTCCTCAAAAAGAGGTGGAGAAGGTTACAAATGCCGTCAAGGCTACTCCTTGTGCTCTGCCGGATACCGATGATTTTTTGAAGGTTATAGCAGGCATGATGCGTCCTATCATCCATCAGGAAGTCAAGGAAGCCGTCGGTGCGACAAAGATAAAGATCCAACATGAACATAGGCATGATCATTATTCGTATTCGGCCTCTTGGAGCATGGTTAAAGATACTGCCAAGAAATTGATTATAGGATTAGCGATATCAACTCTGATCTTGACGGTGACTCTTGTCGCAGTACTGGTTCATTTCACAAACAGCGAGATGTATCTGGGCAAGAAATATATGGAACTATACCAGTCGGATCTGCTGACCAAAAGCGAAAAGGAGAAACTCCTTAAAGATGCGTATATGGTTTCACTCTATCCTGAAGCGTACGAGGGCTACCCTAAAGCCTTCAGAGAAAGGCTCCGTAAGAACAAAAGCATTGTAGACGATCGAGAACTTGAGAAGATTGTTAAAGGAAAGTTCTCCGTCAAGGAAAAGGTCGGTTTTTAGTTCCCGGCGGACTGACGGGTAGGTGATTTCGTCGAAGCCGAAGAAGAGTGAGATCTGCTCCGGATATTTTTAGCTGGAATTAGAAAAAATTGAAATTCTTTTGGGTGATAAGTCGTTTCTATACGTCATTAATAAATAACACGAAACTAATTATATGCTCAAAAGATTCCTTGAATTCTATAGGGTGAGCGGGCCTTCCGTGGCAAAAGTGCCTACGGAGAAGGCGGATAAGACCTATAGAAAGCTCCGTACCCAGGCGTTTATCGCCGCGACAATCGGATACAGTCTATATTATGTGTGCCGCACATCGCTCAATGTGATGAAGCAGCCTATAATTGATGCCGGATTTCTGGATGCCACCCAGCTCGGTATCATCGGAGCCTGCCTTTACTGGACCTATGCAGTCGGCAAATTCATCAATGGCTTTCTGGCCGATCATTGCAACATAAAGAAATTTATGGCGACCGGGCTGATTCTGTCGTCTGCCGCAAACTTCATCATGGGCTTTCTCGGTGTATGGGAAGGTCTTGCCGGAGTCACAGGTGGAGTCATGTTCCTGATGTTTGCCATCATGTGGACAATCAACGGCTGGTCCCAATCCATGGGTGCCCCACCTGCAATCATTTCATTGTCAAGGTGGTATCCTCTCAAGATCAGAGGTACTTTTTATGGGTTCTTCAGTGCCTCGCATAACTTCGGAGAAGGCTTGTCTTTCGTGTTCGTAAGCCTTCTGGTCGGAGCTGCCGGCTGGCAGTGGGGATTTTTCGGTGCTGCCCTTGCCGGTGTGCTCGGTGTCTCCCTCATAATCCTGTGGCTGCATGACAATCCTGAAAGCAAGGGACTTGAGCCTGTGGAGATCCTCGCGGGAGAGAAGAGCAGAGAGCAGCTTGAGATGGAGGCAAAGGCGAAGGAGGTCGGCGCAGCAGATGAAAAGGCCGAGTCCGGACGCATTCAGAGAGCAGTTCTCCGCAATCCTGGAGTGTGGATCCTTGCTCTGTCAAGTGCTTTCATGTATATGAGCCGCTATGCCATCAACGAGTGGGGAATGTTCTTCCTTCAGAAGGTCAAAGGTTTCGGACTTCAGGAGGCCGCTTTCATTATTGCTGTCAATACAGTCATGGGAATCATCGGTACAGTGGCTGCAGGATGGATCTCAGACACACTCTTCAGAGGTGACAGGAAATGGCCGGCCCTTGCAGCCGGAATCCTGGAATCGATTGCACTGCTGCTCTTCCTTTACGGAGGGGACAGCTGGTTTGTCAATGTCCTGGCAATGACCCTGTTCGGAATCTCCATCGGAGTCCTCATATGTTTCATCGGCGGTCTGATGGCTGTGGATCTTGTGCCGAGAAAGGCTACGGGTGCTGCCCTCGGAATCGTGGGACTTGCTTCGTATGTGGCTGCCGGTCTGATGAATGTGATCAGCGGTTGGCTTATTGACGGTCAGGCACTACGCGATGAGGTCACAGGAGAGATAGTCCAGTATGACTTTACATATGTCTCCCTCTTCTGGGTGGGTGCAGCGGTGATTTCCTTCGTCCTGCCGATATTCAACTGGAAAAGAAGACAACAGGAAATATAATTATAGAAAGATGAAAAAGGCAGTATCAGCGATCATCGCATTGGTCGTTTTTGGTTTCGTTGCATGTGAACCACAGATCGAACAGCCGGAAGAACCGGATCAGGAGCAGACTGATACAACTCAGACTCCTGAGCAGGATACAACCCAGACCCAGAAACCGGAAGTGGGGGACAGTCTCGAGATTAAAGACGGCATGGCCAGATTTCTCCTGCAGGATTCCCCTTTAGTGGAGGCTGCGGGCGGCAGAACTGACTGGACCAAGGTGACGGTCATCGTGAACGGTAAGGAATATATACCTGCCGTACAGGAAGACGGAAAGGTCTATGTGGATGTTGAGGATTCGGAAGCGGCTGTCTATGAAGCTGTACTGGTCACGGAGGAGACGACGAAATACCATGGCGACACACCACTGGAAGATGTTGTACATCCTTTTGCATATGCGTACCATACCTTGGGAAATACCCTGACTGTCCTTCCGAAATACGCATCCTACGATGAAGAAAAAGGCAATCTGCTGTCCTTCTCATCCGGACTGTCAATGATAGGTCTGACCGTCCAGGGAATGACTTCCATATCCTCCATAAAGGTGACTGACCCACAGGGAACCATATTAGGTGGAACAGGTTCATATGATCCTCAGACCAGGTCCTTCAAGATGGAAAAGGGACTGCCGTTCATGGTCCTGAACTGCACCAACAGGGGGGCATTTGTCTCTTCGTCAGGAAACGTATTCATGATTCCGGTTCGTTCGGGACAATATTCCAAGGGACTGGAAGTTACCATATGCAGTGCTGACCACCTGATGTGCAGGACAAGCATACCTTCGTTCACTGTTGACAAGGATAAGGTCCATTCCTGCATGGTGACATGGAAGCCGGACAAGAATCTTCTTTTTTATGAAGGCTTCGACAACATGGTCTGGGGCGGAGATGTGGTTGCCGGTGAGGACTCCTTCGGAATGAATCCTGTGGCAGGTGATATGACGATCAAGAGCGGCAGGACTCTGAGAGGATATGAGACACCTCTTTATCCTGTCTCATATGAAATGGCCGGAGCTGGGTATATCCAGGAATCAAATCTTTCGGTGACGGAAGGAAAGGATGTTTCCGGGTCGAGATATCTCTCGGATTCATATATCAAGAGCCGTAACATAGGCGGATATCTCAGACTTTACCGTTGCCAGGAATATCAAGGCTATATATCAGTCGGTGACACATATAATGGAATAGTGGAACCTGTCTTTGCAGGAGAGATTTCGGATGCTCACAGGGATATCGTCATCAGCTTTGACATATGTGCAGCCTCTGACTTCGATGATGATCTGTCGTTCAAGGCAACAAACGGTGGAAATATAATATCCTGCATGGTGGACGGGACCGAACTTCCGGAGACTGTCTTCTCCCGCAAGTTCTCCAAGACCGGATCGACTGCGGCTCTGGACAGGTCGGCAGTGACTCTTCCTGCATCGGATGGCAGATGGCATAATGTGGAACTCACGGTCAGGAACATGAATGACAAGTCAACATTCACTCTGACCACAGCTGCATCCCACTCCAAGCCCGGTGCATATCGTTTCTATCTTGACAACTATCAGGTAAGAACCCTTAAGGACCATGCAGACCGTGATGGATCCACCCTCAGGGTTATGTACTGGAACATCCAGAACGGAATGTGGGCGGACCAGGATAACAACTACAACAATTTCGTGGCCTGGGTCAAGAAATACAATCCGGATGTCTGTGTATGGTGCGAGGGCGAGACCAT
>ERZ808034.57-NODE-57-length-14321-cov-2.698610_pt1 | contig 14321 bp, 15 predicted proteins | sample MGYA00380188_ERZ808034 | MGnify/ENA primary metagenome ERZ808034 (study PRJEB31490, sample SAMN06133380) | cow dung metagenome | isolation source: M12 | host: cow | place: China: Chengdu | collected 2015-05 ...
AAACAACACCGCAACATTAACATGAAAAAATCAGTCTTTAATGGACTTCACTATTTTGAATCAGGCAATGGAGAGCCGCTTGTTCTCCTGCATGCGCAAGGGACAGACAGTACTAGTTTTGAGAGTGTAATCCCAAAGCTTGCAAAACACTATCATGTCTATGCTGTTGACTGCTTCGGACATGGAAAAAGCCTGCATAACCCGAAGCTTTACACCCTAAAAGCCTGTGCGGATGCTGTTTCAGATTTCATCCGCGAAGTCGTAAAAGAAAAGGCAGTCATTCTCGGACATTCATCAGGGGGCCTGATTGCTGCACAGATTGCCGCAGAAACTAATCTCTGCAAACGTCTCATCTTAGAAGACCCTCCGTTTTTCTCCTGCGAAGGGGATAGACGGTTTTCGACCTTCAACTATGTTGACCTCTCAACTGTCTGTCACAACTACCTGCAAAGCGGAGAAACAGACTTCCCTCTCTATTATTTCGAGAACCAGTATGCATGGAATTTCTTCCCGGAAAAGTCCAGGGAAAATATCCGGGAAAAACTAACCTCCTCTGCAAAGAAATTCAGAGCAAACCACCCTGACAAAAATCTGAAAGTACCCTTCTGGCCTAAATCAGCTCTTGCAGGTTTTGTTGGAATGAATAACTACGACCCAAAGTTTGGTGAAGCATTCTACACCAACTCGTTCAACGAAGGAACATCCCACGCAGATATCTTAAATAAAATCTCGTGTGAGACAATCTTCCTGAAAGCAAAGTCCGACGAGTCTGATGGGATTTTAATGTGTGCTTTGTCCGAAGATGATTTGGCAGAAGTTGTAAAACTTACAAACTGTTCTGTTGTCAGGTTTGACTGTGGACATGGGATTCATATCGAAAAGAAACGTGAATTCCTAAAGGTACTGCTTCGATAATTTTTCATCAAAAATCATTCAATACTATCTGTAGATAGAGAGGAATTTATAGCCTGACCGCCGAATAAATACATAATGTTTGAAGGACTGAAGAGAGTTCTCGGTCTGGGTAAGAAAAAGAAGGAAGAAACTCCTGTTTTAGAGGAATTACCCGCACCAAAAACTCCGATTACCGAAACCAAAATAGAAGAAGCAGCCCCTGCCCCGTCCGCGGCACCAGCACCGGCTGTACCAAAACCGGAACCAACCCCTGCCCCGGAGCCGGAAATCGAAGAGGAAGATGAGGTCAAGCGTCCAAGCATCTTCTCCCGCTTAAAGACCTTAGTTGTTGAACGCGAATTTGTCCTCTCCGAAAAGGACATCGAAGAAACCCTTTTCGACTTACAGATGGTGCTCCTCGAAGCTGACGTTGCATATCCTGTCGCTGAAGCGATTACCGAGCACATGAAAAAAGAGCTCGTTGGAACTCACCGCAAAATGTTCGACTCCGCAGACAAGGTTGTAACAGAAGCACTCAAACACGCAATCGAGAATGTCTTAGGCGACGGATTTGACCTCGTACAATACATCAATACTCACGAGAAGCCCGTCAAGATTCTCTTCACCGGTGTCAACGGAACAGGAAAGACCACCTCTGTTGCAAAAATCGCAGCCCTTCTCCAGTCCCAGGGGCTGTCTGTAGTTGTCGGAGCAGGCGACACATTCAGAGCCGGAGCAATCGAACAGATTCGCGTCCACTGTGACAGATTAGGCGTCAAACTCATCGCTCACCAGGAAGGAGCAGACCCGTCTGCTGTTCTTTTCGATACCGTAAACTACGCAAAAGCACACAACACAGATGTAGTTCTCGCAGACTCTGCCGGACGTTTCCACAACAGAGTAAACCTCATGAACCAGCTTGACAAAATCAAGCGTGTCATGAAACCGGACTTAGTCTTCTACGTCGACGAAGCAGTCGCCGGAAACGATGCAGTCATCCGTGCAGAAGAGTTCGAAAAGACCGTTTCAACCGACGGTGTCATCCTCACCAAGGTCGACATGGACCCGAAGGGAGGAGCAGCCATTTCCATCGCCTATACAATCGGAAAGCCTCTCGTGTTCCTTGGTGTCGGACAGGAATACACCGACATGAAACCGTTTACCCCGTCTCTTATCATTGACGAAATTTTTGGGGATGATAACTGATGGTTCTCGACAACCTCTCCAACTCCTTAAAGGACGCAATGAAGAAGCTTGCGGGAAAGACGGTCATTGACCGTGCCGCAGTCGATGAGCTTGTCCGCGACTTACAGAGAGCTCTTCTCTCTTCTGATGTCAACGTCAAGCTTGTCATGCAGCTTTCCCAGTCGATTAAGTCCCGTGCACTCGCTGAAGACATGCCGAAGGGAATCAACGCCCGCGAGCATGTTCTACGCATCGTATACCAGGAGTTAGTCGGTCTCGTTGGAAAAGAAGCAGACTTCGCGCTTCGTCCGCAGAAAATCTTAATGGCAGGTCTTCAGGGTTCCGGTAAGACCACCACCACCGGAAAGCTCTGCCGCTACTTCCAGAGAAAGGGTCTCAAAGTCGCCGCCATCGGAGCAGACAACTTCCGTCCGGGAGCATTCGCACAGCTTGAGACGCTCTGTCGTAAGATGAACGTCCCGTGTTACGGCGATCCGATGGAAAAGGACGCGGTAAAAATTGTCCGCGACGGTCTTGAGGCATTAAAGGACAACGAGGTTATCATCGTCGATACCGCAGGACGTCACGCATTAGAGGACGACTTAATCGATGAGATTACCCAGATTAATGACTTCTTACACCCTGACCACCGCTGGCTCGTCATCGACGCAGCTATCGGTCAGGCAGCCCGCGAGCAGGCAAGAAGATTCCACGAAGCTATCGGAATTGATGGTGTAATCGTTACCAAGATGGACGGTACCGCAAAAGGAGGAGGAGCAATGTCTGCCGTTGCCGAGACTCAGTCCGGTATCGTCTTCATCGGAGAAGGAGAAACCATTGACGACCTCGAGAAGTTCGAGCCGAATGGATTTATCTCACGTCTCCTTGGAATGGGTGACCTCAAAGCCTTAGTCGAGAAGGCGGAGGAGTCCATCGATACAGAAGATGTTGACGTCAATGCAATGCTTCGCGGCAAGTTCTCGTTAAACGACATGTACAAACAGCTCGAAGCGGTTCAGAAGATGGGTCCTTTAAAGCAGGTCATGTCTATGCTTCCGCTTGGAGGCATGAAGCTTCCAACCGAAGCACTTGACGGAACTGCTGAGAAGATGAAGCGGTTTAGAATCATAATGGATTCTATGACTCCTCAGGAGTTAGACGAGCCGTCTTTAATCAACACCTCCCGCATGATTCGTGTTGCAAAGGGTTCGGGAACTTCTCTTGAGGAGGTCCGCGACCTTATGAAATACTATAAGATGATGCAGAAAACCCTCAAAGGCTTCCGCGGAAACCGCATGGCCATGGGTAAAATGATGAAACAGATGCAAAAAGGCGGCATGGGACCAATGGGTCCTATGTAAATTCTTTTTTTTTAATTTACTCGATACACACAGATTGGCACAGATTCAACACTGATGTAGCCTGTCTTCCTCGCTCTCGCAGCCGCTCGGCGGGCTACATCTGTGCTGAATCAGTGCCAATCTGTGTTTTTTCTAACTTACACGTTTTTCTAACTTTTGAAATTCGCGGTTCTACTTCTACCCCCGCCTCACTCGCCCTTCTTCGCGATAAATTCCCTCTCCGCAAACAGATATTCCTGAGCATACCCTGCATACTTTCCGAAATGCTCTCTTGCATATCCCGCCGCCTTTTCATATGAGAGCTTCTTTTCCGAACCAATATACCGTGTCCTGAAAATCCGCTCCATCCAGACATCCATCGGGACTGCCTCGTACTTCTCGAAAGCAAAGAGCAGAACACAGTCTGCGACCTTCGGTCCAACGCCTGGAAGGGACATCAGTTTGCGTTTTGCATCCTTATAGTCCATCGAGAAAATCTCATCTGCCCAGTTTGGATTTTCTGCGGCATATGCTGATGCCCCGCAGATGTATTTATCGCGGTATCCGACTTTGCAGAGCCTGATGTTTTCCGGCGATTCGCATGCTAAATCCTTCGGGTTCGGGAACGTGTAGAAAGTCATCCCGTCCATTTCCAACGGACGTCCGTAGGTTTTTGCGAGATTTTCAATTCTCATCTGGATTCCCGGGATGTTTGCACATGTTGCACAGATGTATGAAATAAGGCACTCGAATGTCGGTTGTCTGTGAAGCCGCAGACCTCTGCATGAAGATACTGCGGAGTGAATCAGGTCATCGCGGTCAACATCTGCGAGGATATCGTCTAACGGTACATCCAGTCCAAAGTATCTGATAAGGTCTGCCTCGGATGCACCTTCGTATAAGAGCACATCTCCTTCCTGCTTCACCTTCCAGACAGCATCTCCCACCGGAGCGTACCAGAATTCGCCAATTTTTCTCCATCTAAAGGACTGACCGCAGGAAACCGAGAGGTCAAGATTGAAGGGAACCGTGAGTTTTAGAGACTGCATCTTACTTCATGCCCTTTACAGCAACGAGATTTGCCTTGTAGGTTTTCTCCTTCGGGTTCAGCTTCATAGCCTGCTGGAATGCACGAACAGCCCCTTCGCTGTCGCCCGAGTATGCAAATGCCGAGCCTAAAAGACTCCATGCCTCGTCATCTTCAGGCGTCATCTCAACGAGGTCCTTTGCCGCAGAAAGGCCTGCCTCAAAATTCTGAAGACGGAGGCTTATGTTTGCCTTCATCTTTAAGACACGCGGGTCGCTGTTATCTGCCTCGTCTAAGGCGGCGCGGGCTTCATCTCCATTGCCCAGCAGAAGCAGAGCATGTGCTTTGTGGAGGAATGCCGCTGTGTATGAAGGGTCGATGGATAATGCTGCCTCTGCCGCCTCCAAGGCCTCTGCCGGCTCCTGAGAGAAAATCAGATACGCCGCCTTGTTGGACAAAAGAAGCGGAGAGTGCGGGTTGATTGTTACAGCCTCAGAGATTACCTCTGCGGCTTCTGCGAAGTGCTTCATCTCGGCAAGCATTCTGGCACGCTCTGCCGGGAAGCGGAAGTCTGATGGAAACATCTTTGATGCTGTAAGATAGCATCCAAGGGCGGCGTTTTTGTCTCCGCTCTTCTCATAGAGAAGGCCTACGTTGAACCATACATCGGAGACCTCAGGTCTGAGTTTCAGCGACTCCTGATAACAGTAGATAGCACCTTTATTGTCTCCGGCCTCCATTCTCTCTGCTGCTTCCTTGCACCAGAGAACAGGGTCAGACGGGTTTGCAACTTTTGGCTTTCTCATTTCTTCTCCCACCTCAGAAGCTGAGAGAGTGAACCAAGCGTTCCTCCTCTTCTAATCTCCTCTCTCACGCGGATTTCGGTCTTGTAAATCTCGTGAGCACGACGGGCCACCTCGTATGCACGCTCACGCGGGATGACAACAATTCCGGAAAGGTCTCCGATAATCCAGTCTCCGGGGCGGACAGGCTGTCCGCAGCAGGTAATCTCTGCGTTGATTTCACCAAAGCCCTTCGGCTCTCCTGCGTTTGGCTGAATTGCCTTTGCATAAACCGGGATGTCGAGTTCGATGATATCATCCCAGTCGCGAACTGCTCCGTCGATGATGATTCCGCAAACTCCGCGGTTGATTGCAGAACGGGTTGCAAGCTCACCCCACGGGGCAATGTCGCATCTCTCGCTGTTGTTGATGACTAAGACATCTCCTTTCTCGCAGACATCGATTGCCTGGACCGGCTTTGACCAGTCGCCGCCAAATGTCTGGACTGTCACAGCCTTTCCAACCATCTTCTTTGGAACGTGGCGTGCATAGATTCCAGACATTGCCCCCTTTCTATATAGAGCGTCGGTTACGTGCGGGGCTGAGACTTCATTTAAGATTTCGCGGATTTCATCGTCCACTGTCTTTGTCTTCGGCTTTGCAGCGGCAGGTGAATCAATCGCCTCACGGACAGCGCGGGCTGCTGTCTCAACGTCTGCCGCTTTCACAATTCCTGCTCCAACGATTACAATATCTGCCCCTGCGGCTGCTGCGGCTGCTGCTGTTTCTGCGTTCAGACCTCCGGCTGCTGCAACCTTTACGCCAAGTCCGCTGATTTCGGATAAAATATCGAGCGGGTTTTTACCCTCCATCTGCTGGTCGATTCCAACGTGGGCATTGATGATGTGAACACCCATGTCTGCGAGCTGTTTTGCACGTCCTGCGACATCTGTGACGTTCATCATATCTGCCATCAGTTCAACGCCGTAGAGCGAAGCCCCGCGAAGAGCGTCTGCGATTACTGCATCATCAGCGGATGCTAAGATACAGACAACATCTGCTCCTGCCTTTGCCGCCATCTCAACCTCGAGGCCTCCTGTATCCGAGGTTTTCAGGTCAGCGATAATTTTGTGGTTCGGAAACTCTTTGGCGAGCTCTCGAACAGCGTTCATTCCCTCGCTTTTGATTAAGGGAGTGCCCGCTTCTATCCAATCGGTTCCGCCGAGAACAGCTTCGCGGGCTATCTGCATTGCACGCGACAGTTCGGTTAAATCCAGTGCTGTCTGGAGGATTGTATTCATGAGATAATATTAGGGCGTAATTCTTATACACTTTCCGCCCGTGTGACTTGAAAAAAGAGAAGTTATTCTTCTTCCGCCGGCTCTTCCTTTGGAAGACCTGCTTCGTAGAACTTCATCGCAAGTTCATCAAAGACGCTTACTCTCTCAAGGCCTCTTAGAAGTTCTGATGGAAGGGACTCTATACCGAATCTTGCGCCTGCAAAAGCTCCGCAGAGCATTGTGATAGTTCCTGCATTTCCGCCGACGGTAACTGCTGCTGCTAAGAGTTCTTCTGGGACATAGAATCTCTTGCAGAGGAAAGCGGCCATTGGAAGCGTCTGATATACCGAAGACGAAGTCCCGATAACTGCCGCTGCTTCATCTACACTCATGCCTGATGCTTCGAAGCGGTATGCAGTCTGAAGTCTTGTAAAAAGCTCTGCATCCATATTCTGTGCCGCAGAATCCAGAGCTGAAAATGCCGCGTTTACGTCATGTGTCTCGATTAAAGTATTGAGCATCAGGGCAAATCCGAGAGTTGCCGCATGCGATGCGTTATGGGTATGGGTTATACAGCAGACAGGAATTAATGCCTTTGCCATCTCGCGGCGGTCTTTGAATGCGAGAGCGAATGGAACAGCAAGGCTCATGCATCCGGCGGATTCAGAGTTTACGCCGGATTCGATAAGATTATTTGAGCTTTCCATTCTCTTGCATGCCGCAAAAAGTACACCGTCAGGATATCTGAATTTATTGAGCGAGTATGTTCTAAGAAGCTCTTTTGCATACTCTTCCTGATTGAATGTGCCGTCTTTTAAGCATCTTGCGGCCATTAAAATAATCTGACCGTCATCGGTATATTGTCCCGGGAGGAGGTTGTGGTTCGGGTGACCGCGGTAAGCCCTTCCAAATGCCGGAGCGCTAAGCCTTCCAAGCCGTCTTGCCGGAAGCGTCTCATACGGCATCCCAAGGGCATCGCCTAAAACTGCCCCAAGAAGGCATCCCCTGTAGGTATTCAGCATACTAAATTTATTTGTCTTTTATTATTGATTATTTTGCCGCGGGTTTGATGTTATAACTACGCCCTCTCGCGGCACAATAATCAGTCAGGAAGAACATACTATTACATCATGAACTGGTATGGGGAATCCGGCTCTTACTCAATCGATGTAAGCGAAGCTTCAGAAAGGGTCCGGAAAAATACTGACAACGCTCCAAAAAAGCTCTGCGACTGGACGGAGCTTAAAGATGCAGGGCTTGTATCATCAAGAGCTGAATATATCGCATCTGTTCGAGCTGTTGCCTCTTCGATGGCAGAAGAAGGAATCGCCGCCTCTCTTTCAGAAAAGGACACTGACCTTCTGCAGATGGTACGCATGCTCGATGAACTTGATGAGGTCATCAACCTCTTAACAGAACGTCTTACCGAGTGGTACCAGTCAACAACCCCTGACTCATCCAGAAAATACAATAAAGCCGCATCAAAGAAGTTCATCCAGACCGTTGCAAAATCCAAGAACCCTTCAATGAAGCAGGTTGCCCGCGAGATTTTATCGCTTACAAACCTCAGAGCACAGCTCATGAAGGATGTCTCCCGCAAGGCAGACGAGGTAATCCCGAATATGAGTGCTTTAGTTGGAGGACTTGTCGCCGCCCGCTTAGTCTCACGTGCAGGCGGACTTACCCTTATCTCGCGGATGGCGGCATCTTCAATCCAGGTCCTTGGAGCAGAGTCGGCATTATTTTCCCATATCAGAGCCGGCACTCCGTCCCCGAAGCACGGCTTAATTTTCCAGCACAGAAGAGTTCACAACGCCCCGCGTGATGTAAGAGGAAAGCTTGCAAGAATATTAGCATCCAAGCTTGCAATCGCCGCCCGTCTCGATGCGTTCCGCGGAGAACTTGACGAGGCTTTTCTTGCTGATGCGAACGAAAAGATTGACAAAATCATGGAGGTTTCCAAATGAAGGATATCAGGGGAACTCTGGTCTCTGAAGGTGCAGGCGGCGTTTACGGAGAACGTATGCTTGAGGGATGCCGTGTCTGGGACCCGTACAGAAGCAAACTCTCAGCACTCTGGTATCTCGACAAGACAACCGACCTGAAAAAAGACGAAGTGGTGCTCTACTTAGGAGCGGCCAATGGAACGACTGTTTCCCACGTTGCAGACTACACCGAGTGTGTCTATGCAGTCGAGTTCGCACCGCGTCCGATGCAGGACTTACTCGCAGTATCTGCCCGCCGCAAAAACATCATCCCAATATATGGTGATGCCACAAGACCGAAGGAGTATGCGGCACTTTTAGAGCCGTCTGACATTGTTTACATGGATGTGGCTCAGCCAAATCAGGCAGGAATTGCAATCCGCCACCTTCCGTTCCTGAAAAAGGGCGGAAGACTTATCCTGATGCTCAAGACAAGATCAGTCGACATCAGAAAAACACCCGAAGAGGTCTTTGCAGAGAGCTGCGCCGAGCTTGAAGCAGCAGGGCTTACAATCGAAAAGAGCCTCTGGCTTAATCCGTATCACATCGACCACGCGGCAATCGTCTGCCGCAAATAATACTTTTTTTCACGTCTTCTTCGAGGTTATTAGGCAACTCTTAATAAGTATCACATCATATATGTAGGGTGCTAACGAGTAGCTTGACACCTTGTGCCATACACACGTACAGCAAAGAGCAGGAATAAAACATGTTTTGGAATGAAAAAATGGAGACCTTAAAGGGCAAAGACCTAAAAGAGCTCCAGCTAAAACGCCTCAAGGCAACCATCAAACAGACTCAGAACGTAGGATTTTACAAACAGATGTTCAAAGAAGCAGGAATCACTCCTGACGACATCAAAACCTTAGATGACATCACCAAAATCCCGTTCACCAAAAAGGCAGACCTTCGCGGAGGATACCCGTTCGGCTTCTTAGCCGTACCAATGAATCAGATCAACCGTATCCACACAACATCCGGCACCACCGGAAAGCCGACTGTTGTCGCATACACCAAAAACGATCTTGCCGCATGGACTGAGCTTCTGGCAAGAAACTTCACGATGGTCGGCATCAAAGCAGGCGACATCTTCCAGAACGCAGCAAACTATTCCTTATTCACCGGAGGCCTTGGCATCCACATGGGAGCCGAAGCAATCGGATGCGCTGTAGTCCCGTCCGGCGTTGGAAACACCAAACGCCAGATTGAAATGATTCAGGACTTCGGTGTAACTGCTCTCCACTGTACCCCAAGTTACGCCATGCACTTAACTGAAGTAGCCGAAGAGATGAACGCTGACTTAAGCTCTCTTAAAATCGGATGCTTTGGTGCTGAAGCATGGTCTGACAACACAAGACGTGACCTTGAAAACCGTTTAGGCGTAAAAGCCTATGACAGCTACGGCATGAGCGAGCTTTTCGGCCCGGGAGTTGCCTTTGAATGTCAGGAACAGGACGGTCTTCACATCTGGCACGACAGCTACCTCGTCGAGATTATTGACCCCAAGACCGGAGAAACACTCGAAGCCGGCGAGAAAGGAGAACTCGTCGTAACACCGCTCGTCAAAGAAGCAATGCCTCTTCTTCGCTACCGTACAGGAGACATCACCATGCTCATGGAAGATGATTGTGAATGCGGCAGAGGACAAAAGCTTGCCCGCTTCTTTGGAAGAAGCGATGATATGCTCACGATTCGCGGAATCAATGTATTCCCAAGTCAGATTGAACACGTCTTAAAGAACATCCCGGACGTTGGAGACCAGTTCATGGTCTACATCGACAGAATCAACCACCTTGACGAGATGACAATCGAGGTCGAGATGAGCAAATCTGTCTTCTCCGGCGAACTCCAGGACCTTTCAAGACTCCAGACAAAAATTATGAAGGCCCTGCAGGAGACGCTCACTATTCGTGCACGCGTCGAACTCAAAGAGCCGGGATCACTCCCACGCTTTGAAGGAAAAGCAAAACGTGTTATTGACCGCAGGACGGTTTAAAGTATGAAATACTACAACGAGAAGATTGAGACGATGCCGAAGCCGGAGATGGAAAAGCTCCAGTATCAGGAATTAAAACAGTTAGTCACCCGCTTATATGCTAACTCTCCGTTTTACAGCGGAAAAATGAAAGAAGCAGGTGTTCGTCCTGATGATATTAAGTGTATTCAGGACATCACCAAGCTTCCGTTTATGCGCAAAACCGACCTCCGCGATAACTATCCGGATAAGCTTGTCTGCGTTCCAAAAGATGATGTCGTGAGATACCATGTTTCCTCCGGTACCACTGGAAAGCCGACTGTTGTCGCATACACCCAAGGCGATATCGATAATCTCTGGACCGAAGCCCTTGCCCGCTCCCTTGTTTCCTGCGGCATCGGCAAGAAAGATGTTTTACAGGTCTGCTACGGATATGGTCTATTCACCGGCGGTCTCGGTCTCCACTATGGAGGAGAGAAGGTTGGGGCAACCGTTGTTCCGGCATCGACTGGAAACTCCGAGCGCCAGATTGAACTCGCACAGGACTTAGGTTCTACTGCCATCGCCTGCACTCCGTCTTACTTAATTCACCTGCTCGATGTTGCGGAGAAGATGGGCGTTGACATTAGAAAGGACACCAAGGTCAGAACTGCAATTCTTGGTGCTGAGCCATGGACTGATGAGATGAGAAAATACATCTATGAAAAGTCCGGTATTGTTGCACACAATATCTTTGGAACTTCCGAGATTTCAGGTCCGATGTTCACTGACTGTTCCGAGTTAAACGGTATTCACATCGGAGCAGACTTGGCATACGTTGAAATCATCGACCCTGAGACCGGCGAGCAGTTAGAGCCGGGAGAGAGGGGAGAGCTTACTATGACTGTCTTAAAGAAGGAGGCAATCCCGATGGTTCGCTACAGAATCGGAGATATCACTTCTATTCTTGAGGAAGACTGTCCGTGCGGAAGAACGAGCCCGAGAATCGCACGTTTAAGCGGTCGTGTTGACGATATGCTTATTATCCGCGGAATCAATGTATTCCCATCTGCAGTTGAGCATGCACTGCTTAAGAATTCGTTCTTAACCAGCCACTTCATGATTGAGGTTTCCCGCGCAGGACGCCTTGATGATATGCTGGTCAAAGTTGAGATTAAGCCTGATGCAATGACTGACGGCGTCAACGGACTTATGGAGATGCAGAGAATCGCAGAGCGTACTCTTCGCGATGCATTAAATGTCTCCGCAAGAGTTGAGCTGTGTCCGCCGAATTCCCTTCCGCGTTTTGAGGGTAAAGCAAGACGTGTTATCGACAAGAGAGTGATGTAAAATGAGTGAAGAGTATATCATCAAACAGCTGTCTATCTTCTCAGAGAACAAAGCAGGAAAGCTTGCGGCAATCGCTAAGATTTTTCTCGACGCAGGTATCTCTATTCAGGCATTCTATATTGCAGAGGCAAACAATTTCGGTGTTGTCCGCGCTATTGTTGATAAGCCGGAGGTTGCTTTCGAGGCATTTGCGAAGAAGAACTATGTGTTAAAGTACACTGATGTTCTGGCAATCAAGATGAATGATGTCCCGGGAGGTCTCTATGAGGTTGTTGGTCTCTTAGGTGATCTTGGTATCAACATCGAGTACTCCTACGGTTACCGCACGAAGGACTACGGTGCATTAATTGCTAAGGTTGAAAATCCTGCAGAGGCTGTTGAGAAGATTAAGAAATCAGGTCTTGAGCTGCTTCCGGCAAAGGATTATAATTTTTAAACATCTATCCGCTCCATTTTGACTTATGGAAGCTAAGAGGGTGTTTCCCTCTTAGCTATAAGGTTCTTTTTTCCCCTGCGAGGGAAACAGTTAATAACTTTCTGATTGTATGAATATACAGAGACATCTAAGCGCTGTATTGCAAATACCCCTCAGCAAAAATAGCCGCCCTGTTTACTGTATGCCTGCCGCAGGCAGAAAACAGGGAGTCTCATGTTTTGACATCATTTGTATGTTGCCTCTGTCTATTTTTTCATACTCTGTAACAATACTAATATAGTTTCAGAGCAAATATTCTGTCATGGTAGGCGACTCTGAGCTTTCCCGTATCGGCATTTCACTTCCGGAAAACCTCCTGAACAAATTTGATTCCATCATCGACAAGCGCGGATACTCCTCGCGCTCTGAAGGAATCCGCGATGCAATCCGCTCATATATTACATACTACGAATGGATGAATGATGTCGAAGGAGAGCGTCAGGGGGTAATTACAATGGTCTATGACCATGACCAGAGAGGACTAATGGAGGCTGTAACCGAAGTGCAGCATGCAAATATCGATATCATCCAGTCCTCAATCCACTCACACTTAACCCACGAGCGCTGCATGGAAGTGATTATGGTCAGAGGAGACGGACAAAAACTCAGGAGTTTAACCGAGAGCTTAATGGCACTCAAAGGTGTCGAGTCAGTAAAACTGACAACTATTAAAATTTCATAACTTTTTTCAAAAAAAATTAGAGCACCAGAGATGGTGCAGAGTAGACGCGTGCTCCAAGCTCGGAGTTTAACATGTAGAGACCCTTTGCATCGTCTCCGAATAACTCCATCTTGGCGATTAAGTCGTTTGCATTCTTCTCCTCTTCTCCCTGCTCTTTAACGAACCAGTCGAGGAACTGCATGGAGCGGAAGTCGCGGGCTTCGTATGCTGCAGCATAGATGTCATTGATTAAGGAGGTTACATACATCTCGTGCTCAAGGGTTGCTGCAAGAGGTGCCTTCTTGTCTGCAAAAACCTTGTCCGGCTTGTCGATTGCTTCGAGCTGGACTTTGATTCCGTTGTTTAAGAGGTAGCGGTAGAAGAGCATTGCGTGGTCTCTCTCTTCCTGAGCCTGGATCATAAACCAGTTTGCAAAGCCGTCGAGGCTGATGCTGTCATAGAAGTTTGAGATTTCGAGATAGAGGTATGCGGAATATAACTCTTTGTTCACCTGCTGGTTTAAGAGTGCGATTACTTTCTCGTTTAACATAATTGATTATTGGTTTTCGGGAAATAAAAATATCCGCTTTGGAAACAAAATCGAATTCGGGGTCTTACAGTGTAAAGACTGAGTGTACGATTAACATTATTATTGATAATGTACAATACCTAATGACACACAAAGGAGTGTAAAAAATATGTCAGTAGGACTTATTGAAAATGTCGGCAAGTCTTTCGGCTATGCTGTCGACAACACCTTAAAGAAGATCCTTCGCTGGATTGGATTAACTATTGTGATGTGCATCCCAATCGTCAACTTCATCGCAATGGGTCTCTTCCTGAAAGTTTTCCGTGGCGAAGAGCCTGACTTCTCCAATGCAGGCAAATCCTTCATTCAGGGACTTCTTCTCTTCATCATCTCGATTATCTACATGATTATCCCGATTATTGCATTCGCCATCTTAGGCGGTGCTTCCTTTATCACTGCAATTATCGCACCGGAAGCAGCAACCGACGCAATCCTTGCAGGCGGAGCAGGCCTTGGAATCATCGCATTATTTGTTTTAGCAATCATCTTTGGACTTATCATGCTTCCGGCAGAGATTAACTTCGCACGCAAGCAGTCCTTCGGTGCAGCATTCAAGTTCGGCGAGATTTTCGGCATGATCGGCAAGCTCGGATGGGGCAAGTACATCCTTTCTATCATCCTCATCTACATCATCTCTCTCATCTTTGGATTTGTAGTTGGACTTGTTGCAGCAATCCCGGTTCTTGGAGCTATCATCAGCTTCCTCGCAGTTCCATTCGCAATATTCTTCGAACTTAAGTACTACGCAAACCTGTTTGAGTAAATCCTACTCAAACACTTTTTCAAAAAAAATTACTCT
>ERZ808034.58-NODE-58-length-14221-cov-12.469811_pt1 | contig 14221 bp, 25 predicted proteins | sample MGYA00380188_ERZ808034 | MGnify/ENA primary metagenome ERZ808034 (study PRJEB31490, sample SAMN06133380) | cow dung metagenome | isolation source: M12 | host: cow | place: China: Chengdu | collected 2015-05 ...
GGCGAGGCTCTAAAGGTTAGCTTTAGCGAGATATGCACCACTCCGCAAGACTTCTACTTGGAGGTATCTCCTAAGGTGATGTGGCTCACACCAGACAACAATTTCACAGATAATACGGCTATTCTTGATTGGCAACCTTGCAAGAGACTAAGTGACGGAATGGAGGGCTTCTGGGATTGCGTTACACAAACCTTTATTGAACCAATGTAAAATATGCAAAACGCGCAAGAAATAGTGAATGTTGCCGAAGGTGTTAGTAACTTCGGGTTTATGGCGGTAGCAAGTGCTGTCTACCTTATTATCACAGCAGCTCTGTTATTCTTCTGCTTTAGGTGGTTTAAAACGATTATTGACAACATCATCAAGAACAACCAAGCAACAATGGAAGAGTTATTGGCTGAGACTAAGAAACAGAACGAGCAACTTCTGGATATATCGGAGGGTTTAAAGCCAGAAACTCAACTGCGCCTTAAACATACATCAAACGCCTATTTTGACCTTGCGGTGGAAAAGGTGTGTCGCATCGTCAAAAAGGTGAGAGAGGAAAATCACATCGTTGATAAGGAGGCAACGCGCAATAAGATACGCACACTCCTGCTCAACTTGCACGAAGACCGTAATAGTCGCTTTGATTGTTACACTTACAAGGGTAAAAAGCTAAGCTGCTACACATCGTTGGAGTGGGTAGACTGGGTGGCAGAAATAGTCGAAAAAGAGGTTTATGACAACACGGTAAACAATGGTCGCACATACTCCAATGTGAGCCTTGTGTACGAAAAAATAAAGATTGACTTTTATCACAGACTGAGTTAATTATGGCAGTGAAAATCAAAATTACAGCGAGCATTAAGAAGCTCGGAGAGACCTCTATAGAGGTGCTTACAGAGGCAGCGGAGGCTGTCGGCTTGGATAGCATTACCGTGACATCTACGCAGCGACCACCACGCGCTCAGGCGGAGGCGATGCTCACGAATATTGAGCAGAATCGCAATATCCGCTACAAGATAGCAGGTCAGCAGGTGTGCGACCTTGCACGCTCGATGCGTAGAACGCACGAAGCGAGAGAAGATATCATTGAAGCAATGACTGCAAAGATTGAGCAGCTCGCAGCGCAGGGTATGCGCGTAAGCAAGCACTGTGTCTCCGATGCAGAATATGAGGAGATGAATGTGATAGATGTGAGCTATCGTGATATGTCTGAGGATAAGCAAGTGCCGTTCCTTGCGCAGATGGCGGCGAAACCAGAGGTCGTAAAGGTTATCCAACCACTCACACGCGACATCGCGGGCTTCGATATGGCAGAGCCTGCTCTACACTTTGAAATCGAACAAGCATAAAATAAACAGCCGTGAGTAGCTTTTTTCATAGGGTTTTTTGGTTAGTTTTAGGTTTTTTTGTCGGCTTTGTTGCTGGGGGTTGGCTGTTCCCTCAGCGCAAAGTCATTACTACTCATACAACTGTTGATACGGTAGTATATTACCGACCTATGCCAAGCCAATCAACAATCAAAGAGGTGCGAACAATATCGCTGCCTCGCTTGCTCTTTGCTCCAGCCGATACAATACACACCACAACGGTTATAGTCAAGGGTGAGAGTGTAGAGCTACAAGTACCTGTGGAACGCAGAGAGTACCGCGATAGCACCTACTACGCTGTGGTATCTGGAGCAGTCGTGGGCGATATACACCCGACTCTTGAGAGCATACAGACCTATAGCCGTAACACTGTGCAGGCCATAGAGCTACAACCTCCAAAGTTAAGACCGTATATCTCTGGTGCGCTCGGCAAGCAGAGTGTAAGTGCAGGTGGTGGTGTTATCCTCTTCGACAAGCACGGCATAGGCGCAGATTACACCTACGCAGATGGCAAAGGTTACCTTATGGCAAGGTACACATTTATTTTTCGCTAAAAAAGTAGCAATCGCTTAATTTTATATTATATTTACATCGGTTTTAGGCGAAAACGCAATGAGAAATAATCCACATAACACTGGGGCTTCGTAGCCCACTACCCGACTACCTACCTATCGGGTAAAACAATGAGTGCCGACACACTTGGGCGATTGTCCTTGTGTAGTCGGCATTTTTGTCACTTCAAAGGTAGTAAATTAACCCCTATTCATCAATGGCACAAGTTGTCACATCGGGCAAGACATTTGAGGAGATTCTGGATGTTGTTGCCACACTTGCGGAAGTAGATGCTCAGGCAATACTCTCACGCACAAAGACTGCAGAGGTTGTAGATGCACGCCACATCTTCGTGCAACTACTTGTAGAGCAGGGATGGTATCAGGCGCGTATCGCGCGAAAAATGGGCATTAACGAGGGTACAGTCTCGCGTATGCTCGACCACTTCAGCGACCGATGCAAACACGGAGGTTTTTTCATTAATAAAGTACTACAGACGGCAAGAGATAAGGTAAATAGATAAGGGTTGCATAACCCTTGCGCAAAGGTTGCGCTGCACTTGCAAAGGTGCTATGATAGGCTGCTTCGGCAGTCTATTTTTGTTTGCAGAAAGCGTGACATGGTGCCACGAGTTCCGCAATGCCCGAAGCGGTTAGAGGGCGTAAAACTCTTACGAATATGGAGGGTAATTATTTAACAGCTGGTGACCTTGCGCTGATTGAGAATCGCAGAGGTTACGGTTATGGTGACGGCTACGGCTATGGCTATCACAAGCGCGACAATGCAGGCGTTACAGGTATCGGTCTTGCTGCTGGTCTTGGTGGCGGTGCTTTACTGCTTGCTATTGCAGGCTTGTGGGGTATGAACGCAGCATCTAAGGCTCGCGCAAAGGGCAACTCACGCGCTATTGACATTCTCGCCAACCAGACACTCGCAGAGCGCAACTCACGCGAGATGTGGCAGAACACTCACGCGCCAACCCTTACGCAGTATGTAGATGTGCAGACTGGTGCAGGTGCTTTCAGTGGCTCTACATCTAACGCATTGGCTGCTCTGGCACTCCAGAACAATGGCGGTGTAAACTCTGCTATTGGTGGATGTAACTACTTGCGCGTAGCTCGCGTTAGTGGCTCACGCCTCTGCGGTTGTGACACTTGCGAGGATTCATAGCCGACAATCGGGGTGGTAGACAACTGCCACCCTTTACCTCTACTACTATGTTCGGAAAATCAAAAATAGATACTACGCAGATTATGGCAACCTCAAGAATCGGGCTAAAGCTATCCTGTCTACATGCCTGCAACAACAATCTTACCGAAGCAGAAAAGCTCTACGACTTTCTCGTTAAGGATATAGCCGATTTGCCCGACCTTGAGCCTATGCGACCAACAGTGGTGCAACAGATAAAACAGAGTGCAGACGAGATATTCGGCTGGGTTAATAGCCATAGCGATGATTTTGTCAAGGGTTGGCAACTTATCCAAGCAATGCGAGGAACAACGCCAATGACTGCAGCACCACCAACCAACATTCCACCAATACCCAATGACTAATGAAACCGTATAAAGTAGAGATATACCTCTATGCGAATAGCGATGCAGAAGTAGAGGAGGCACGCAAGGCAGCGCGTGAGTTCGTAATGTACCACTACGGCAATGGCTGTATAGTCACAGCACTACGCTTTGCCGATGTTCTGCGTAAGTTCCAAACAAACCCAATAGTAACCAAATTCTTACACAGCTAACTACTATGGATGCACCAAAACCAAAGACCATATTTGAGCAAATAGCTCTGGGTCTGCAGACAGTAAACGACAATATCTTAGACCTCTATGCTATGGTACAAGATATACACAATGCGCTATATCCTACCGAGCCTAAAGCCACTGGCGCGGATAGCGATACGGACAAAATAGGTGGCTCAATTTAACACTATTAACACTATGAGTACTTGTAATTGCAACAAGATTCAGGCTGCCAGCATCACACCGATACTCGCAGCTGGCTCAACAGCCTCGCCTTATTTCTATGAGGTGAACATCACCCAGAGGCTCTGCTTTGCGACTTGCGCGGATAATACGCCAGTGTTCGCTCCGCAGTTCGCTCTAATGGGTGTTGCGCAGGTTGGCACAGGTCAGTATGTTGCTACTATCCGCGTGCAGGGTATCATCTCCTATGTACCTTGCAGTGGAGGTTGTTGCACCAAGCAGCAGCCACTCTCGCAGGAGTTCACTATCCCTATTGCATCTGCCACCGCTCCAACGGTGACAATCGCTCAGGGCGTATCAGTAAACGCTGTAGCAGCATCCGCTTGTAAACCTTGCTCACGCACATTCGTAAGCGAGACTCCTCTAACCATCACAGTAGCATAAGATGGTAGCTGTAGCAATAATGGCGATAACTGCCACCCTAATAGCCCACCATTTAGGGTTTTTCGATGCCCTATTGAGCATCCTAACAAAGGTGCTGAAATGCTATAAATGTTGCACCTTTTGGGTGGTTCTCTGCTCGCTCCTATATTATAATAATAGTAGAGTATTGACAGCAGTAGTTATCGCCTTTGCTGCAGCGTATCTCTCGCATTGGATTATGTTACTATTCGGAGAGTTCAATATAATATACAACAAGCTATGGCTAAAACAAGAAAAACGGAGAACAAAGATGCGCGAGAAGTAACAGCAACGCGCACAGATATTAAAAGTACATATAAACCAGTGCCACGATTCCGTGGCTGTAAAAATTGTTAGGTTATGCAGGAACTAAAAGACAGATACATGGAGCTGTTCCATAAGATGGAGCACTCTAAGGAAGTGGAGCGTATGAGAGCCTTTGGCTCTGCCGAGCAGTGGGTATTCGGAATGCTTGCGGAGCGACACCCAGAGCTTGCGAAGAAATGGCTTGAGAAGTTGGAGGCTACAGAGTGGCACAACTACCTATCAGAAGCGGAGGCAACCGAGATAGTAAGCAACCTCAAGGCGCAGGATGGTCGCACAGGCGCACACTGGAATCTCGCCACCTTTACAAACGCGGTGCAGTCGTTGAACGGAGATATGGAGCGCACACCGTACTACAACAACTACGCACTATGGGCTACGGCTAATATGCTCTATTCAGACCATGCCAAGAGCGCAGCTAAGTATATCAGCGAGGAACAGATGCCAGCCTACTTCTACGACCTTGCCGTTGAGAAGCTGACCGATGTAGACCGACCACACTTTATCCGTGAGTATTTCCATCTGGGGTAACTATGCGTAAGGATATAGAGAGGCTACACGATGATATGCCCGACTACTTATTCTCTCTCGCGTGTGCGCGTATAAAACAAAGGTGGGTATAGTAATAGACACGGCACTTTGAAAGTGCCGTTTTTTTGTTTATCTTTGCCCTACACCAACCCAAAAAAACAGCCGTTTTTTACACTTTTGTTGCTATTCTGTTGCTATTGCGCGGTGGAATTTAGTGTAAAATGCTGAATATTAATAAGATAGTATATAAATCGTAATTTTGCTCTGCAAATATGGCTTTATATGCAATATCGTTCTTTTCGCGTTCTAATGCGATTTTAATTGCACAAAGATACATATAATTACACATATTTTCACTAACTTTGTTGCTAAATTGTTGCTTATTGTGAAACCAAGTGTAACTATATGAAAACAACCAAAGACCCGATAAGGTTACGCCAGCGTAAGATGGCATCGGGCAACATATCTCTATACCTTGATATATATGTTAAGGGTAAACGGAAGTATGAATATCTTAACATATATCTTATCCCAGAGAATAGCCGAGCAGATAAGGAATATAACAGACAGATGTACGCTCTTGCCGACACTATCAGGGCGCAGAGGTTGATAGACCTACGCAATAAGCGATACAACCTCAATGATGAGAGTGTAGCATCTCCTTATCTTATAAGCTATCTACAGATTGTTATTGAGCGCAAGCGTAAAGAACTAACAAAGGCAACTGTCAGCCTTTGGGAAACAGTGCTATACCATATACGCACATATATTGGAGACGATAAGGTCTCGTTGGAAGATGCCACAACAGATTGGTTACAGAGTTATGTTGATTATCTGACAGAAGAGGTCTCTGCCAATTCAGCTCGCACTTACATAACAAAGATAACTGCAATGTTTCACGAAGCGGTCAAAGATGGACTGCTTATGCGTAACCCGATGTCTGGGGTTGATCTGCCCAAGAAAGAGGAAACGCACCGCGAGTTTTTGACCATTGAGGAGGTTAGAACTATGGCGGCAACTGAGTGTAGTGACGATGAGATAAAAAGGGCGTTTCTTTTCAGTTGCCTTACAGGGCTGCGATATAGCGATATCAAGGCTTTGAAATGGGGTGACATCCGTCAACAAGGGCAATTTATACGCCTTGTCTATAAGCAACAAAAAACGAACAAGCAGGAGTATTTGGATATCTCTCCACAGGCTGTGCAATATATGGGAGAAAGAGGCGATAGTGAAAGTAATGTATTCGCTTTGGATATGTGGGTAAGAGTCGTGTGTGATGTCCTACGCGAATGGACAAAGGCTGCCGGCATAACCAAGCATATCACATTCCACAGCGGTAGACATACCTTTGCGGTTATGATGCTCGATCTGGGTGTGGACATCTACACCGTGAGCAAGATGCTCGGACACAAGGATATTAAGACCACGCAGATATATGCGGAGTTGTTGGATAAGCGCAAGCAGGAGGCGGTGCTGAGGATTCCAGAGATATAACAAAGGGAGGTGTTGAGCCTCCCTTTAGTATTACATCTGTGTTTCTGCATTCCCGTAGAACATCCTACCACGGCCCAGCAACAGCCACTCTGCGCTCACGCTGTACTTGTCTACCAGCAAGGATAGCCAATGAGGTTGCAGTATTCTGCTGGAGTAGTCCTTGCGGAGCTTGTAGAGTGACGAGTGGCGGATGCCAGCCTCGCGCTCAAAGTGAGTGTAGTGTCTTATCTCGCCCATCGCGTAGAGCGCATCTATAGCCATAAAGAAACGGCTTACTATATCTTCGTTAGTCTGCATATGATTAATCGCCTACATTAAATGAGTCATACGCCTGTTTATACATATCGTCTAACTGCGCTCTATTTGCAGGATTGGCGTATGCTTCAAAACAGTTGTCAATATCCTCAATATCATCATAGTGTTCAAAAAGAAAGTACGGCTTGCCATTATCAAGATTGCGACAAATATATTTATCTCGCAGCCATACGGCTGTATTATGCAATTCCTCGCTTGCGCCTGAAGCCTTCCAAGTCTCAAAATCAGCCGAAGCAATTATGGCAAGCACCGCCATCTCTCCGTTAGCTTTAGCCTCTCGGCATATAATTCTTGCACGGTTAATAGTATGCTGTAACAACACCTCTTCAGCCTCTCGCGCCAAAGCATCTATCTCTTCCTGCGTAGGTGGTACTTCTGTGGGTTGATTGCTTTTAACAATGAAAATGATAATAGCTACAATAATGACTATTGCAATTATAAGTAACAGCACCATAATAATATAGTATTAAGTTAAACAATTAAGCATCCTGCGATTTCTTGCCCTGCTGTAATTGGGTAGGCTTTTGTTGGCTCTGTTTATGTTCTGCCTCCAGCTGCGCGAGGTGGTGGTCTTGGCGTGCCTGCTCTTTCTTGAGCATCATAATCAGCTCATCCATCTGCGCCTGCGCCTTATCTATGCGCTCAATAGACTTTGCAAGACTCGCCAGCGCGTTATTGGTCTGTGTCTGCTCTGCCGACAACTGCTCTTGCGAGGTGGTCAACTGTTCTTGCGAGGTTGTGAGGTGTTCCTGCGAGGTGGTCAGTTGCTCTTGGGTTGTGGCAAGTTGTTCGCGCACTGCTTCGATAGTCTCCTGCTTTGCTTCGAGCTGTTCCTGCACCAGAGCCAGAGCTTGCTCGGTCAGCTGTCGCTGTGCAGTCATCTCCTCAAGCATCTGCGTACTGATAACAACAACATCCTCACTGGTGGTGTCGGTTTCGTTGTTAGAACTTAACTCGGTTTGCTTGTCACTTAACAGCGATATATCCCAACCCTCTGTATTACTTAACAATTTGTCTAAATGTTTGCGAGGAAGTAAGTTCCTGCCCGTCTCAATTTGGCAAATAAACGGTTTTTTTACACCTAAATACTCAGCAATAGCCTGCTGCGTTAAATTATTTGCTTTTCTAAATCCCTTTAAGTCAGCCATTTGCGTAATGTTAAGCAAATTTTTTTGAAAAAAGTTTCGTAAATATTTGGTAGTTTAGCAAACTTGCCTTATCTTTGTAATCGGAATGGAAACCATAACGGTTACAAAAGTAGTAAAAAAAACGGGAAAACAAAGAACAAATTTAACTTTTTTAGGTATGAGAACGATTCAACAAATTATCAGAAACGATGTAAAGGCGATGATTATCGCCAACAATGGGACAGTTAAGAACTACGACCTTACACGATTATACGACAAGTATAGAAACGAGGTGCATATTGTAACATTAGCGCAAAATGCTTTGAGTTATTTCCGATTCTCTCCACAGCAGGCACATTTCAGAGCGAAGTATAACTTTAACGCATAGCCCGATGGATTGGAAAGCAGAATTACCAGAGGAACTTGAGTTGACAGTGCGCCTCTTGGCGCACGGCTACACACCCGAAGAGATAGCCAACGAGCTGTGCAAAGCGGAATCCACGATACGAAACCGCATACAGAAAGCGCGAGAAATAGTAGGCGCGAGAAACGCGACACACCTCGCAGCGTGGTATCTCTACCGATACGGTAAGATAAGCCGAGACCTGATACCGATAACGAAGCGAGTAGCGAAGATTCTTACAATAGTGTTACTGATATACTCAACTACCCACATAGATGTAGAGAGAGCCTTTAGAGCGGCGCGCAGAGTGCGCAGGAAAAACAAAACAGAGCAGGTAGATAACACGAATAGACAGAAATATACTGCATAAGGACAACGAGCGGAAAACGGCACAGAAATTGAAAATTAAAACGGCAAATCGATATGAAAAGAAGTGATATATACGGAATAGTAACGTTGATAGGGATGCTGGGACTATTTATTACAGCAGGAGCTGAAACGGTAACCTCTCTACTATGCGCAGGTATCCCATCGGTTACAGTAACATTCTACGGAGCAATTAAACATTACCAACATTACGAAATAGGAGACTAAGATATGGAAGAGATGATGAGATTATTCGGAGTGATTTCGTACGGATATGCGGAAAATGACCCAGACAGCTGCGAAGCTGACGCTCATAATGTTTGATAGTTAAAAGTGTGAATGACATCTCGGAAAGACGAGACCGCCACAGGTCGGGTCTGAACCTGTAATCGTTCTTAATTCCGCGGGGGAGGGTGTTTTTTACTACTTATCCTATGCATTTGACCCTCCCTCCATCTTGACCGATAGCTCAACGGGCAGAGCGGTGCTGGATTGCAACAGCGCAGATGACGAGTTCGACTCTCGCTCGGTCAGCAACTAAAAAAAACTATGGGCGTAAAAGGAGCAAGACGATGGAACATACATGAAGAAAGCATTCTCAAAGCCATGTATGCAATGCGCAAAAGCAAGAATGAGATTGCGCAGGTATTAAGCAGGACAACAGCATCAATTGACAAACACGCAAGGCGATTAGGATTGACACGACCAGTTCCGCGAGCTACACCGATAAGGGCAGTAAAGGTAACAAGGCGAGCAAGTGAGCCAGAGTATATTGATTGCATGCCGAATCCTTTTGAGAGGTTAGGCAAAAAATACGGATTTGATAAAAACTTTTATAGATACAGATAACATGGCAATTTTTAAGACTGCAAAGAGAATTCAGCGCGAGGCAAAGTATGCGCTTATTCTAACAGAGTACGACCAGTTGGTCGCAGACCCTGACAATGACAAGGTGGAGATTATACGCTACTTAGCAAGGAAGCACGGCAGCTCACCGACTCGCATTTATCAGAAACTCAAAGAACGCAAACTAAGATGCTAACGACTAACGATATCCGCAGAGTGGTGGACAGCTTAATAGATGGCATTAGACCGAATAAAGAGCAGGTCGCGACCATATCCTTAGACTGCGGAGCAGAACTGACAATCGGGGCATATTTTACTGGGTATCTCGCCACCGAGGGCGATAATATCAGCAGCCCATACTACAGCGACTATGAGGATGTAGAGGTGGAGATAACAGAAGCCAGCGCGATAGGCGAAGATAACGAGGAATACACAATACCCGACAGCGATTTACGGAGTATAATCAATCAAATGGCAAGAAGATTATGATGCAGATTTACACAGAGGAGAGCTTGGCAAAAATGCTTGGGTGTGAGGTTAGGATGGTAGCCGATGCACGCAGGAGAGGAGAGTTGGCTTATTTCTCAATTGGCAAGAAGAATGGGATACGCTTCACACAGCAACATGTAGAGGAGTGGATTGCCTCAAGAACGAAGAAAGAGGTATCAATATCAATGACAGACATACAGCGTAGAGCTATCCAGTATTGCGTACAGAACCCACTCCCAAGACTATAACAATGGCAATGTATATGTACAGCGATAGAGACTATACCTACTACGGTAGTCGCATGAACAAACCCGCGACACGCACACTGGTAACGGCAACAGATAGCCGAGGTAATATCACATTCAAGCATGAGGGCAATGGCTTATTGAACAGCTCAGCAATTAAGAAGATACTCACTGCGTGGTGCGTAGATACAGAAAAAGAACGAGTAGAAATTCAACACATTTAAGGGTATGATTAGACTATTAGAGGCGAGGGAGATAGATGTACGCATACAGCAGGTTTGCGGTACAGCTCCAAATGTAGGTGCAATCCTACTACTTTACAAGGATGCACGATGCGATATGGCAATACTTGACGAGACATTCGGCATGTATGGATGGCAGCGTGAACACTCATTCAAAGATGGCAAGAACTACTGCAAAGTATCTATCTGGGATGACCAAAAGCGGTGCTGGATTGCTAAGGAAGATGTAGGTGTAGAGAGTAATACCGAGGAGGTTAAGGGTCAATCCTCAGATGCCTTTAAGCGAGCTTGTTTCAACATCGGCATAGGCAGGGAGCTATACAGTTCGCCATTTATCTACATCCCATTAGCAGATGGAGAGTGGTACAAAGATGAAAGGAGTGGCAAGCTGAAAGCAAACAATAGACTTAAGTTCAGAGTTAGCAAAATAGGCTATTCGACCATCCGCGAAATCTCACACATAGAGATTGTAGACCACACTAACAAAGTGCGATATTCTTACGGCAAAAGATTCGTAATAAACAATGACTTATTGAGTAAGGAAAAGCAATGTAACCGACTTATAGAGGCTTTAGAAAATGTATATCGCAAAGACCCAGAGAAGTTTGTGCTGATAAGCTACATGCAGCAGTTGGGATGGGAATTCCAAGATAACGCAGACCAAAAAATATACGATATATTCATGCAGCACATAACTAATAAAGGCTTATAACGATGAATAAGCAGGAGAAACAACAACTAATCATCCAAGACACACGCTCAGTTGCCGATATAGTCGCAAGTGCGAGGAATAACATCATAGAGGGCAATATAGACCCGATGCAAGCACTGGCAGTACTAACCTCATTTGAGAGGGCAATAGAGCAAGTGAAGAACGACCCACAGGTGCGAGATATATGCTTGAGAGAGTTAGCGAAATATGGCAAGCAGGGCGCAACTATAGGCGAGTTCACATTCACAGAGGCAGAGGCAGGTGTTAAGTACGATTACAGTCAGTGTGGATGCTCAGAGTATGAGGAGCTGCAGGAGCAAAGGGCAGAAATAGATGCCCAAATTAAACTTTTAGAAAAGATACTCAAAGCCATGCCAGTTAGCGGACTTGCGGACACTCAAACAGGCGAGATATGGTATCCACCTGTCAAGAGTTCAAAGACTATAATAAAGGCAACCAGAAAACAATAAAAACTATGATTAACAAGGTTATTCTTGTGGGTCGCGTAGGTGCAGACCCAGAGATTAGAACAAGCGAAAGCGGTATAAAGACTGCAAGACTACGCCTCGCCACATCAGAGAGCAGGCTCAACAATGAGCAGCAGCGCATAGAGCTGACCGAGTGGCACAATATCACACTCTTTCAGAAGTTGGCAGATGTAGCCGATAAGTATGTACGCAAAGGTACAATGCTCTATGTGGAGGGGTCTATCCACTACCGCAAGTGGCAGGCCAAGGATGGTGTTGAGCGTTTCAGTACAGTTATCACCACCGATGTAATGAGAATACTAAGCGGTAAGGCTGAACAAACAGAACAGGCAGAGCCACAGTATACCCCAGTACAATACCCAACAACTGCACATGCAACGATAGGCGAGATTAGAACAGAAGAGACGGAGCAAGTAATTGACAACACAGAGGCAGATGACCTGCCATTCTAAGTTATGATTTACGACCTTAACACGGAGATTGACCGAGAGCGACTGACAAAGCGCGTTACAGCCCTTTTTAGCGCACGAAAGGTCGTAGAGGTAAAAGTATACCAGCCGAAGCGAACAAACGCCCAAAACCGCTATTTACACGCCATTTTAGGCGAGTTTGCGATGCAAACAGGCAACACGCTTGAGGAAACGAAGACCGAGTACTTCAAAAAGCACTGCAACGCGGAGCTGTTCGTAGTGACAAAGTCGCTCAAGCATATAGGCACGATAGAGGTGTTACGCAGTTCGGCAGAGCTTGATACAGCGGAGATGACTACAGCAATAGATCGCTTCAGGAATTGGTCGGCAAGTGAGGCTGGTATTTACTTACCCTCTCCAGACGAGGAGGCATACTTAGCAGCGATAGAAGTAGAGATGCAAAGGCATAGAGATTGGCTATAAATGAAAATAAGCAAAACAACATACAAGTCGTTAGTATCGGCACTGCGAGCAGTAGGAACGGTGCAATTAAGCACGACAGCGAGAGCTACAGAGCGCGATGCTATACGCAGGTGTAGGTTGTGTTTGCGAACTTTGGAGAAGATATGGCAAGAAGAGAATCAATGATATTTTATGCTAAATGGCGTGATGCTATAAGTGAGTTACCAATAGCCGTGCGTAATGAACTGCAGAATACTATTCTTGAGTATGGATTAGACGGAACGATGCCCTCAGATATAGGACAGACTACAAAGGCTATTATGACTCTTATAAAACCTCAGATAGATGCGAACAATCAAAAGTATGAGAATGGGTGCAAAGGTGGAGAATATGGAGCTTTAGGTGGTAGACCAAGAAAACCCCAAGAAAACCCCAACGAAACCCCAGAAAAACCCCAAGAAAACCCCAACGAAACCCCTATAATGATAAATGATATATGTAATATTAATAATACTCTCTCTCTTTCTCTCTCTCAAAGCGAGAAAGAAGAAACCGAGGGTGGCGTGACCGCCACAGAGAGAGAGAGATTTTTTGAAATTTTTTATTTCAGAAATGCTAAACACCCAGCAGAGGAGGTAGAGCGATTTATCAATCATTACGAAGTATCAGGATGGCGTAGAAATGGCAGCAACAGGAAAGTAAGCAACAAGTATGCACTTGCAAAGAGCTGGAAGTTTGAGGAAACAACGCCAAGATACGACAGCGTGACTATAGGGATTTTGCGAAAAATAGAAATAGCTTGCTTAGAGATAGGCAACACTGGGATAGCTAAAGTATTGCACGCCTACCTGCGCAAAGCGGAGATAACCGAGGAGAATAAGGTGCGTTTCATACTTTCAAACAAGGAGGCAATGGATGTAATAGAGGCTTACACAGATGCAATATACAAGCACCTACAATGCTCAGGCATCCAATATTCAGTAATCAGAACTAATTAAAACACTATGGAGAAGAAATTTATTGTCCGCTCAAAGGATGCGGGCGTGTTCTACGGAACAATCAAGGAGAGGAATGGCAATGAGGTAACAATGACTAATGCTCGTTGCTTGTGGTATTGGGATGGCGCAGCAAGTCTTATACAGCTTGCTATGGAGGGCGTTACAGCTCCGCAAAACTGTAAATTTACAGTCCCTGCAGATGAGGTTATAATTCTTGATGTATGCGAGATACTACCTTGCACAGACAAAGCAGTAAAGTGTATTGATAAAATCAGTGTATGGAAACGATAGAGTTCAAGCGAAAGATTGAGGAGTTTATCAGCTCTGGCTCTGGCTATGGCTATGGCTATGGCTCTGGCTATGGCTCTGGCGATGGCGATGGCGATGGCTCTGGCGATGGCTATGGCTCTGGCTATGGCTCTGGCGATGGCGATGGCGATGGCTCTGGCGATGGCTATGGCTATGGCTATGGC
>ERZ808034.59-NODE-59-length-14138-cov-9.163217_pt1 | contig 14138 bp, 17 predicted proteins | sample MGYA00380188_ERZ808034 | MGnify/ENA primary metagenome ERZ808034 (study PRJEB31490, sample SAMN06133380) | cow dung metagenome | isolation source: M12 | host: cow | place: China: Chengdu | collected 2015-05 ...
TGGATCTCCCAAAGCAAAACCCCATGCTGCCACAAGACAACATGGGGTCATTAGTCTACAAGTTTTGTGGCATCCGGTCAGTGAGAAGTAAACTCACTAACCATAAATGTTTACTATCGCAATGTGATGCTTTTCCAAGTATGTCCAGCCCATGTTTTGTTTGTAAGGTCTGGAGAAAGTCCTTCAACATTTACTTGTTCCTTGTTGAGAACAAGTTCACAGCCTCCATCAACATAATTATCCACTTTCTCAAATGCGTCTTCTCCGACAAAAGTAACCACGGAACCAAATATAATCTTTTCCAAATGCGAACAATTATAAAAGGCATCCTTGGCACAACTTGTTACGTAGGGAAGTTTAAGAGTCTTCAGCGATTTACAATCTGCCAAATCCGCCTCAATTATTTCTGTAACATTACAATAAGTAAAATTAAGCGTTCCAAAATATTTACTGTAACTTACCTCAGCTATTCCGTATCCAACATATGGATATTTATTATCATATATAGCTTGACTCTCACCGGTAACAACAAATGTGGTCTTTCCTTCGTCCACTGAACTTTCAAGAAATCTAGCTAATTCCTCTATATCCTCCATGGTTGCTTCAGATTTGCCTCCCAAACTGCCATCGATGGAGATTGCTCTTGCATCCAATGCATAACTTTTGTCTGACATGGTAGTCTCAGTGAATCCATGTACTGCCAATTTAGCTCCTTCAATATCCCAATCTTCAACCTCAATGCTTCCATCCTCTTCAAAAGTACCGTATATAAATGCGTTGCCATTGTCATCCACAGGGACATGTTGTATTTCACAACTAGATTGTCTTTCATGTCCTGCAGGTATAAAGCACAAGGCACGAACGCTAAGTTCCTCAACTCCGTCCGAACATACGATACGGATGCGGCTGTAGTTGCGTATTGCCTCTTCAAACGACACGTTCAACACACCTTCGATGATATAACATTTGACTTCGAGATATTCACCTTTACCCAGCGCATATTCATCCGTCAATGAAAGTTCACCATCCTTCAGCTCATAATAAGGGGCATAGGTCGCTATGATGTCCAGTTTAGCGTTTTCTACGCTCTCGTCTGCAAGGTAATTGAGTTCTCCTGCTAAAGTCCATGTGCTTCCGCCATAAGTAAGCACAGCGTGTTGTGTTCCAAAATGGGCAGAGATTAATGTAACGAATATTTCATCGCCCTCTTCCCACGCCGTCTTGCCCGCATCTGGTGTACCGAGACTTGAAGCCCTTGTCTGCGGATCTTCACCGAAAGCAGGGAAATCGCCGACTACAAACTGCAAGGTGCCGTTCTCCACAGGCTGCAACGTATCATCCAACTCGTTGCTGCACGATGCAAATAAAGCTGAAAGTGCAAAGATGAAAGATGAAAGTTTCATCCAATTAAATATATTGTTCCTCATATTCGTCATTCGTTTTAATTTTAACTTTTAACCTTTCACTTTTCACCTTAATTAAGGTCTTCTTCTGAATCATTGTCCCAACCAGGAATATCATTACCGATAGTCGTTTTCTCAATTGTCACCTTATCCTTACCCACCTTGAGGTTGAAGGTGTAATTCTTGCCTTTGACAAATGTGAGACCACCTTCTGGAACTTTTACAATCATCGGATTAGGATCGTCAAATGTCCTAAAGAAATATAGAAAATCCGTTCCGGCAGGAATGGTGCCGTCACCGACAATAGCTTCAATTTTATCGTCTGTATAATCGTTTGCATCACCATAATTTATGGCTGCACTCACATTGTGAGCCTCGGTTGAGCTGTAAACCTTTTTCGGTTCCCCACCTTGAACACCAGATATTACCACTCTGTCATTCAAAGAATTGTGAGAATCGATACCAACAAAGTTAAATGAAGGCGGTGTATCACCATATTCGCTACCGTACACTATATTGAATGTGAGTTTTACAAACAAGTGTTCAAAATGAAGGTCAAGCGGTTTGCTTGGATCCTCAATCAGGCTGATGGCAAACATCATATCATAATCGTCAATGCTACCACTAGACTGGTCCATCGATACATCGACATAATAACCGTCATTAGTAAACCAAGCATAATTCGTTTTTCCTGCTACCGCTGCAGCAAAAGTATTGTCATAAAGTTTATTTGTCTTCACAACATTCCACGAAGTGCCATCGTGGTGCATCGCATGACGCTCATACTTGTTGGGATTATCATTGCTCCACAAATCGAGGTTGAAGTCCCGTGTAAATGCTTCGACTGTACCATCCGCTACTATGCTACGAGTTGCCAGACGGATTTCCAGTCCGTCAGTAGGCACAATAGGGTCATCATCGTGGCAGCACGAACTTAAACCTATCAGCAGCATTGGTATGGCTGCAAGTAATGTTAGTTTCTTTATCATATAGTTAATCTTTTAAATATTCGTTAAATCTGTTCCCTCTACAAAGTAGAATGGATATACCATATTTGTTCTTCTGTTTGTTTGTCTGATGGTATAGTCAATCAAAATATTCAAGATTCCTGCTTCTTGTTTCTCTTCAAAATCAATTTTATTGACTATCACTCTCGGCTCAAACAAAACTATCGATTGCTCAATCTTATCCCTAAGCATCGTCTTTGTTGAAGTGGTCATCGTTTCAAAAGCGTATTCCCGTATCGGGCAACCGTAGTCGTAACGATGAACTCTCTCGCCTGGCGATGTGCTTAACAAAGTTATCAAACTTTGCCGGATATTCTCTTCGTTCGCAACCATTTCAGTCGGGCTGCAGCGTCCACCGCCTTTCAGTCTTGGCGGATAGTTCCAAGCAACTCCTAAGAATGTTTTTGTATTTGACATATATATTGTTCTTCTAAGTTTATCCTCCTATTATCACTGTGGGACATCCCATCACTATACTGCCCCCGTGGGCTGTGGTGTCACCCATACGAGCTGCGGGCTTTCCGCCTATCAGCACCGTTGCCGAGCCTTTGATGATGGTGTCGGGCGGTCCCACGCAGGTTGCCATATCGCCCATCACTGCGGCAGGAAGTTTACCAATTAGCACAGTAGGTACTCCCGGACCTATTATCGGACCTCCCACGTGCGGAACGGGTGGTACACCCGGAGTCTGCATCGGGCAGGTGTGCATATCTGTAAGTCTTGCTGCGTTTGGCATAATCAATCAGTTTATCATTACCATTGCGCCTTTGACGGTAGTCTGGCCTGTAGCAGACAACTCCGCTGTGGCATTGCCCTTGACCTTGGCACCGACTTTGGCTGTTACTTTTACATTTGTTCCGTTCACGGCAACATCAGATTTTGCATCGATATTGACCTTTCCGGTTGCGCTGAGCGAGATGTTACCTTTCGCTGTCATCTTTATATCTTTTGCAGATGAGAGTTCGATACCGCCGTTATCCAGCACAACCTTATTCTTGTTCTGGTCAGCAATGGTTATCGACTTGCCCTCATCGCTCATTGTTATCGTATTCTTTGCGGGCGTGTGGATGGTTATCACCTTCTTTTCCTCGTCGAACTCAATGGTGAGTTTCGAGCGGGTCATAATCGCCTTTGTATTGTTCTTGGCTTCGTAGGCAAACGGTGGCTTATGCTTGCTTCCGTACATTCCTCCGAGCACTATCGGGTAGTTAGGATCGTTGTTGATGAATCCCACAACTACCTCATCTCCGGGTTCGGGTAGGAAGAACAAACCTGCCTGATTGGTTGCGTATGCCGTAGCAAAACGCGCCCAGAGAAGTTTCTTATCACCGTCGAGCCACGGAAGTTCTACCTGTATGCGGCACTCCTTGGAGGTGTCACCGTCAAGTTTCTTCACAACTGCGATATGCAAGCCTTCCATTCCTGGCAGAAAGCCTGCTGCGGCAGGAGCAACCACATCGTTCTCTTCGGTTATATTGGTGACAGGTACTCCCATACCCACCTTTGTAATCCATTCGTTTTTCTCAATCGTATGTGTCACGGAGCCTACATACACCTTTCCGTTGAAACGCTTGCCCAAGCCCTTCAACTCGATGATGCTTCCGGGAACTGCTTCAGCCGCTCCGTAAAAGCTGAATGTTCCTCTGTATCGTGCCAAGCCTGCCTTGAGTGCCTGACTATCGGCCCACTCCTTGAGTGCGCTCTTGTCGGTGGGAGCATCGGTCTGTAACAACTGGCTATCATCACCGGCAAGTTTCTTGATGGCAATATCACCTTGGTCGTTCAACGATGGAGCAGATGCTGTCTGCTTTACCTGTTTCTGTGTGGCAGGGTCCCACGACACAGCCTCATACTTGGCATACTGCTCGCTGCCCGATAGTCCACCATCAAAGTCTATCAAATCTATTCCGTAGGTAACGGTCAGTACAGGACTGCCACTAACCTTTGGCTTGAATACCTTAATATCCTTGCCCTCGGTGCAGACAAAAAGTCCGTTGGCATCGGCTCTCGAAAGGGCAAAATCCCAATCAGAGCAGTAGTATTGCACCATTTCGGGGTGCTGATAGGTTGTGGCATCCACCTTCACCGAACCATACGCTTTCAGAACCTCCTTAATCATATCGGAATCCTTCTTCTTCTCGAATATGCGGTTCTTGCGTCCCTGAGTTGCCTGATAAGCAATATCCCTGCACTCCACAACCATCTGCGAGCGTGCCTTACCGCCAATCTTAATGCCTGTTTCAAGGATAACACCCTCGAAGAGTGTATGTTGCTTCTTCAAATCTCCGGCATCGATGCGGATAGTATTGCCAGGCTTGAAGGAATTGGAATCGGTCTCATCGAAAGTCTGCTCGTCCATATTCCCGGCATAGAATTTCAAGGTAGCCTTGCCTATGCGGTTTATGGCGAGATAAATCTGAGCGTAGGTCAACTCGTATGAGTCGTCCAGCGCCTTACCGTCGCAGTAGATAGTCCACGCGAGGATTCTGTCCTTATATTTCGATGGAGAGTCTGCCATATTCTTTCTCTATCTTATTAACTTTTTCTCAATGGCGGAAACAACAATTCTGTTCCTGCCGCTATATTTCTAAACCCGTTAAGGTTATTGAACCTTGCCACCTGTGCCACCAATGTGGAATCTCCGTATGCCTCCTGACAAAGTGCCGCAAGCGTGTCACCATCCTTTACGGTAATGAGGCGTGACATATCGGGAGAGTTCTTCGGGTACTTCTTGCGTTCCTCATCACTGGCCATATAGCCTGTGAGTTCCATAGTAACCTTGGCTCTGAGAGCATCTCCTGCATTATTGAAGAGTGTATAGTCAACACCTATCTTCTTCACCTGCCCCTTGAACATCACCTGCCCATATACAATCTCCACGAATGAAGGGCGGTGTAACTCACTGTTGTAGCAATAGATGCTATCCTCAATCTCCTTGACTTTGGCAGTTGCCGTATCGCCTTTCTGAGTACCTTCTACAACACCTGTACAGTCAATGGTGAAGTTGAAAGAGAATGTCTCGGAATCGTATCTCTCAAAGACATTGTTCTTTCCCACCGCTCCCTGCTGCTTGTCATCGCGGTATCGGATGCCTTTGCCCGTCTTGACAGACTCAGGGTTCAGAAGAACGGTTATCTGTTCTCCGTGCTTGCTCCTGAACTTTTCGTCCGAATATGCCTGTATTAAAAGGTGTTCCATATACTGCTGCTGTTAACGGTCATTTCTTTTTTTCTCCTGAGGGTGGCTTTCCTGTCGTTCTTCCAGTTCCTCCAGCACCTCATTCTTGATTGTCCTCAGAATGTCATCGGACAACTCCTGCCTGCTGATGATCTTCTTCTCGACCACGGTGTTCACCCTTATCTCTTTTATCACTATCGGCATTACTTTATCCTCCTTAGTTTGGTATGTTTAAGGGTTATACTCTCAATCGCAAGTCCGCTGCTCTCTGCATTCAGGTCATCCAGTTTCCATTTATGTGGAACGGCTCTCTGGCATTCCCACGATGCAACGGGATTCTTCTGCTCGTCAAGAAGCGAGATAATCAGTGTGCAAGGCTCTATCTTCTTGTCGGTCTCCTTGAAAGACATACAGTCGTTTACCCAAGTACTGACATTCTCCGACAATGGTTCCAGCGCCCGCGAAAGGACAATGTCGCTGTGGCTTACGCCTGTGGGAAGCCACAGGTCATTGTCCCCCTGCTGAGCCTGCTGCTGCAATGCCAACGTCTGGTCGATACCGCTCACACTCCTGAAAGAGGCAGCAGTATCGCCACTCGGCAGTTTGAATACCACGCTAAAGTGGAACTGCACGGGAGGTGCCCAGTTGTTGGTGTTTGCAGACATTTCAATAATTCAATTAAATAGGTTTAACGCCTTCGTGAGCAAGTGTCAATGTCTCCATTGCCACACTGTTGCCTTCTGCCTTGAAGCCCTCGACCTGCATCTTCTTAGGCCAAGCGTTCACAGCCTGCCAGCTCTGAACAGGATTGCCCGACTCGTCTAGCAATTTGATGGTTATTGTTTCGCGCTGGATGGTGTTCATCTTCACCTTGCCGATATAGTCCCACATCTTCTTGTCGCTAACGAAGATACCCTTCTTGAGAGTGATATCGCTGGTCTTGCGCAGACCGGGCTGTTTGTTCTTCGTGAACTCAGGCGAGTCGCCTGCACGATACTCAATTACATCAAATTCGGTTTCAAGTCCAGAAACCTCTTTGCAGGAGATAACCCCTACGTTGCTGATTTCTACGCTAAAGTGAAATTCAGGAACCGGCCATGTGTTTTGGCTCTGGGTTGCGCCAGTCTCTGCCATAATATTTCAGTTTTAATCAGTTACTAAATAAGAATCAATTTACATTCATTGAGGAGTTAGCTCTTCTGTACCTGCTGCTGGAAGGTAATCTCGATGAACTCTGCCGGACGAGTAATGGCAACCAATACGGTGATACGCATAATGCCATTAAGTACGTCGTCCTGAGTCATTGTTTCACCCAAACCAACTTGCACTGCGAATGCATCTTCAGGTACCGCACCAGCAAGTCCGCCCTGCTTCCAAACGCTGCTGAGGAAACTACCGATCATAGACTTCATATTGAGCCAGGTATTTGCCACATTAGGCTCAAACACGTATGCTTTTGCTGCATTCTTGACAGACTCTTCGATGTAGAGCATTGTGCGGCGTACATTCACATAACGCCAATCCTGAGAATTGCCGTCGAGAGTACGGGCGCCCCAAACCTTTACACCTTCGCCAGGGAATGTACGGATGGCGTTGATTGCCTTTCCGTTCATAGGCATATTGAGGTCTTCCTGCTCAAGGTCACTGATGTCCTCAGTAGGACTGTTTACAAAGTTGATGGATACATTTGCAGGAGATTTCCATACACCACGGGTGTTATCCACCATAGTGTAGATACCCGCCATCGCTGCCGAAGGTGGAAGAAGGTTCAAATAGTCCTTCACCTTGCTTACGGCAAATTTGTAGGCATCCCAGTTCATCAGCAATGCGCTGTGAACATTGTTGCGTGCAGCATCGCTCATATCAGCAAAGCACTCGGTAACATACTTGCCGAGTTTTGAATCCTCCCCGAAAACGGCAGAAAGGTCGGGAGCCTCTTCCCAACGGAGGATAGTGCCATCAATATCCTTGTCACCAAGAACAGAAGTGTTCAGGTAAGGATAGTAGGCTGCACCGTAAGAGAGATAATTTGCACCGATGTTTGTCTGGAAGGTCTCGATCTGCTGTGACATAATCTCGTCTGCACTAGCCTTAGGCTGTACATCGAACAGGGCAAAGCGGTTCTGCATCTCGCCACAATGCTTGATTGCAAGCTGCTGGATGTCCTTGCAGTCTGCAACATTGACAGCTTCAGGAACAACTACCATAGTCACTTCACGAACCTTCTTCAAAGCATCAAGTGCTGCGCCTGCCTTGTCCTTGTCAATCTGGACACCCTCTGCATATGTTCCAACGGAAACTACATAACACGTTCCGCCTCCATTAGCAAAGAACATCACCATATTGTAGTACAAGGTAAAAAGGTTAGCGGGCTTAGCCACCTTGAGTGAAACACCGTTTACCGGAGCACTGCAATAGAGCAAGTCTGCATCGGTCTCTGCCGGTTCAGCGACAGAAAGATTACATACAGGCAGCGGTGCTCCACCAAAATACTGAGTAAACTCAGTCATTGAAGTGATCTTCCAAGGTTTGTTAGCCAAAGATTCCGAACCGTTAACAGCCTTCTCTGTAATTCCGATGAAAGCGGGGATGGCTGTCGCGGCCTCGACAACAGTTGTTGAAAAGGCGTTCTTCTCTTGAATGTAAACGCCCGGGGTCTTCATTTGTGCCATACGCGTTAATGAAATTTGTTAAACAATAAAGTTATCTGTAATTCAGATTACATTCTCGTTTAAGGATTACTAAAAGTAGCAGACTTGTCTCAGTTTATCCGCTTCGCTCTTAAACCGGCCCGGTGTGGGATGCTCTACGCTGCGCAACAGTACTTGCTTTTGGCGGTTACTGCTTTCGGGGGTAGCAATCAGATTCAGCCGGAAGTCATAGCGTTCCCGTATCGGCACTGCCTTTTCCGATACGGTGCGGTATGCGTCTCTTCCAAATTCATTTGTCCTTTCAAATGAGTTAAATGTCAATAAATTCTTATCTGTATCAAGTCTGAGCCGTTCTGCAGGGAGTTCTCTATTACTGCTTTGCTTTATGAGAATGTATTCCCAATAACGCTCAGGGGCCTGAAATCTTATCGTATCGCATTTGGGAGTACCTTTTACCGCTGCCTGCCATACATCTTCCGTAAGGCGGAGTGTGATGGAGCATAGCGGCATACCGATACGCCTTTTGCTTTCAGTATCTGTTATCACATCTGTGGCATTGGCATTTCCGTTAGCCAAAGGCAGACTCAATGAGTACACTGCCGATGGTTCGAAGCCTTGCCACTCTGTATATAGCATGAATGCAGGGTCTGATATCGACAATCCGAATGCAATGGCATCCGAAGCGGTATCAACGCCTGCACCGTCAGCATCGTACAATACCGTCCACTCGTTCTGTGCCGTCTGGCGGAACAGCAATCCGCGCTGTGACATCAGTTCCTGGCCCGTCGGGAGAACTGCACACTGCAAGGCACGGCAGATACTTCCAACGAAGTAATCGTGCTCTATGCGGAAGTTGTATAATGGACGATAGGTACTCATATGTCCAACATTTTATGTTTGAACAACCGTATTGTCTGCGGTAGAACCGCTCGACTTAATCTCATTGGAGTCTATAATCACTCCGGTAAGCTTACATACTACCGATGGATAGTATTGCCCACCCATAGTAGTCCAAATATTATGGAAATCGAACATCGAAACAGTCTCAAGCGTCAGCGTGTACTTCACATTGTCAATCGAAAATCGTTGATTCGACTGTATGAAAGCCAACGCAGTAGAGAATATCGATAATGATTCGGTATATTGCTTCTCCTCAAACACCGCAGCAAACATCACCTTCAGGTTCAGCAAAAACGGTGCGGCAGAGGCTGAATAACCTCCATTATTGGTCTGCATATTGCCAGCGATACCTCCGGCAGTCTCACGCTCCATATTGACCAAGGAGACTATGATTTTATTAGGAGTCTCACTTGTACTTTGGCCGATATGACCCACCTCCGCCAATCCTTCAGGACGGTGATGGTACCGACTCAAGTAACTGTTGAGCTGCTCAGCGCAATATGTCAGAACCTTTTTAATCATTGTCTTTTTCTGTTTCTATATTCTCTTTTCTCCACTCATCAGGTGTTTGTCCTGTAATTGTTATGAAGGCCTTTTTAAATGTATTAGGATGAGGATGACCTACTTTGTATCCGATATCGAAAATCGACAGTTCTGGATGGCTTTTCATAAGCCTTTGTGCCTCCTCCACTCGCAAGCTGTTGAGCCATGCAGAGAAGTTCATCCCTTCCACTGTATTTACATAGTTCGACAGGTCGCTCGTGCTGATTCCTAATTCTTCAGCCACTTCGCACTTTTTCAGTCCGTGGCGGTGATAGTGCTTATGCCTCTTCCATTCGTTTACCTTCGTTTCTATTTCTTTTAATCTTTCTGCAAATGTCGGTTTAGGACGTTTTGTCATATAATGTTCCCAGTCTGTATCCGGCATGTCTAATATTTTTAAGTCGTTGTTAATTGTTAATATTATATTTTCTTCTCTTGATGAGCAGGTAGGCCTTGACTTCGTCTTCCTCCTTCGCACCTCAGCAATTCAAGTAAACTTGATTGCACTCGGTTTGGCGTCGGTTCAGGCCATCCTGCCCTGTGTATGATTATTCGTCTGTTGGAATTTTCTTCACAGTTACATCACCCTCACAAGATGTAGCAGCATCTGCCAAGGTCAGTTGGTTGCCACTTGAATCATAATAAGCAGCACCATTTGCCAACAGATCGGTCAGCGTAGGACAGTTGGTATAAACATAAATACTTAATCCACCGGGGAAGGTTGCACCCGTTCCTTCTTCATTGTAAGAGAGGAACCCGGTTTTACCGCTTGTACTGATGTCACAATCCCCGCCAGTAAAACTACCGCCGGCAATCAATGCTATGGTGGCGCTATTTAAATGCAAAGCTTCTACACCACCATCAAAAGTGCCGCCAGTAATGGTTAAGGTTGCAGTTTGAGGATAAATCGCTTTATTTGTTGCTTTGAAGGTACCGCCATTGATTACAATGGTAGGTGAAGAAAAACCGTACACAGCGTATTCTCCTTCAAAAGTTCCGTTGTTTACAACCAAAGTGCTTTCATCGCATACATATACTGCATAATGTAACAAGTTTTGAATCTTTCCCGACTTACTTTCAGAACTATCGTCTATGGTAAGTTTTGCACCATTATCTATGTCAATAGTTGCATGACCAGTCTTTCCTGTCAGTGTATGTCCATTCAGGTCAAGAATAATTACGCCAGCATCCATAAGGAGGTCTTGCTCAACATCACCATACTCATTCGGAATGCCTGTAACCTCCATATCCCTCATAATCTTGACGGTAGCAGGATTTTCGGTTGTGCCAGTCTGTTCTGCTTCATCAAAGGCTGTTTGCAGGTATTCTCCCTGATAGACTTTGTAGGTGTTGGTTGTTGCATCGTATTCAGTTGGTATTAATTCCTCTGCCACACCGCCATCAATCTCTTCCTTATTCCAGTCCGCTACAGTGACATCATCAATACTTACAACGTCTTTACCTACTTTCAACGAGAATTTGTAATGCATGCCTGCTTCAAGACCGGTATTCGTCAAGAAGGCGTTGACAGGTACATTCAGATTGGTCTGACGGCCGTCGTCGGATATTGTTACCTCCATCAAGTTTGTTCCAGCTGCATATTTGCCTGGGCAAACGATAGCTGTTGCAGCATTACTTCTAAGAACAGGTCGGATACCTCCATTGACAGTAACGTACTCATCGCTGAGAGAATAGATGGTAGCACCGTAAAGGCATGGATCATCGCCGAACTGCGAAGTGAACTCCGTAACCTCAACCGTAATCTTTGCCAGCTTGTGCTCAAACGCAAGATTGATGGTCTTGTCAGCCGGCTTCACCATTGCGCTGGTGGAAGCTGTCATCCAGTCGGCAGCTGCTAACTCTTCTATAGAAATCTGATCTGTGGGCAAGGTGAACTCGTCGAACGATGCCGTAGCAGGATACCATGCCTGGAATTGGCTCTCTGCTGTACCGCCATTCCATACGAGAGCATCGGTAGTGGTCCAAGTGGTTCCATCAAAGGTATAGGTAGCGATATTCTTGGTCTCACGCAAAGTGTTCTGCACGCAGATCTCGTCGCCGTTGATAAAATTGGTAGCACCATTGTCTTCGTATGCTACACGGGTCTGAAGTCTGCCGATGGTGGCGTTGATCTTCACAGCATCGCCATCAGTCTGCGGAGTGAAGTCGTCTTCTTGTGTACAAGCAGCGAAGGTCAGTGCCATGGCTGCAAGGGCTATATATTTATTGTAAGTCTTCATTGTTCTATATACGAATAATAGTTATCACTAAGATTATTACTCTGTTTCAAGGTCACCACCTTCAACAGGTGTTCCCCATGATGCAGCACTGATGTCACCAATTGTCACAGTATCATGACCGATCTGGAGCTTGATGGTGTACTGGGTGCCACCTTCTAACATGTTGTCAACGTTAGCAAGGCTGATGTTGGCGCTGAATGCACGGCCGCTCTCCATTGTAATCACGATAGGGAATGACTCACAACCCTCCATTGGAACAACAAGAACCTCATTGTTGGTCATGGTAAAAGCAGTAGTGCCTGTGCAATTGGTCCAATTGTTTTCCTCAACATTCAAAGTACCTTGAGTATACATATTCTGCACCTCTACGGTAGCAATGTTATCACCTGTCACCTCAGTACCTAAAGTAGGATTAAGCACCAGCTTTGCAAGGGCGTGTGACATGTTAATGTTAACAGGGTTGCTTGTGATGAGAGTTTGCGAAGCCACCAAATAGTCGGTCACACCATCGGCAGTGATGGTCACTCCGTCGGAAGAAGCATTCTCAACATAAGGGCTCAAAGCGCAAATCTTTTGTTTATTTTCACCTTCATACAGCACAGTGCTGTTGCTGTACCAATCGTTACCACCATCGTGAACCCACTCTACATTGTTAGCATTGTACTTTTCTGCTGAACCTTCAACCCATACACTCATTGCTACAGGCTCTTCCTTTCTTCCTATAAGTTGTCCTTCGGTGATGACACGGGTACTCAACTCGTTCACACCTGCCGAAGCAATGGAGATGGGGGTGTCCTTTAAGTTGTCAACGGTAAAGTCGTCGTTGTTCTTGTCGCAAGCCGCCAACGCGAGGGCAGCTGCTGCTATTGTAAAATATTTATTGAGTTTCATATTCGTATATATATTTAAGTTTCAAATCATTCTTATCGTTCTAAATCTCTTCTTCTGCTGCGCCACCGTCGATGTCCGGGGCAGTATCCCAGTCGGTAACGGTCACATCCGCAAGTTCTAATATGTCCTTACCCACTTCGAGTACAAGTCTTGTACGCATTTTGCCTTCAATTAATATGGGTCTAGGATGTGTATATGTCAATTCTTTCTGTTGCCCATCAGCCTTGAATGAGAGGACAACCTTCAGGCTAGCGACATCCTGTGGTATGCAGATGGTTGTGCCACTCCAGTCGTACTTGTTCCAGAAATTGACCGGTGTGAAGGTTTGCCAGGCAGTAGTACCGGAAACAGGCACGCAATTAAATTCCAAAAGGTTGAGTGTGCCAGAGGTAACAATTTCTGTTTTCGCAACAATGTCTGTCACATCGGTGTACTGGTTTCCAAAATAGAGATGCAAGTCGAAACGCGACATCAGATGGGAGAAAGTCAAATCGATGACATTGTCATAAATGGGACGCTGACCAAACCATCGGGCAAACATGTAATCATCCTTTTTGATGTCGCCGGTCATAGTGACAGGAATTGACGTCAGGTCGCCAGTACTCTCAACCAAATCTTCGGGCCACCACGCAAGGAAACAATGATGGGGATTCGGGGTGCCATCAAGACCAATATTCTGCCAGCGCAGATAGGGTGATGTATGCCAGCGGTCATTGGACTGAGAATATGTGCTCACGGCATCGCCCCACCATAAGTAGGTGCCCGGATTTTCAGGATTCTCGAACTTGTAGAGCTGAGGATATACATTAGGATTAGCATCATACCAGCTTACGATATGTATCTTGTCGCCATCCTCGAAGACATACTTGTTGTCCTCCGGCTGGGCAACTCTGGTTTGCTCTATGCCGCCGATGGTGGTGGTGATTTCCACCACATCGCCCTCCTTGAGGACGGTGGGCAGGCTCATGCGCTGGCCGTTGATGTGGGCCACCAGAGCGGCCTTGTACAGTTCGGGGGAATGGGCCTTTGCGGCCTCCAGAGCGCGGGAACCCTCTTCCAGTTCCACGGCCTTGCCGTTGACGATGATGTTCATGGTTCAAAACATCCTTTCTATTTTCATAAAATTGTTTCCTTGTTGGCTCCCTTGTGTAAAGGGAGCTGCTGAACGAAGTGAAGCTGAGGGATTGTAAGCGACCCGCAACCCCTCCGCCCCTTCCACATGAGCGCCCGCAGGCGCCATACGCCATACATGCGAGTAACCGCCGTTTACGGCGGCTCTTAGCGAGTCGGAGGGGAAGCTTTTTCAAATAAAAAACCTCTGCACCC
>ERZ808034.60-NODE-60-length-13931-cov-2.819619_pt1 | contig 13931 bp, 14 predicted proteins | sample MGYA00380188_ERZ808034 | MGnify/ENA primary metagenome ERZ808034 (study PRJEB31490, sample SAMN06133380) | cow dung metagenome | isolation source: M12 | host: cow | place: China: Chengdu | collected 2015-05 ...
CTGATGAAGTCTACGAAAAGTTCTGCTACGGAGATACAAAGTTTGTCTCTTCCGCAAAGTTCGGAGACAATGTTATAACCATCAACGCGGTAAGTAAGACCTATGCAATGACCGGATGGCGTATCGGATTTATGGCCGGAGCAACTGAGATTATTGATCAGGCAGTAAAGATTCAGCAGTACTCTCTTGCATGCCCTACCTCCATTGCACAGTACGCAGCACTTGAAGCATACACAGGAGACCAGAGTTCCGTTGATGCAATGAGAGCAGAGTATGATGCACGCAGAAAGCTCTTAATCACCGGACTTCGCGAGATGGGAATCGATGTTGCAATGCCTGAGGGTGCATTCTATGCTTTCCCGAAGCTTGATGCAGAAACCGTTTCTGCAATCGTTGCAAACGATGTTATCATTACCCCGGGTCTTGCCTTCGGAAGCCTTGGAGAAGGATATGCACGCATGAGTTATGCGGCATCACAGGAAAATATCAAAGAAGCGCTGAAGAGAATTCAGCAGGTGGTTGAATAAGATGGAACTGAAAGAAATTAACGCATTACTTGAAAAGCTCTCCAATGCAAACGGAATCTCCGGAGCTGAGGGAGCTGTTGCCAAAATCATCCGCGATGAGATTGCACCGTATGTGGATGAAATCAAAACCGACCGCATGGGAAATCTGATTGCCGTAAAGAAAGGTGATGATTTCAAAATCATGCTCGCCGCCCACATGGACGAGATTGGTTTAATGGTCCAGTACATCGATGAGAAGGGATTCATCAGATTTGTCGGTGTAGGCGGATGGTACAACCCTGTCTTAGTTTCCCAGCGTGTGATTCTCCACGGTGAGAAAGGCGACATCCCGGGTGTTCTTGGAATGAAGCCGCCGCACGTGATGGAAGAGGCAGACAGAAAGAAGCCAATCGAGCTTGCAAACCTCTTCATTGATGTAGGTGCACACTCCGCAGAAGAAGTTGAGGCAATGGGTATCACTGTTGGAACTACTGTAACCATCGACCGCGACTACCAGCCGCTTGCAGGAACTGTTGTAACCGGCAAAGCATTAGACAACCGTGTCGGATGTGCAATGCTTATTGGAGCCTTAAAAGAGATGGAATCCAAGCACACCATCTATGCTGTCTTTACTGTTCAGGAAGAGGTAGGACTTAAAGGTGCAAAGACTGCTGCATTCAGTCTGAACCCGGACGTAGCAATCGCAACGGATGTAACAATCCCGGGAGACTCGCCTGGAATTGAGAGACGCAAGGCACCTGTTTTCATGGGAGAAGGACCTGTTGTTGTCATGGTCTCTGCATCAGGACGCGGTCACTTGGCAGATCCGCGCATGGTTGACTGGCTCAAGAAGACTGCTAAAAAGCATGACATCAAGATTCAGATTGAAGTTGGAGACGGCGGAAACACTGATGCTTCTGCAATCAACTTCGAGCGCGGCGGAATTCCGAGTGTTCCGGTATCTGTTCCGGCACGTTACATTCACTCCCCGGTTGAAGTCATTGACTTAAAGGATTTACAGGGAGCAATCGAGCTTCTCCGTCTTGCAGTTAAGACAAAACCAAACTTCTAACTTTTTTTCAGGCATCATCCCGCCAACACTATATCTCTAAACAGCAAATAATATAGAGATTATCGTGACCTTCAAAGTCCTTGTATCCGACCCTCTCGCAGTCGAGGGAGTAAATATCTTAAAAGAATTCAGTGAAGTCGACGAAAAAGCAGACCTTTCCGAAGATGAACTCGTCAAAATCATCGGAGAATACGATGCATTAATCGTCCGCTCAGGAACTCAGGTTACCGCACGCATCATCGAAGCCGCAGACAAGATGAAATATATCGGCAGAGCAGGTGTCGGCGTTGACAACATTGATACTGATGCAGCAACCAAGAAGGGTATCATCGTTTCCAACGCACCGGAAGGAAACACCCTTGCAGCAACCGAGCACACCATCGGTATGATGATGGCCTTAGCACGCAATATCCCGCAGGCATCCGCATCCTTAAAGAAGGGAGAGTGGAAGCGTTCCAAGTTCATGGGTAACGAGATGAACGGCAAGGTCTTAGGTGTTGTCGGATTTGGAAGAATCGGACGCGAAGTTGCAAAGCGTGCTCAGGCACTCGAGATGACTGTTATCGCATACGACCCGTTCATCCCGGCAGAAGTAGGAGCAGCTATGGGTGTTGAGATGATGTCTGTTGCAGAGCTTTTCACCAAGGCAGATGTCATCACCGTCCACACTCCGCTTATCCCGTCGACCACCCACTTCATCAACAAGGACTCCATTGCAACAATGAAGGACGGCGTGCGCTTAATCAACTGTGCCAGAGGAGGTATCATTGATGAAGCAGCACTCTATGACGCAATCGTTGCTGGAAAGGTTGCAGGCGCAGCACTCGATGTTTTCGAGAACGAGCCGCCGACAGAGTCCCCGCTCTTAACTCTCGACTCCGTTATCGTTACCCCGCACCTTGGAGCAAGCACTGTTGAAGCACAGAAGAACGTTGCAATCTCTGTCGCATACCAGTGCCGCGATGTTTTAAACGGCGGCTCTGCAAAGAGCGCAGTAAACGCACCGCTTGTTGCCCCGGATGCACGCGCAAAGGTTGATGCATACGCACAGCTTGCAGAGAAGATGGGTGCATTAGTTGGTCAGATTGCAGAAGCACCAATCACTGAGGCAGAGTTCGCATACTTAGGCGATGTTGCAGAGCTTAAGCAGAACTTAAAGTACGTTACCCGCCTTGGTGTCAAGGGTATGCTCTCTATGGTTCTCCACGAGCCGGTCAACATCGTCAACGCAGAGTTCGTTGCAAAGGGCCGCGGTATGAACATTGTCGAGAAGACCTCCGACGAAGCAGGCGACTACAAGTCCCTTGTTACCTTAACCATCAAGACCGAAGCAGGCGAGAAGACTGTTTCCGGTACTGTTACCAAGGAAGGCGGAGCACGCATCATCTCCATTGGAAAGTACAAGACTGACATTGTTCCTGTTGGAAACGTTATCTTAGCAGACCACATCAACAGACCAGGTATCATCGGTGTTGTTGGAACTCTCCTTGGAAAGAACAATGTCAACATCTCCTCCATGCAGGTCGGCGGAGCAAATGTTGGAACCGACTCTCTTATGATTTTAGCAGTCGACTCCGTTGTCGCTCCGGAAGTTATGGCAGAAGTTGCATCCGCAGACGGTATCACCTCTGCAAAGTTCGTTCAGTTATAAATTCTGAACAACTATTTTTTTTTCAAAAAAAAGATTAGACAGAAGCAGTTCCTTCTGCCGTAATTACAAAGTCCCAGTGTTTTCCTTCCGGCTGAGAGCGGTGCTTCATGATAACAGCACGGCGGAACTTATCATGTTTTTCGACCATGATAATTGCCTTTGATATGTGAGATAAAGACGTCCCTCCAAGGCCGTTTAACCTGTGGCGGTCTATATCCATAAAGACCTGATTTGTAATAACTGCCGGGATGTCATATCGTTTTGCAATCCCTAAAAGCACCATCATCTGCTGTGAAAGCATTGAAAGAGCATCCTTTGACTCAATCTGCTCAACACGGTAGAGAGCTGTTGCCGAATCAACAATGATTAATTTTGCACGGCCTGTCTTTACAAGCTTCTCGGCTTCCGAAATCATCAGCCCCTGCTCAGCAAAAGTGTCAGGCTCGAAAACATAGAGATTTGCAGCAAGCCTTTCGGTCTCCTCTCCTGCAATCTGGCTGAAGCGTTCGATTGAGAATCCTTCTGTATCTATGTAGATAACCCCGTCTCCCGCGCGAAGAGTGTTTACCGCAGCTATCAGGCAGAAAGTACTCTTCCCCGAACCTGCTTCTCCCACGAACTGAGTAATCATCTTCGTCTCAAGTCCGCCGCCTAAAAGCGCATCAAGACCGTCTGCTCCTGATTTCAGCTTTACCGGGAGCTCCATGCCTCCTCCTCAAAGATGCGCTTCACATCTCTGACTGACACACCTGCCTCATCAGCGATTCTTTTGCAGTCGTCAAACTCGGCCTTTCTTGAGTAAACCTCGCCGTCAATTAAAGCATGTTTTACGGATGCTGTGTACACACGCCCGTTAATCACGGCGGTTGCCGTCTTTGACATGCGCTCTGCAACAAAACGCTTTGCCATTGGAATACAGCGCACACCAAGGCTTCCTGTCTCGCGGGCTAAAAGTTTTGCAAGCCTTGCGGAATCTTCTGGCATACATACCACACGGATAAGATGCCCTGCCCGCCCCTTTTTCATGATAAGAGGGGTGATTGATGCATCGCGGGCTCCGGCATCCATCAAGCGCGAGATGGTTTCAGCTAAGATTTCGCCTGAGATGTCATCGACGTTTGTTTCAAGGACATCGATTGTTGTCTCGTCAGCTGCTGATTCCATCAGGTATGCAGTTAAGATATTTGGATGGTCTGCAGGGTCGCGGCTTCCGGCTCCGCGTCCAAGAGCGATGAGTTTTCCGGCTTCCTGCGGGACAGGGTATGATGCGGCAAACTCTGAGAGAAGGGCTGCACCCGTTGGTGTGCAGAGTTCTCCTTCGAAGTTTCCGATGATTACTTCAAGGGATGAGTCTTTTAGAATCTCAGCGGTTGCAGGAGCCGGCACCGGCATTACTCCGTGTGAGCAGGTGAGAGTGCCAAATCCTACGGCAAGTGGCAGGACTTTGACTGCTTTTGGATTCAAGGAGAGAAGAGCGGTACATGAGCCGAGAACATCAGCTATTGCGTCGTCTGCTCCAACCTCGTGGAAGTGGACATGGTGGGACTGATGAACAGTCTCTTCTGCTTTCTGGATTCTGGCAAATACCCGTTTTGCAAGTTCTTTTGCGGCATCTGATGCCTCTGATGCATCGATTATTTCGATGATATCTGTAAGGGTTCTATGTGTTTTTCCCGTGTTGGTTTTGATTGAGAGTGCCGGGATTCCATTGCGCACTGTTTCCAAGACAGTCGGGGTTGATATGGTTTTTATCGCTTGGAAAACTTCGTTTCGGTCAGCTCCAAGAGCGAGGAGGGAGGACATTATCATGTCTCCTGCGGCACCGAAACGCGGGTCAAATACCAGATACTGCATCTTTAGGTTATGTTGGTTTTGTTGGGGGATAATTCTTAGTCTGCGATTAGTTCGCGGCGTTCTTTTTGGTAAACTTCTCCGTCCTTTGCAAGCCAGAGTTCGGCAGATTCAACTGCTGCGTCAAGCAAAGCGTCTAAGTCTATTCTGCCCTCTTCGTGGCAGATTTTTTCTGGTTCGGAGCGGGTTGCAGGTTTTTTGGGAACTGCATGGCATGTTGTGTCTCCCGGTGATTCGTGGTATGTGCCTATTTTTCTGGCGATTGATACGATTTCTTCTTTGTCGTAGGTTAAGAGCGGGCGAAGGATTGGTGTTTCTACAGATGCGGTGATTACCTTCATGTTCTGGAGAGTTTGAGATGCTACCTGTCCTAAGTTTTCGCCGGATACGATTCCTTCAAGGCGGTTGTTTGCGGCGATTCTATCTGCTATACGCATCATAAAACGCTTGCAGAAAAGGCAGGTATAGTGGGTATCGCAGGATGCATAAACTGCGTCGAGGAAGGGTTCAACATTTACAATCCAGAGGGGAAATGCTCTTCCAGGAGACCATGTGGAAAGGATTCTGGCGTTATCAAGCGCTAAACTGCGGGTTGCAGGTCCAGCCCAGCGTCCTGCATCGGCAAAGACGCCTGAGAGAACAACACCTCTTCTCATCATGAGCCATGCAGCAACAGGTGAATCGATGCCTGCGGAAAGAAGGACTGCAGAGCGGCCTGCTGTGCCTAAAGGAAGTCCTCCCTGTCCCGGGATTCTGCTGTCGTATACGATGCCGCCGTACTCTCTTGCTTCTACAAATATTTCGTACTCGGGGTTGTCGAGGTCAACAACAAAGCCCGGAATCTCATTCCAGATAGCATCGGCAACGGCTGCTGCAAGCTGCTGGCTTGTAAAACCTTTGACAAACTGACGCTTTGCGCGGACTGCAAAGGTCATTCCGGGCTTTAATTTTTCTTTCGCGAGAGCAACAGCTGCTTTTCCAATCTCTTCAGGAGTATTTGCACAGGTTGTACAGATGGATACATCAACGATACCAAATACGCGGGATACGGCGGCGGCTATTTTTTCTGCGTCTCCGTAGATTAAGACGCGGCCGCGAAACTCTTCAATTTCATAGGATATGCCGGCACCGTCAAGTGCTGCTTTGATATTTCGAAGAAGAGTTTTCATGAACTGCTTTTTAACCGGCTCGGATTTGAGCCAGAGTTCACCGATTCTTACCATTACCGCTCTGTTTTCCATCATACACCTGCACTGTAGTCCCTGTATGAGACCTCTTCTATTCCTAATTGTTTGAGTTTATTTTCGTATAGCTTTGCTGTTTGACGGGCCTGAGTTTCAGTCTCGACAACTGCCTGTGTGCCACAGATGCGGACACGAAGAATACCCTCTACCCCGCCGTCTCGAAGAATGCCTTCTGCCGCGTCCACTTTTTCCAAAAGCTCTTCGGTCAGAGTTGTTCCAAACGGGATGCGGGTTGCAAGGCAGGCTGAAGGCGGTGCGGCATTGATTCCAAGCCGCTTTGCTTCGGAGATGATTTCTGCTTTGCCGATTCCGGCAAGAGCAAACGGGCTTATGATGCCTTCTTCTTCAAGAGCTCGAATGCCTGGACGGGCTTTTGTAAGATCATCCGCATGAGTTCCGTCAAAAACAGCCTCCATGCCTAAGAGGCGGGCTAGTTTTATCATCTCACGCATGATGATTTTTTTGCAGAGGTAACAACGCTCCGGCGGGTTTTCGCGGATCTCCTCAAAAACAAGAAGCCCGAGGCAGATTGGATGCCACGGAACATCAAAACGTGCCGCAAGCTCCTCTGCCGCTTTTATCTCCGCGTTTGGGGTAAACTCGGAGATAACTGTTGCCGCGTGGAGAACAACTCCTGCCTCCTTTGCTTTTGCGAGAAGCACTGCACTGTCAACACCGCCGGATAAAGCAATCAGTGCTGATTTTGCCGGAAATATCTCACTCATTGCAGAGCTGTCTCATTTTACGGACCGCATGTGACGAGCGGGCGAAGTATGCGGAAAGTGAGAAGGAGAACTCCTCGGACCATATGTCGCTTCCGCAAAGAACATCGTAGCCTTCCTCCATCGAGATGCGGACATGTTTTCCAAGGGCTCCTGAGAAGATTTTCTTTCTGTCTTCGAGGAGCGAGGAGGCTGTGATATATTTTCTTGGGACTTCTGTGTAGTATCTGTCTTCGAAAATCCAAGGGCCTGCAAACTCTTCCTGATGCAGGTATTTGTCAACGAACTTGTCCGCATTTGTATGATTCCATACAGGCGGGCCTTCACGGACGATGATGTTTGGAAGTTCTGCGACTAGTAGTTCGAAGATGATTATGGAGTGTTCAGGCCCCATGAATACTTCGGAGCGGTGTACCTGGAACTCTTCTTTTATCAGCATGGCGCGGATTGTCTCCATGCTTTTTCTAAGCTGAGGGACAACAGTGTCTGCTACATAGTCGGGAGTCTTGAAGGAAAGAGCGTAAAGTGCTGTCTTTCTGCGCTCAAGAAGGGCGGTGAATTCGGGCTTGGAGATAGTTGTTGCCGCATCCGGCACAAAGTAGCAGGCTCCAGGTTTTTCACAGTAGTCGCGGGCAAGTTCCATGAACTCGGAAAAACGTGTCGGAGTTAAAGCGGCTGCTACATTTCTGTGTTTGTCTGTCGGGTCGATTACGATTAATGGGTCTGTGAAGAGTGAGCGGACTGTTTTTTTGTCTTCGTAGTATTTTTCGATGTCTATTACTTCTCCGTAGCGGAATTTGGAGGCTGCCTGCATGAAGTTGGTAAATCCGCCGAAGTGGAGGATTAACAGTTCGCAAAGATAGCCGGAGAAGCCGCCTGTCATGTGGTCGGAGCCGTAGACTCCTCCGCCTTTGCAGAACTGTTTTAGGAGAAGGACGTCTTCGCGAAGCGGGGCGATTTTGTCTATGAGGTATCTTGTATGGAAGGGGGTTCTGTCAACTGCGCATTTCATTTCGGCGGTTGATGCTACGTTGTAGCAGGGGACTAAGTCGACGTCGTATCCTTCGATTACTGCGTTTAGGTAGGGGTGTTCTGCGTATTTTTCTTCGGATGTTCCGTGAAACTTTTCGACAACTGCGTATGCGGCGGCGAGTCCTTTTTCCTGAAGCTGTTCGCGGGGAAGTTCGGGGGGGAAGAGCATGAAGATGTCTATGTCTTTGTCTCCTTTTACCCAGGTTCCGCGGGCAACAGAGCCTGTCATCATGGCGGGGATGCCTGCTGCTTCATAGACTGCGTCGATGAGTTTCTGCCCCATCTGATGAGATTCAACGCGTTCTGCGTCGCTTGGGAGAATGCGTGATAAGACTGCGGTTTCGTATTCGTTTCTCATAGGTTTACCCGATGTATAGTACTATATATTGGACCTGAAGGCGTTAAGACACTTTTCTTTAATAGAATTGCAGAGATTTCACACTCGCCAAAGTTACGCTCTTTGATTCCATTAATTTTCGGTAAAAGGGCTGGAGAATATTCTTTTACACGGGCAATTGTGATATGCGGTGAAAACGGCTTTTCTTCGCGTGCAAATCCAAGCTTTGCCATACGGGATTCAACATCCAAGGCAAGAGCGGCTGTTGCTCCGCTGTCATGTACTTCGGCTTTGATTACACGCGGCGGGCGACCAAAGGTGCTGATACCTGATGCCTGAAGTGTGTATGGAGATGCTGATATTCCATCAAGCGAGGCAGTGATTTTTGGGATTTGCGATTCAGGAACTTCGCCTAAGAACTTGAGTGTGATATGCATTAAGTTCGGTGAGACAAAAGAAAGACGTCCCGCGCCGCGTAGTTCCTGACCTGCGGCAGATATTTCATTTCTGATTTCTGCAGAGGGTTCAACTGCAATAAAAGCCCTGACCATTAACTAACTATTTGGTCTGAAAGTATAGGGAAGTTTCGGAAAATAGAGTGCGAAACAAAAAGGGGAAGTCCCCTTTTTGGGGAACAAACTTAGATAAGTTTGTTGATTGGACCGTCGGTAACTGCTGGGGTTCCGCCGAAGTCCTGGAATGCTTCTGCCATAACGATATCACAGAATGCTGCTGCGGTTGCTGCACCTTCCATGTTCTCGATTGGACCGTACATGATTAAATCTGCACCAAGGGTCATTGCCATGATGTTACATCCGACATCTGCGGAAGACCATGCAGTCTGGCGGATACCCTCCATTCCTCCGAAGTGGTGGTGTGCCATCTGTTCGAAGAGAAGGTCCTTACCCTTGTATCCATCTGCTAAGACGTTCTTTCTCCAGCGCTTGAGCCAGGTCCAGGAAACAGTCATGTTGTGGTATGCACCACCAGTCGGGAGACCGTGGATTGCTTTGCATGCGAGAATTTCGCGCATGGATCCTGCTGCACCAAGTCCGAGCGGAGTTGCTGCAGAGTCGAGGATCGGGCGGGTGATACCGCACTCTTCTGCGATCTGAAGCATACCCTTCTCCTGACCTGCAACGCCACCCTCAGTAAGAACCTTTTCACGTCCTGCGACGGTTGGCTCTCCTGGGTTGAATGCGAGGACAATTGCGGAGTTGACATCGGACTCTTTGAGTGCCTGGATGTTCTCCGGAAGGATGGATCCGTTGATGGAGTTGTAGATAGCGCGGTCTGCGAGACCAACCTCAGTGACGTACTTGGTTGCGTGAACCAGTGCTTCCGGTGCGGAAGAGTCCATGAGGAATGCAGTCTTGCTGTCGATGCTGTCGAACCAGTTGAAGTAGGACTCGAAAGCCTCTCCGTGCTCTGCAAGGATCTGGAGGAAGAACTTGTTACCAGTGATGTCAGTTAATTCCTGACAGCGGTTCCAGAGTGCTTCTGCTTTTGCTTTGTCAATCTCACCAGTGTGATCGTTTAAGACGATCTCGTGTTTGTTGTAGAAGATCGACGGGGACATGACACGCGGGTATTCTCCCGGCTGTCCTCCGATCTTAGTTCCGTTAAAGTCAAAGACCTGCTGTTCTTTTTCAAACTTGAACATGTTGGCACCTCAATTAGATGAATAATAAGCCGGACATCCAAGTGAAAGCGATCACCAGGAATGCGATAGTACCTGCTACGAGACCGTAGAGGATACCGATGTCACGACCAATCTTTCTACCGGTACGCATTGCAATTTCTGCGTCCGTGAACTCAATTTTCTTCTCGATAGCGTTAAGGCGCTTCTCGATTTCAAGGAACTGCGGGTTTGCGGATGCAACAGTTGCAGCTCCTCCGGACTCGTCGCCGCCCTCAGAAATCTGGACAACGATTGGGTCTGCACCGAATGCTCCCGGGTCGCGTGCAGTTAACTCTGCAATCTTTGCGGAGATCTGACCAAGGTCTTCGGTCTCCATAATGTTGACGAGTTCAATCTGCTCCTGGAAGCGCTTGATGTGCTCTGCGGTCAGGTTCTCGAGGAACGGAATTGCTCCCTTGGAACCGACGATCTTTCCACCCTCAACACCGTTCTCGTGCATTGCAACCCAGGACTGACCGGTTAAGTGACCCTTAACTTCAGTACCACAGAGAAGAACGAAGCGGATGTTCGGGTTGGAGATGATGTTTGCAACGACCTTTTCAATACCGAGGTTTTCGGTCTTACAAGATCCTGCAAGTGCTGCACCTGCTGCACAGATTGCGGTCTCATCAAGGTGGGAACCCATAGTGATAACAGCGACTGGGCTGTTTGCGTCACCAGTGTGGTAGTCACCCTGGATGATTGGCCATCCTGCTGCCGGGGATTTCTTGTCAGCCATTTTAGATACCTCCAAGTGCAAGTGCGAGGACGAATGCTACTGCAAGTCCAACGCCAAGACCGTACCACAGTGCAGTGATTGCTCCTGCTTTGGTTAAGGTCTTTTCACGGCCTGGGAAGCTGTTTAAGAAGTTGCCCTCGCCAGAAAGCATGTTGACTAAGTCATCTGCAATCTTTTCGAGTTCTGCAACCTGATCGATGACAGGCTGGTAGGAGACACCTGCGGTCGTAACGACACCAGCTACTGGGTCTGCGACGAGGCCAAATTCAGGTAATACAAGTACATATCCCATTTTTGTTTCCTCCTTACTCTTCCTCCGCATCGACGAACGGCTTTGCGTCGAGCCATGCTGCTGCATCGCGCTTGGATAATGCGATGTATTTCTTGTAGGACACTGCCCATCCGATGATTGCGATGATTAAGGAAATCCATCCTGCGACTGCAGAGACTGCAACGAAGGAGATGACTGCCATGATAATCATGGAAAGGAAACCACACTCGATAACGAGCATGTTAGTTCTGTCCTGAGTCTCTCCTGGACCAAGGCAGGCGTTGAACGGGTGCTGGAGTGCGATTGCACCGAGCATGAATGCGACTGCGATGAATCCAACAGATACGAAGGTGAATTCACCTGCACCAGGGCCAAGGCAACCGACTGCGACAGTGCGGAGACCAAGGACGGTCAGTGCACCAACAGCTGCGAGTTCTGCGAGAGACTGAATCATGACCGGGATCTTCATGTTAAGGACGGTGTTTGCGATCCATCCAAGAATAAGACCGGTGATGAGTGCGATAACTAAGACTGCAACCGGGATAACCCAGATAGAGATCATTGCACCGATAATGGTTCCAAGGAACAGTCCAAAGAGACCAGAACCGAATGCGAGCATACCTGCGGACGGAACACCTGCTCCGATACCGTAGCTGCAAAGTCTTTTGATTGCGCTGTTACCCCAGATTAAGGCACCAATTGCTGCGATACCGCCGAAGAAGGCAAAGTAATCGAAGCCAAGGACCTCATGGCCGATGACGGCGATGTAAAGAGATACCAGTGCAATGATGATTCCTGCTGCGGCAATCTTGCCGTGCGGGATTCCACCGTGGGATGCTTCAACTTTTACTGACATTTTTTACACCTCAGACTAACACCACAAGTAAGAGTGCAAGGATACCACAAAGTGCGGATGCAAGGATTGCGGCGATGATTGCACGTGGGAATCTCTTGAACTTCGGGTCGTGCGGACCTTCGATGGTTCCGGTAATGTTGTATGCAGCAAGCACTGCAATAACAAGGAACATTGCAACTGCGAGGATACCTGCAAGACCAACAGCGTCTGCTGCCGGCATTACTGCCTCGTAGAATGCGAGAAGTTCAAGGTAGATGAGTGTTCCACCAAGACCACCAAGGAGACCACCAATGACACCTCCAACGTAGGAGATGAACGGAAGTCCGTGACCCTCAGTACCCTGGGACTTGAACTCTGGCTGAGTGTAACCGGTAAGTGGATCTTTCTCGATCTTACCAGATGCCGGTGGGATACCCATACCAAAGACGTAGGACATGTTCACCATTAAACAGGTGATTGCCATCATTAATGCACCGCCGATTGCTCCACCAGCGAGTGCGACTGCGAAACCTAACTCTGCTGCCCATGCGCCACCGAAAAGTCCTGCGAGACCTGCACCTGCTGCAAGCATCGGGACACCGGTTGCGATACCTGGTGCCTGACCCATTGCTGCCGGAGCTCCTCCGACTGGGACGAAGTGGACACCAAATGCGATTAAGGCTGCGCCGAGAACGATTAAGCAAAGAGTCTGCCCAACGCCAAGGACGAATCCAACTGCAATAACGATGATTGCAAGGACGAGGGCGATGATTGACGGAACCGGCTGGAATGCGCCAGCGTCAGCTCCTGCTTTTGCTGCAATTGCGCTCATATTTATGCCTCCGTGTATGGACCGTAGTTCTCACGTGCCCATTTCTCGACATAGCGGTCAATTACCATGAAGATGATAATGATGACTGCACCTGCGATGACTGCTCCCCATCCTGCGAGGTAGTGCTCGAAGAGGACGGTACGCCACAGCTCGAAGAAGACGATTAAACCGAAACAGAGACCAGATGCTGGTCCTCCGAACTTTGCGGTGAAGAAACCGTTGTCGATAGAGCTTCTCTGACCTGCTTCTGCGTAGCGGACGATGTTTCCGGATGCAGAAATCGGGACACCAGCACCGAACTTCTGGTTCTGGTACTGACGCTCCTTACCATAGTACGGGTTTCCGGTTGCGGAACCTGCTGCACCAAGTGCAAGACCCCATACGATACCGAGGAGCGGAAGGCTGAACGGGTGGCCAATTACAGTTGCGAGAAGGTAACAAATTACCACGGTGGTAAAGATTGCTACAAATGCATGACCCATGGTCACGGTGGTTACTGACTTCAGAACATCAGTAAAGACCGGCTGTCCGAACTTGGAAAGACTTGCGGTTCTTCCAAGGTATGCAGTAGTTGCGTAAACTCCCTGCACGATAGTTGCGAGAACTGTTCCTAAGACAAGTGCGAGGATTGCATTCATTCCCATCATAAGGAATGCCCATGCAACACCACAAGCAAGGGTCACCCACAGGGTATATGCCGGTGGTTCTCCACTCACTGCTTTGTTGTAAATACGGTGAGTGTATCCCATCTGCGGTGCGAGCTGAACCTGAGAGTTCGGGTCACCCTGTGATCCGATGTTGGACTCAGTATCTTCGGCTGCACCTGCAACCGCTGCGAGAGCTCCCGCAAGGGCAGTTACTCCAATGCCGATAATAATTTCTTGCATGTAAGATTCTCCCTTGAGTTTTTGTTTCCGGATTTGTGGATAAGTTTCCGGAACCTAAGTTGTTTCCAGGCATAGAAATGCCGAAAGAAACGAAGGATGCGTCTCAAGTGTTCGTAAAACGTTACCACTCTTAAGAATGGAGTACAAAGTGTGGACTCTAAAATGTTTGTTACTGAAGGGTATATAATCTATGCGAAAAACCGGAAGAGAAATTTCGTCAATATCCAAAATTCACTCAGAGGATGAAGAAAATGTCGAAAATTAAACAAAA
>ERZ808034.61-NODE-61-length-13746-cov-3.408150_pt1 | contig 13746 bp, 13 predicted proteins | sample MGYA00380188_ERZ808034 | MGnify/ENA primary metagenome ERZ808034 (study PRJEB31490, sample SAMN06133380) | cow dung metagenome | isolation source: M12 | host: cow | place: China: Chengdu | collected 2015-05 ...
GATCTCTGAGGCAATTGCACTCGCACCAGGAGCAATCGACAACGTTGATGTTGACATCGAAGTCTCCGGTGGAGGAGTCATGGGTCAGGCAGAGGCAGTCCGTACTGCACTCGGCCGCGGTATCCTTGGCTGGACCAACGATCCGAAGATTAAGGAAGTCTACCTGTCCTACGACAGAGCTCTCCTTGACAACGATTCCCGTCAGAAGGAAATGAAGAAGCCACACGGCCGTGGTGCACGTGCGCGCTTCCAGAAATCCTACCGTTAAGTACCGAAGGTCGAATATATTGGGGGGAAACCTCCCTCCAATTCGAAACTTTAATAAGGACACAAAGATAACTTATGATACCAGTTCGATGTTTCACATGTGGGAAAGTTGTTTCCACATACTGGGAAGAATATCAACAGAGAACAGCAGCCGGTGAGGACCCGAAAGATGTCCTTGATTCACTTGGATTAGACCGTTACTGCTGCAGAAGAATGCTTCTGTCTCACAAAGAGACTGTTGATGAGTTGTATCCCTACACGTGAAGCATGAGAATGAGCGGGGCCGTAGGGTAGCCTGGACCATCCTATTACGTTCGGGACGTAGTGACCTGAGTTCGAATCTCAGCGGCCCCATTTTTTTCTCCCTGATTCATGGATGTGATTTTCTATAATGACAGCTACTAGTTATACTCGTTATGAACGTGCCAGAATTGTAGGAGCACGCGCTCTGCAGATTTCGATGGGAGCTCCTGTCCTTGTCCGCACTGCAAAAATCGACCCGCTTGACATCGCTCTTGTGGAATTCGATGAGAACCGTGTCCCAATAACTGTCAGAAGACAGTTCGGTAACGTTGTTGAGGATCTTTAAATGACTGAGATTGCAGATATTCTTCTCCGTATGATTGTCGACTCTCGCGGCAATCCGACTGTTGAGGCAGAGATTACTACTGTTTCCGGCGGCTTTGGCCGTGCATGTGCACCAAGCGGTGCATCTACCGGAATCTACGAAGCACACGTTCGCCCATGTGATGAGGCAATCGAGGACGCAAGAAAGACTCTTATCCCGCAGCTCATCGAGCTCGACGCAGCAGACCAGAGAGGTTTTGACTACGTTCTTCATGAGATTGACGGAACTGAGAATCTTTCCGGTATCGGTGCAAACGTTGCAGTTGCTCTCTCCCTTGCAAATGCAAAGGCAGCAGCATCCGCACAGGGAATGGAACTCTTCCAGTACCTTGGAGGGGCTTTTGTTCAGCACCAGACTCCGCTTCCGCTCGGAAACGTTATCGGCGGCGGTGCACACGCAGTTGATGCAACCGACATTCAGGAGTTCCTGATTGTCCCAACCGGTGCAGGCAATGCATCTGAAGCTGTCTTTACCAACGCTCTTGTCCACAAGCGCATCAAAGAGATTCTTGTTGCGCGCGGCAAGGGATGCGGAAAAGGTGACGAAGGCGGATGGGCTCCGAAGATTTCCGACCTTGAAGCGTTCGAAATCGTAAAAGAAGCAACTGACAAGGTCTTTGATGAGACTGGAATCGAGGTCCGCATGGGTCTTGATGTTGCATCTTCCGAGATGTGGGATGCAGAGAAACAGCGGTATGTCTATAAGAACGCAGAGCGTACAACTGAGGAGCAGATTGCGTATATTGCAGAGCTCATCGATGATTATAACCTGATCTACGTCGAAGACCCGATTCAGGAAGAAGACTTCGAAGGCTTTGCCGCCATCACCTCTGAAGTTAAGGACCGCGACACTCTCATCTGCGGAGACGACCTGTTTGTCACCAACGTTGAGCGTCTGGCACAGGGTATTGAGATGAATGCAGGTAACTGTGTTTTAATCAAGCCGAACCAGATTGGTACCCTGACTGATACCTTTGAGACCATCGACCTCGCACACCGCTGCGGTTACGAGACTGTCATGTCCCACAGATCAGGTGAAACAACCGATGCCACCATTGCACACTTAGGAACTGCATTCGAGTGCTGCTTCTTAAAGTGCGGTGTCGTCGGAGGCGAGCGCATCGCTAAATTAAATGAACTTATAAGAATTGAGGAGCATTTCTAAAATGGCCGACAATGAACTTGGAATTGAATTAACTGAACCATTAGTATCTGTAGAAGAATATCTTGCTGCAGGTGTCCACATCGGTACCCAGCAGAAAGACAATGACATGAAGGACTTCATCTACCGCGTCCGTTCTGACGGTCTTTACATCATCGATATCAGAAAGACTGACGAGCGTATCAAGCAGGTTGCAAAGTTCCTTTCCCGCTACGAGCCAGGAAAGATTTTCGTTGTCACTTCCCGTCAGTACGGTCAGTACCCGGCACAGAAGTTCGCAGACACCCTTGGTGCAATCTCCCACGTTGGCAGATTCATCCCGGGAACCTTAACCAACCCGAAGCTCCCGAAGTACGTTGAGCCGGAAGTAGTTATCGTTACCGACCCAATTGGAGACTCTCAGGTTATCACTGAGGCAGTCCAGTGCGGAATCCCGGTCATCGCACTCTGTGACATCAACAACCAGACTAACAATGTCGATCTTGTCATCCCGACCAACAACAAGGGACGCAAGGCACTCTCCATGATCTACTTCCTCTTAACCAGAGAGATCATGAAGCAGAAGGGCATTGTTTCCTCCCTGACTGTTGAAGACTTCGAAGCTGACCTCTAAGTTCAGCTTTCGGAAAATCATATCCTTTTTTTTTTTTTTTTTTTTTACTCTGTTTTCGTCTGTAATTATTTCAGACTGTTCTTATCTGTATTTTCGTTTCATGTATTCGTGTCTTGGAAACCACTCATTGGGTACTAAAAACAACGCGCAGGATACGTTTTCACTATTCGGATATTGATATGAAATAGCAAATACGCCTTGGATAAACGTATTTCACAAAACAAGCTTCAAAATAGTCTTAAAGTCCGGTGAGGGCAGCAGTATCCACACTGCTTTGTACTCCACATCCCCCACCTAACAATAATATATGACGTTAAGTGTTTTTAATCTTACCGTCTTTACCGGTCAGAATACCGAGTTTACGCAGGTCATTTACCACTGCTTTGAGGTAGTCCGCGGTGATATCGAAGGAGATTACATCTTTAGTTCCCTCAAGCGGGAAGGATGGTGCGCCAAGTGCTTCGAGGAGTGCTTCTTCGGATGCGTTTCCTTCTGCAACAAGCTCGTGAATCTTTCCAACGAATGCCTGCTTGAAGAAGACTGCATCAACGAACTTTGCTGCCTCGTCTTCATCGACATCAACGTGGTCGAGGAAGTCTGCAATTTCATCGGTGTTGACGAAGAGAACTTCAGTTCCGACAGTGATTACGTATTCAGTGGTCGAAGATGTTCTGACGTGGCTTGCGATTCCGCATTCTGCGAGGTCCTCGGAGGTTACTGCCGGGAAGTCGGTGTATGCGTACATGATTCTCATCTCATCTGCAGGCTTTACTCCGGTTAAGCGGTAGTCTTCTCCAGCTTCTTCTAAGAGTCCGTTGTCCTCTAAGGTTGCAAGAATCATTAATGATGAGACAAATTTGTCTGCGGCTTCCTTTCTGATTGCATCGTCTCCGGTTGCATCAATGGACTGGAGCTGTGCTAACATCTGGGACGGGGTTGCATCAGATAAGAGGTCACCTTCTTTGTGCTCGGCGAAGAATTTTTCGAGGGTTTCTTTTCTTTCGACGAGGTCGTTTTTCATATGGAGGAGGTCTTCGTCGACTTCATTTTCCTCAGCATCTTTTTTGGCAAGGAGGTCAATGAGGTTCATGAATTCGGAGATGGTTCCTTCGAAGTACGGCTCTCCGGTGAATTTGTGTTCAACCGAGATGCGGCTGCCGCACTCCTTTTCACGGAGGAATTTCTGGAACTCTACAGCATCCTCGTGAGAGTAAAAGATGATTTTTTCTTCGAGTGTCATTCTAAGTAGATAGTTAGTTTCGCATAAGGGATATATCTACCTCTCAGTCGGTTAAATGTATATCCGGCTTTGGCAAATATTTCTGTATGTGCGGAATCGCCGGGACAGCCGATACAACACCTGCAGCACCAGTTCTCTACTATCTCCTCCATGCACTGCAGCATCGCGGGCAGGAGAGTGCGGGAATATTTGTCTGGGACGGAACTTCGGTACAGAAGCAGAAAGGATACGGACTGGTCTCGGAAGTGTTCAGTGATGCCGACCTCAAACGGTTTACCGGAACGGTTGGTATCGGGCATGTCCGGTATCCGACAACCGGCGGCTCGAAGCCGGAAAATATCCAGCCGTTTCATTTTCTCTTCCGCGGGCATTCTTTATCGGTGGTACATAACGGAAATCTGGTAAACACTGAGGCTTTGCGGGACGAATATGCAGGCCGCGGCGTTACCTTCTCCTCAACCTCGGACACCGAGGTTATCGGAACGGTTCTCGCCGGAGAGCTGGTGAAGGGAAAAAGTCCGGAGGATGCCGTACTCTTTGCACTGCAGAAACTCTCCGGCTCATATGCTGTTATCTGTATGCTTGACGGGCAGCTTTTCGGATTCCGCGATCCGCTTGGCATAAAGCCGTTCTGCATGGGAAAAACAAAGACAGGAGGATACATCCTTGCCTCGGAAAGCGCCGCACTTGATGCTGTCGGAGCGGAGCTTCTGCGGGATGTGCGTCCGGGAGAGTTTGTCTTAGTCGGTACAGACGGCATCGTTTCATCACAGTTGGTGAAGGCGGAATCTCCTGCGCACTGTATCTTCGAGTACATCTATTTTGCCCGCCCCGATTCGATTCTCGACGGGGTGCCGGTATATGATGTCCGCAGAAAGACCGGGGAGATTCTCGCCCGGGAATCGTCTGCCGCTGCGGAAATGGTATCCCCTGTTCCGGATTCCGGGACTGCTTCCGCGGTTGGATTTGCAAAACAAAGCGGCATCCCGTTTCGGGAAGCCCTCATCAAAAACCGCTATACGGGCAGAACCTTTATTCTTCCCAGTCAGGAGAAGCGTGAGCTTGGCGTCCGCATGAAACTGAATCCGGTTCGCTCTCACGTACAAAACCGCTCGGTGATTCTGGTGGATGACAGTATTGTCCGCGGCACTACCGCGAAACGGATTTTGTCTCTGGTCCGTGATTTTGGCGCAGCGGAGATTCATCTGCGGATAGCATCTCCTCCGGTAATTGCTCCCTGTTATCTGGGAACGGATTTTCCGACCAGAGAGGAGCTTATCTCTTCTGCAAAGACGGTTGATGAAGTCCGGGATACTATCGGGGCGTCAACACTTGTCCATGTATCACTGTCAGGTCTGATAGAAGCATCCGGTCTGCCGAAAGAGTCCCTCTGTCTTGGGTGTCTGACCGGGGTGTATCCTCTGGAGATTGCAGGAGAAATTTGCGAAAAGAAAAAAATGTGTGTTTACCGTAGATAGTACGGGACGAACTTCTTGTGAGCGGTGATAATGGTCTTGCTGTTTGCATTAATCGTTATCACGTAGTCCTCCGACTCTGCATACCAGTTTTTCCCGATTCTGGTAACAGCACCTTCGGAATTTTTTATTCTGTCTTTACACCATGACATCACATCGGCTGTTTCCAGCTGCAGGTTTCTTCTGATTCTTTCGCTTCCCTGCTCAGTGATATGTAAACGCTCTAATTGAGAAAGTAATTCGTTTTTCGCCGTCATAATAGAACCCTTCTGTGTACGGCTGCCTGATTGAGACATTCTGCTGCCTGTATCTTTGGCAGCAATACGGGGAGAGAATACTTCCTCTGTTGTTCTAAATTCTGAAAACTGCTGTGATATATGTGAAGGATAACACATCTCCGGGGTGTTTGGAGGGGGGAGATTTATCATTTCTGTGTTATGCACTAACATATATCATTTCATCTATATACTCACTGTTACTATTTATTTTTTATCCGCTTATTGCGTTTTTACTGGGTAATTTTTGACAGCGGGTTAAATTATTATGTAATTGTGATGAATCATATTCCGGCACATTCAAACACCACAGAACGGATGGCAGGTGAGTTTCGGCGTGGTGTTTTTCCGCGTTTGGGGTTTTCCTGTTTTTCGTTTTTCTTTCTGTTTCATGTGCAGTACAGGTGAACGATTATGGTTCTTGATACTGGTGCAACGGCCTGGGTTCTGATTTCAGCTGCATTGGTATTGCTGATGGTTCCCGCTGTAGGCCTTTTCTATGGAGGAATGGTAAGACGGAAGAATGTTATCTCAACGATGATGCTTTCTTTCGTTTCTCTTGCTCTTGGTATTGTTCAGTGGATTATTATCGGCTACACGCTGGCGTTTGGCGGCGATGTTGCAGGGCTGATTGGTTCACTGGAGTTTTTCGGACTCAGCGGTATTCCGTTTGATGGGGTGACGAATGGGATTCCAGATATCCTGTTTGTCTGTTTCCAGATGATGTTTGCCTGTCTGGCCCTTGCGATTCTGACGTCCGGTCTGGTCGGAAGGGTGAAGCTTTCGTCCTATATTGTGTTCGGGCTTTTGTGGCTGACGCTTGTGTACGCTCCGCTTGCTCACTGGGCATGGGGAGGAGGCTGGGCTTCCCAGCTTGGCGCGCTTGATTTTGCCGGAGGAACGGTTGTTCATATCAGTTCCGGCTTTGCGGCGCTTGCTTTGGCACTTGTTATCGGAAAGCGGATTGGGTTTGGTGCGCAGAATTTTGCGCCGCATAATATTCCAATGACGCTGATTGGCGGTATGTTTCTGATTCTTGGATGGTTCGGGTTTAATGCAGGTTCTGCCCTTGCCGCAGACAGTCTTGCCGCGAGTGCGTTTCTGGTGACTGCCGCTTCTGCGGCTTCCGGTGCGTTGACGTGGATGGCTGTTTCTGCGAAGAGCGGAAAGCCCGGTTCGCTCGGGTTTATTTCCGGTGCTCTCGCAGGTCTGGTTGGAATTACGCCGGCGGCAGGATATGTGAATGTTGCCGGGGCTTTGGTTATCGGTGTTCTGACGTCTCTGTTCTGTTATGCCGCTTTACGCTGGAGAATGAAGAAGAGACTTGATGAGTCGCTTGATGCCTGGGCAATTCACGGTATGGGCGGTGTCTGCGGAGCGGTTCTGACGGGAGTGTTTGCGGTCTCTGCACTTTGCGGAGTCGGCGGTCTTCTGGAAGGAAATGTTCTGCAGTTTGCGGTTCAGCTTCTGGATGCGGGTGTTGCCGCAGGGTATTCGTTTGCGGTGACGTTTGTTCTTGCCTGGATTATCAATAAGACGCTTGGTCTGAGAGTTTCGCATGATGAGGAGTATGTTGGTATGGATATGAGCCAGCATGGAGAGCAGGCGCATGCCTGAGGAGGTTTTCGTATGAAGATGGTTGTTGCGGTTATCCGTCCTGAGAAGGTGGAAGGTGTGTTGAATGCTTTGGAGGAACATGATGTTCCGGGAGTGACTATTACGGAGGTTTCCGGTCGCGGTGAGCAGGGAGGTATCTGCCTGCAGTATCGTGCGGGAAAGATGCGTGTTCATACGCTTCCGAAGACGAAGCTGGAGATTGTTGTTCCGGATTCGGATGTGGATATGCTGATTTCTCTTATCCGTGAGTATGCACGTACCGGTGAGAAAGGGGACGGGAGGATTTTTGTGCTTCCGGTTGAGGCGGCGGCGTGGGTTCGCACTGATGAATATCTGACTGAATAATTTTCATTCACCAGCCTCATCCCTCTTTTTTTGGTGCTGCTGTGCAACAGCGGCATTCCCTTGAGGTGAGTGATGCGTGGATTCGTGTTTCTCAAACAAACCCAAAGCCTAAGAACCAACCCAGATAACACACACAAAAAGAAAAAAAAGAATACCCTGCCGGAAAGCCCTTAGAGAGCTTCCCGAACTCTTCTCACAGCTTCGCACATATTGGAAAGCTTCTGATATGCACCGTCTGCAGTATGCATTCTAAGGCCGCAATCCGGGTCGAAGAGAATATTCTCTTTTCCGAACACATCAATGCAGGCATACATGGCGGCCTCGATTTCCTCAACTGTCTCCACCTTCTGGTCGGAACTCTTCACACATCCGCATCCAATCTTTTTGCCGTGCAGGTCATACTTGGATAGGGTCTCCAGATTCTCAGGAGAGACTGCATACTCGAAATCTAAAATATCGACAGGAAGCTTCGTCCACTCGGAAGCTACTGCATCGAGGATTCCGCAGGTGTGAACGCATGACGGAGTTTTGATTCCGTCGAAGATAACAGAGAGGCACTTCTTTGCTGTATCAACAGACATCGCCCCGGTGGATAAAATCGGTTCGTCCACCTGGATAATCGAGCATCCTGCATTTGCGAGATGGACTGCTTCTGCGTGAAGGGCATGAGCTAAATCAAGTGCCACCTCTTCTTTATTTCTGTACTGCGGGGTGTTAATCTGCAAAGCATACGCAAGAGTGCACGGGCCTGTTAAGATTCCCTTAACCTGTTTCGTCTGAGTTAAGGCATATTTGGTATCTGCAACGGTGATTGGTTTTCCAGCAGCCCCTATTTTTCCAACAACTGAACTGCCGGAGATTCCCGGAAGCTTCGAGACAAAAGCCTGCACCATGTCTGCTCTCACCTGTCCGTCAGAGATGATGTCCACTCCGGCACGAATCTGTTCGGCAACAGCGAACTTTACGGCTTTCTTGTACGGGACGAAGAGCGAGAATCCTCCTTTTACACACGGGAATGAGCCGACAACTGTAGTCGGCAGAAGACAGGGCAGTTTCATGTAATAGGGTACAGCGTTGTACGGGAAAAAGGTTTGGGATTTACTTACAAATACCCAATCGGACATCCAAGAAGCGTTGTCACCCCAATCAGCAGAATAATCACTGCCGCGATAATTGGAAGATGCAGAACATAAATCTGTAAGGGGTACTTTCCAATCTTTGAAAGGACTTCGCCCACTTTTCCCCCATCCGGAATACTCCACTTCCTATATCCATTCGGATACAGCACAGAACCAAGAGCAACTCCCAAAAGCATCACGCCAAGCCACGGCACAATCGGGAAATAATCACGCGGATAGAAACCATCCGGCAAAATTCCAAACGGCATAAGAAACGCCGGCCCTGAAATTGTCTCAAGGAAAAGACCAAGAGCGATTAAGAGAACTGCGAAAATAAAATTCCACTTGCCAAAACGCAGGAACGGGATTGTAAGAATCATACACCAGCCCATCATCTGCAGGAAATTAAAGAACATATAACGTCCGTCACCGATTGCGAAGTGAATAAAAATCGATGCAGCGACAGCTATTCCAACACCAATTAAGATAATCTGAATGCCCCGCTTCACAATCGCCGCATAATATTCATTCTTTGGACGACCTGCCATTCTCCCGTGCCGAAGAATCAGAGAAACACCTGCGATAATCACGAAAATGCTTGTGCCAAGCCAGATGTAATTACAAATCCATTCCCATACCGAGATTGAAATAACATGGAATGTACCGAGCATGAAAAACGTGTGGAAAAAAATCATGCCCAGAAGAGAAAATCCTCTAACAGCGTCAACCTCCCAGTATCGTTTGGATTTTTGAGTCTCCATTTCTTTACTGTTCGCGCTTGAGAGGTATTAGGTTTGTGTGGCAGATTTATATTTTCTAAATACAATCTTTTATCCAATGATTACCTTCTTAATCGGTATCTTAATTCTCATCATAGGATATTTTACATGGGGAAAGATTGCCGAGAAAATATTCGTGCCTGATGACCGATTGACGCCAGCATACGCAAACGGAGACGGTGTCGAGCGGGTGCCTCTGTCATCAAAGCGCAACATGATGCTTCAGCTATTAAACATCGCAGGAATGGGTCCAATAGTGGGCGTCGCCCTTGGAATCAAGTTCGGTCCAATCGTCTTCCTGTTAATTCCGATTGGAAATGTCATAGGAGGAGCAATTCATGATTACTTTGCCGGAATGATTTCGATTAGAAACAACGGAGCTGACCTGCCAACTCTTATCAAAAAATTCTTCGGCAGATTCGCAGGCGGCATCTTCGTGGTGTTTGTCTCGGTGGCTTTACTGCTGTTAGTAACCACGTTTACCAACATTCCGGCAAACTTCATTGCAAACCTTCTGCCGTTTGGAACAGCCGTTCTTGTCATCTCGATTATCGGAATCTTCGCATACTACATCATCTCATCCATCTTCCCGATTGACAAAATCATCGGAAGAATCTATCCGTTCTTCGGAAGCTTACTGATTCTGATTACAATTATTGTATGTATTGCATTAATCCCGCAGGCAGGGCTTATCCCGGATTTGCCGCTGAGTGCCGAGGGAATTCTTGCGTCATTTACCGCACACCCTGAGGGCCAGCCGATTCTTCCGATGCTCTTTATCACAATCGCCTGCGGTATCATGTCAGGATTCCACGCAACCCAGTCTCCGGTTGTTGCAAAGACCATCCGGCACGAAAAAGAAGGCCGCAGGATTTTCTACGGAATGATGATTGTCGAGGGTGTCATCGCGATGATTTGGGCGGCGGCAACTTCGATTCTGTTTACAATAAATCCTGAGACTCTCTCCATCTCCAACGGAAATACGATTCTCACAACTGCTGTGTTTACTCTCCTCCCATACTTCCTTGGAGTCTTAGCGATTATTGTCTTCATCTTCCTTGCGATTACAAGCGGAGACACTGCACTTCGTGTTCTTAGAACCACAACCGCAGAGTTCCTGCATTCTGACCAGACGAAGGTAAGAAACCGTGTCTTAACAGTCCTTCCGTTTGTCGTAATAATTTGCGGACTTCTCATCTGGTCTAACTTAAGCCCGACAGGATATTCGGTTCTCTGGAACTACTTCGCATGGTTCAACCAGATTATCGCATCCTGCGCTCTGCTTCTGGCAACAGCATATCTTGCCTGCAAAGCAAAGCCCTGGATTATCACAGCTGTCCCCGCGGTATTTATGAGCTTCATCTGTCTGACCTATCTGCTCTGGTCAAGCCCTGAACACATCGCAGGAGTTCCGTTTGGAATCGGTCTGCCGCTTGAAGTGTCTTACGTAGTATCTGTAATTCTCGCAGTAATTCTTTGTGCGGGTGCTGTTATCTGCGGCAGGCGGCTTTCAAAGAAATCTGACTTCGAGCCAGACTGTCCTGCAAAGTATCCGGAAGAATAAGGACACTCTCTAACTTTTTTCATTCCAAAACTAAAACCCAACACTATATTTAATCATCTAACAAGTCCAATAATATACAACATTTTGTCCGCCGTCTATATCGGACAAACAGGTTGTACATAATATGGCAGGCGAATATTCCCAAAACGAAGTCGAAAAAGACGAAGCGCGAAAGCGGTATGAGTTCAAGAAGGCTCTTGAACGCCTCGAGGAGAAGGAAGGTTCAGGAACTGAACTTATCTCTCTCTACATCCCGCCGGACAAGCAGATTTACGATGTCACAGCACACCTTCGTGACGAATACGGACAGTGTGCAAACATCAAAAGCAAGCAGACCAGAACCAACGTTCAGAGTGCTATCTCCTCTATCCTTGCACGCTTAAAGTACTATAAGGCACCGCCGGAGAACGGAATGGCAGTCTTCTGCGGAGCAGTCAACATCGGTGGAGACAAGACTGATCTTGAATCCATCATCGTTGAACCTCCAGAGCCGATTAGAACTTACAGCTACCGTTGCAGTTCCTCCTTCGAACTTGAAACCTTAAAGGACATGCTTGACGACAAGTTCGTCTACGGTCTCTTAGTTATCGACCGTCGTGAGGCACACTGGGGATTCCTGCGCGGAACCAGAATCGAATCCTTAGGAGGTACCCACTCCACTGTTCCTGGAAAGCAGAGAAAGGGAGGTCAGTCCAGTATTCGTTTCGAGCGTCTTCGTTTAATCGCAATCCACGACTTCTACACCAAAGTCGGAGAGCGTGCATCCGAAGCATTCTTAGCCGAGCCGAACTTCTTTGACAAGTTCAAGGGACTTTTAATCGGCGGTCCGATGCCGACCAAAGAAGAGTTTGCCGAAGGAGACTTCCTCCACCACGAAATCAAACGCAGAATTGTGGGTCTCTTTGATGCATCCTACACCAACGAGTTTGGTCTCAAGGAACTTGTTGACAATGCACAGGATGCACTCCGCGGAGTTGACATCGCTGACGAGAAGTGGGAGATGGCAAGATTCTTCAAGGAACTTGTAAAGGACAACGGGGCAGCAGCATACGGAGAAGACTCTGTACGTGCAAATCTCGAAGCAGGTGCAGTCGATACCCTTCTCTTATCCGAGAAGCTTAGAAAGGCACGCTTAACCATCACCTGCGGAAACTGCGGAGCTCAGGAAGTCAAGACCATGCAGATTGAGGCAGGAAAGAAGTTCAAGGACTTACCGCTTGGACGCTGTCCGAACTGCCAGTCTTCCTTAATCCTTGAGAAAGAAGAGGATATCATTGACGAGCTCACTGCCTTAGCTGATATGTCAAACACCCGCGTTGAAATCATCTCCGACGACTTCGAAGAAGGAGGAATGCTCATGTCCGCATTCGGCGGAATTGCTGCAGTTCTCCGTTACCCAACAGGACTCTAAATATGTACCGTGAATATCTTGCAAAAACAACCGAACTCCTTCAGGAAGCAACAGGGTTATCGGATGTTTTAATTACTGACGGCGGCGACCACGCTGATGTCGCATCGACAGCAGCTTTTGCTCTCGCAAAGGCTGAGAAGAAGAACCCTGCATTAATCGCTAAGGACATTGTTGAAAAGATTGCCGCAAATCCAAAGTCTGCCGGAATTGAGGTAACCTGCAAAGGTCCGTACATCAACTTCGTCTTCGGCTCTGAATATGTTGCAGAGTCTGTTGAAGCAGCCCGCAAAGAAACCTACGGTCAGCTTCCGGAAAAGACTGAAAAAGTCATCATCGAACACACCAGTGCAAACCCGAACGGTCCGCTTCACGTTGGACACATCAGAAACACTGTAATCGGTGATACTCTTGTCCGCGTTTTCAGAAAGGCAGGATACCCGGTTGAGGCTCAGTATTACTTAAACGATATGGGACGCCAGATTGCTATCGTTGCATGGGGTGTCAAGAACCTCCACTACGAGCGCGAAGCAGGCGAGAAGGGAGACGAGTTTATCGTCCGTCACTATGTCGAGGCAAACAAGATTGCAAAGGAAAAGCCGGAGATTGAGCCTGAGTTCGATGTCATGATGGAAAAAATCGAGGCAGGAGACGAGGAGACCGTAAAACTCTTCCACGATTCTGTTGACATCTGTGCAGAAGGTATCAAGGAAACCCTTGCCTCCATGAACGTCCACCATGACAGATTTGTCCGCGAGACCACTTTCCTCTGGGATGGATCTATGGCAGAGGTTCTTGGAAGAATCGAGAAGATGGAAGATACCCAGTTCGATGGAAAGATGATGTACCTCGACCTCTCCAAGCAGGGATTCGGAAACCGTTACGTTCTTCGCAGAAGCAACGGTACATCTGTCTATGCAGCACGTGATCTTGCTTTCCACCTCTGGAAGAACACCCAGTGTGACAGAAGCATCGATGTCCTTGGTGCAGACCACAAGTTAATCGGTTCTCAGCTTCAGACTACCTTATCCCTTATCGGCGAGAGACCGCCGGAGATTGTAAACTTTGAGTTTGTTTCTCTTCCGGAAGGTTCGATGACCACCAGAGGCGGTGTTTTCATCACTGCTGATGAGTTAATCGCTGAGACCAAGAAGCGTGCATTAGAGGAGGTTACTGTCCGCCGTCCGGAACTTTCCGAAGAAGAGCGTGAGAAAATCGCAAACGCAGTTGCTGTCGGTGCTGTCCGCTATGATATC
>ERZ808034.63-NODE-63-length-13593-cov-2.834270_pt1 | contig 13593 bp, 15 predicted proteins | sample MGYA00380188_ERZ808034 | MGnify/ENA primary metagenome ERZ808034 (study PRJEB31490, sample SAMN06133380) | cow dung metagenome | isolation source: M12 | host: cow | place: China: Chengdu | collected 2015-05 ...
ATTGTACCGCAGAGGTACAGCACCGGAGGGCGTACACCTCCGGAGGGCGCTCCCTAGCTCTAAAGGTGCATGAAAAAAGGCACGGCGGGAGGGTGAAATCCAGTCTAACGAACATACGTTCTATATGGGGTAACTATACCCATTTATAGAAAATCGACTCATTGAAGTCAACTCCAGAAAGTGAGGAAAAACCATGAAAGATAACATGAAAATCACAGTAGTGGCGGGGAAAAGCCTGCCGGAAACCCTTGCAAAGAGCTTTAATGCCCTTGCTAGCGTGCTTTCTGCTGGAATAGCAAATGCTAAGCAGACCGCCGAAAAGTGCTATGAACTCCGCACTAATCCGGAATTATCCGCTGTATTCCCCGACGCTGATTACAAGAAAATTGTAGACGGTGCTTTCAACGGGATTATCACTGGAAACACCGCTTACAAGTACGCACAGTGCTATGAACTCTACCACGAAAAGCCTGATATTTGGGAGTATTTCCCGATTGGTAAGATGATTATCACAAGTCGGCTTGAAAGCAATTCCAACGTGACTGGGCGTTCAACAGTAAAGTTCATTCAGTGGGTTGGATTTGACTACAACGAAAAGATCAAATCCGCACTCGACGCATGGAAAGAAAAGAATGCCAAACAGTTGGAGAAAATTGCTTTTCTGGAAAGCAACGGTTTTGACGCGACGGCAGACAAAAAGCTTCTTTCCCCCGAACCGAAAGAGAAGCCGTATGTATCAACCGGAGACGTAACTGCCGACACGGAATACTACAATGCAACAGGGCTTGCGTTCATTCTCCGTTTGACTGACAAAGAGCTGAAAGAGCTAGTTTCGCGGTACGTCGACACTAACATGACCGACGTAGAGAAAGAGAAGAAAGCCAAACAGGAAATGGATAAACAGGCAAAGGAAGGTAAGGAAGGCACAGGAGATGCAAACAAGGATGGCGCGACACTCATAGACAATGCAATAGCAAGCCTCACAGCTTATACGTCTACCCTTGGTAATGTACCGCCGGAATACACCAAGGCATTACTCAAACTTAAGGCAGACAAGGAAAAGGCAGGTGAAAAGGCATGATTACTCGTGATATAGCTATTATTGTCCGTGCAATCAGTGAAATTGACACCAACGCCAATTTAGGGCTTAAAAGCAAGGACTGTGAACTCGATTACAGTAAATATGCAAGAGAGGCAAAGCACAATTGCCTTGTGTTACTGACAACCGCACTCGATGTTTGCAGAGAATCGCTCGCAATGAGTGAAAGCGACTTTCGGGCAATCCGTGAAAGTATATTCAAGGCAAACAGCATTGACGCTGCATTCAATGAAACATTCTATGACGAACCGGAGGACATGTAAATGATAGAGGGGGAACTTTCCCCCTCTACCACTCTACCACACTAAAGTCAACAGGAAATACCAGAGGTAAACAAGATTTACCTCTGGTAAACCCCTTGCCCTAAAGGTAAATCTGATTTACTCTGGGTAAATTAGATTTACTCCGGGTAAATTTCTTTTACGCTTTTCACTCCGGTGGAGTCAACTATAAAACAAAATTTACTATAGAAAGGAAGTGAAGCATCCTTTCAAAATGCATACACCTCCACCGGAGTTGAAAATATACCCATTATGGAAGATTTAAAAGTCTAATTTTTTTTTTTTGATGTGATAACATGAATTTATCAAGTTTAGTGCTCATTCTTATGAATGCGGCTCACAAGGTCGAGAGAGAAGTCGTATGCAATGATGATTTTGATGGTAATGAGGATGTTCTCGAAGCCATTGAGGACATCCGTCAGGTTGCCGCAGAGTTGAGAACACTCACTGGAGTTAACTCTAAAGCAAGATCAAAAAGAGCAGAACACGAGAAGAATATTACTGACGTCATGAGAATCAACAACAACAACAATAATTTCCAATATTTCTTCGCATTCACCAGCTATGACGACGACGAAATCCACTGTATGGGATGCAGTGACCTTGTTTTCGATGTGAATGCTGGAACTGAGCTTATAAAGAGAGCTTCAAGATGCGTTAAGAACCCAGAAGAACTCATCCATGCAGTCCGCATTGCAATTTTAGAGGATGATGGTGATGATTAACCCCATCAACGGCATCAAGTTCACTAAGCAGGAGCAGGTTAATCTGTTAAAGACATTATCAATAGTGTCTCACATGGCAGATGATATGGCAAGAGAGCCTGCAATCAAATTAGCCCTGCACCCAGAGGATATTGAGAGACTAGAATATATTGCTAAAGCAGCTTATAGTATGTTCTGTACTCTTGATAGAAAATTTTACGTGGAGTCAACTCCACAGAAAGGAAAGAACCATGAGTAATGCAATCGTAAGAATCACAGAGGACAACCCGACCTATCAGAGTCTTGTACCGTCTAGCCGCGAGGAGCAGATGACGTTCTACAACGCACTGGAAAATCCGTCCGACAAGCTGTCGTCGTACATCAACAAGCGAATCAAGTTCAGCAACGTGTACATGGAGCAGATTATCATGTGCGACAAGGACGATGAGGGCAAGCCGATTCCGAACACTGAAAAGCCCACTGTCAAGACTATCCTTATCACTCCTGACGGCAAGGGCATCCTGTCCACCTCTATGGGTGTTGCGCGTTCCCTTTACACGATGTTCCAGATTTTCGGAACTCCGGATACGTGGGACGCTCCTATGGAAGTTATCGTACAGCAGGTTGAGATCGGCAAGAACCGCACGTTCAAACTCAAGGTTGTATAATCTGGAGTCAACTACACAGGATGGGGGCAACAGCCCCCTTTCTGTGTATTAAGGGGGTTTTATTATGGCAACCATTGATTCACTAGTCAGAATGCTTAACAGGCGAATGCGTGAAGTATTCGACTATTTCGGATATAAGTCTCCTGAATATCAGGCATTACAGTCTATCCTTTACACTAACTTCAATGAATCTGGGTTTATTGTAAGAGGTGGCGGTACTAAAGCCGCAAGACTGTCCCGTTCAAAGGCGGCTATGGAAGCGTACAAAGCAGATAAGAATATCATGGAAGATGTTGACCTTATCTATAATGCGGTCAAGAGACAAGGTACTGTCAAGGAAATGGCTGAACGTTATGTGAGAGATAGCGATAATTTCAATGGATTGTTCACAAACAAAACAGCTATGAAGATGCAGGATACTATAAAAGAGCGTGCATATACAGCATATCTGTCTAAATTTAATGACGACGATATTTATCAGGAAGTTCAAGACGAAATGTCATCTATTTTTGCGGAGAAAGATTCTGAATACAGAGAAGATTTAACTAACGTGTATTCGGAATTTTTCAAAAGACCCGGTAAAGGAAATTTGGCGGGTATGCAGGATAAGTATGACCAAATACAAAAAGACTTTGATGAAGCTAAAAGGCGCATGGCAGACAGGTTAAGCAAGCAACCCATTGATGAAAGCATAGCTGAAGTACATATTGAAGTACGTGACCCTTATGACATGGGATACAATCCATGATCCGCCTGTACGTAGAGTCAACTCCAACTTTCGAGCTTGAAGATATGCTAGACGAGCTTCTATTAAACGCAGACAGAGTGTTTGATAAGAAACGTAAAGTACATTATTTAAAGCTCGGTTGCGGATTTGACATAGAGACTTCAAAGATACCATTACGTGACGGTAGTAATATAGCATTCTGCTATCATTGGCAGTTTGGCATTGAGGGCTATTGCATAATGGGTAGGCACTTATGCACTATGGAAAGTTTCTTTAAGATGCTGATAGAACACATGAAAAGCCTATATGAGAAAACACAGTTGTTAGTGTTGGATGCTAACCTAGGATATGAGTGGCAATTCTGTAAGCACTATTGGCATCATTTAGGGATAACTGACCTGTTCGCAAAGGAAAAGCGTGACCCCATCTATATAACAGTAGGGGAAGCATTATGTTTCCGTGAAGTGCTAGGATTATGGGGGCATTCTCTAAGTCAAATAGCTACAGACCATTGTGGTATGGAAAAATTAGTTGGCGATTTAGACTACGACGTCATTAGAGTCAGCTCTACACCAATGAGCGAAAAGGAAATTGGCTACTGCGTAAGAGACGTAGAGATTCTGGTTGCATTAGGGAACAAGATTTTCAACACATATTATGGAAAAAATAAGACCATGCCTTTTACTTCAACAGGTATTGTCCGAAACGAAATCAAAGCAGAGTTTGGTAGTAAGCTAAAGAGTTGGAGAAAAACAATCGAGTCGTGGATGCCGTCTGAAAATGACTATGAACTTTTCAGAACTAAACTGTTCAAGGGCGGTATATCCGGTTCTAATATTCTCTTAATGGATACAGAACTCGACGATGTTGTTGGCGCAGATATTACATCTGACTATCCTTTTCAAATGCTTACTGAAAAATTCCCAATGGGTGCGGCAATTGAATGTGACTGTTCAGACTTTATGAAAGACGACAAGCCGTACATAGCGGTTATAAGATTTAATAAGTTCCGTTCAAAGACTTGCCACGCTCTAATGTCTGCGCATAAAGCGTTGAACGTCGAAGAAATTAGAGTTGCCTCTACGGTTTTAGACAATAACAGAATACAGTATTGCGAGAACATCGAGTTCGCAGTCAATGATATTGAATTTAATGCATTGAAGAAAGCGTATAAATGGGATCATGCATACGTAAAACGTTGTTGGAAGTTTGATGATGGATATGACTTTCTACCGATTGAGATTAGACGTGTAGTAATCAGATGGTATCTAAAGAAAGAAGCCCTAAAGGAAAATTATTCAGATACGCAGGAATATAAGGATGCAAAGGCTTTTGTAAATGGCATATTCGGAATGATGTGTACAGCACTATATCTTGAAGAATATTCATTTATAGAAGATATATGTAACATTGATGTTGACGAAGAAACAGGAAGAAAATCCTATGATGAATGTTGTAAGTATTTGTTCTTATCCCCCTATTGGGGATTTTGGATAACGTCATATGCAAGGGCAATGCTCATGGACGTAATCTGCAAATTTCCTAGGTGTATTGCACAGTACGATACTGACAGCGTTTACTTTAGGGATAATGGGAATAAAGACGCAGAGGAACTGAAACGGTATCTCAAGAATTTCAATAGAGTCACCTCCAATAAAAACTATATGCGTTTCCTTAGAGAAGAAAGAATGCTCTCGCTTGGAACGTGGGATTTCACAGAGAAGTTTGTCAATTTCAAAGGATTAGGAGCTAAACGATATATGTACCAAACCCATGATGGAAACATTAAAGTTGTTGTTGCCGGTCTTAGAAAAAGTAAGAAAGACAAAAGGTCAACGCTTCTACATATGCTTGAGTATGTAAATGAAAGAGATGGAACTAATCTGACTCCGTTTGAGTTCTTCAAAGATGGAATGTATATAGACGAGGAACATTCAGAAAAGCTCTGTAGTCACTACATTGACGATTTCTATGTAGTCAACTACAATGGAGAAACCCTTGAAGTTCCATCCTGCATTGTTCTCGAACCAATCCCATTTAAGATGGGTTTAGGTGAAATGCATAAGTCCTTGCTTATCGCCGTGCAAAGGTCTATGCGAAATACTAAAGATAGGAGTGTGTATGATATATGGCGACAAGCTCAAAAATTAAAATCAGGTACATCAACAACGATCCGAACCTCGGCATAGATTATGACTGGGAACTGATTGCCAAGGAGTATAAGAAGTTGGGTGTACCGCCTGAGTATGACATCACTGAGATTCTTCCGTTAGGTAATGAAGAACTCAAATGGTACGTTCTTACTTCTGAGCGTTCTGTCGGAAAGACTACTAACGTTCTGCTTATCGGCATGGTGATGCATAAGCTTTATGGAACTGTTATACAGTTAATCCGGCACCACATTGATAAAGCGTCCTATTATGAGACGCTTTTCAATACCATTATCGCTTACAACAAAGGTCAGTATATCAAAAAGCTGACCGACGGCGAATATGACACAATCAAGTACCATTGGAAGAACTTCTACTACGCAAAGACAGAGGAAAACGGAAAGCTGGTGAAGTCAACTCTACCGTTTTGTGTTTCTCTTGCGGCTGACGAATGTTACAGCCTGTGTTCTTTCTATGAAGCTCCTCTTGGAGACTGGATTGTACTTGACGAGTGCTTTAACGAAACGAACCGTCCAGAGGAGTTCGTGCACTTCATTCACCTGCACAAGACTATTGTCCGCGAAAGAATGTCAGATAAGATTATCCTGTTGGGCAACAACCTTGACGTCAACAACATATGGTACAGGCAACTTATGATTCACAACAAGGTTCGTACCATGCGTAAGGGGCAGAGTAAGATTGTTTATACTTCTGAGGGTATGCCAATCTACGTTCACTTCATGGAGAACAGAGCACCTGAAAAGAGAAAGCTGTTCAATAAGACCCATTATGGATTTCCTCACCCTGAGCTTAATGCTATTACGGGTAATGGAAACTGGAATGTTCGTATGTATCCGCAGACATGCAAACTCGAAAACAGGGAGACAATTGCACGTGGTATATTTTTCTCTTATCACGATGACCTCTATATGGAAATGTCATACATCAAGTGTGACTCTGGACTGTTTATAGAAATCCATCCGACAAGAGAATACACGGCTAGAGATGGGGAAATTCTGTTTAGACTGAATTATCCCACAAAGCCTAATGAAAGATTTTTCGGCTATGACAAACTGTCTAAGAATATCCTGAATATGATTACTAACAAGCACATCGTGTTCAGCGATAACGAGACGGGAGACCTGTTCCAGAAGTTTATTTATGAAGCACTCGGCAAAAAGATTGCCTGATTGGAGTTGACTACAATGATGAGAGGCATTTGGTTTGAGCTTGACGAAACTGGTAGACTTATTTTATGGTTGACCATATTCGCTATGTTATTCATTGCTGGACTTGACGAATTTATCAACTGGATAAGAAAGAAGTGATTAGTATGAAAGAATGGACATACAGAGGAGTTTGGCAAGCGTCCGAAAAAGAAAATTACTATATAAGAGTAACTCATAAGGTTCTTGCGTATAGTGAGCAACTTGCCGCAGAAAGAGCGTTTAAATGGTTCATGGGTTATCATAAAAAGAGTATCCCGTTCAAAGCTCACTATATCGGGATGCAGTTAATGGAGGTAAAAGATGCTTAGATTTTATTATAGAGCTATATGGGAAGATAGAGATGGCTGGCAAATTACGTTCTCTTTTAGTGTTCTTGCTGTCGGTATAAATACAGCAGAAGCTAAAGCGCGTAATCTTGTTGATTGGTACGACAAGCAAGTTCCAAACATTTTCCCGTTTAAAGAGTTAATATTGACATTAACGGAAACAGTATAAAAATACCCCTACTGGACGAAAATTCCAGTAGGGGCTTTTTTATAGGTATACGCCAGATTCGAGGAGAGCTATTATTTCAGCACGTTCGTCGTTATGGCAAGTCAGACCGGTGGAGTCAACTCCAGTAAACTTGCAAAGTCCTTTATTGTTTGAATTAGGATATGTGGGAGTTCCTTGAAACATACCTCTATAGTAGCTGATTGTGTTAGACGAACCGTTGATATATCCCTGAGAATGTGGGTAATTTACAGGTTTAGCATATTTTCCGCGTCTAATCTGGACAAAGCAGCAATCAGGTTGCATCATAGATTCTGCGCCCATACCGCCAGATATTGCAGGTACATCAATGCCAGATCTTGAAAGCATATCTAAAGCCTGATTAGCAAGAGAAAGCCCTGTATTAAATCCAGCTTCACCGATTTTTGTGCTTGTCTCAAATGTATTGTTTGAGAACACGCTAAGAGATTTATTGCCATTGCTATCGGTGTTAATTGCTTTAGGTTTGCTTATAAAGGCTTCTACAAGGGAGTTAAGATTATCCGCTTGAGCATGACCAGCTTTAAAGAAGAAACCACCAATAGTTCCCATTGTTTGAGTTGCATCTTTAGCGAACTGCGCGGAGAGCTGACCGGCGTTTGTAGCAGTTACCGGAAGTGTAAAGCCTATTTGTCCAGACTTGCTTGCGACAGTATATTCGCCCGTATCTCCAACAACCTTGACTAACGCAGTACAAGCTCCAGATTGGAAATCAATATGATACTTAACATGAAGTGTTCTACCGATAACTTCCGCTGGAGTTAACTCCACAGTCCCGCAATAAGGGAGGAAACAAAGAACCGAGCAATTATACATATCTCTGAAATCGTTATACGGAGTTTCTGGAACAACTTCGCATGTGCCACAATCGAGGTAACCTATGACAGTGTTTAATTTGAATAGATTACTTGCATTAGGACAGAAATTAGTATGCCCAGTACCCATATACACCCCATTAGTTGGGCTGATATAGTCTGTTGTCAAACCTGCCAGATCAAAAGGAAATACCCTTAATGAGATTATAAAATTAAGAGCTGCACCTATATCCAGTGTTCCTGTATCTTCTGCAAAAGCAAAGAAAAAATTTTTCCATGTTTCAAGATTAGGAGTTAGCCACGATGTCCATAGATTAACGCCGACAGTTTGTAGTTGACTATAACCCATAGCATACTGCGTTATGAAGCATGTAGGAGCAGTAAGTGTCCTACTATCTTGGTCGGATGTAGGTTCGCCCTCATCGTGCGGTAAATCCTGCGGTTCATCAGGCGGTGTATCTCCACCGGGCGACGGCGGTATATGTTCTGGGTCAAAATCATTTTCTGATATATCTGTACCCGGATACTGCCATGTTTGTAATTTTGGCAAGAGGGATGCAAAACTACCGGAGATTCTCGTCCAAAGCGGTTTATTGCTTTTATTAAACTGTGCAACTGTATAATCTTCATTGTATGATGCGCTGGCAGGTGCATCACCCATACTGGTAGAGTTCTTATAAAATTTATTGGGAATGCAAATAAATTTGTACGCTTCCGTTAGTGGTATAGCTGAAATAATGCTAGACCAGTACATAAAAAATTGTTTATATACTTTACTCTCCCCTCTACCCGGAATTTCGGATACAGGTAAATCGCTGTCTTTAATGCCTAGAAACATACCATTAAATACAGGATGTATTGATGAATATACTGTATGAGAGCTATCGTTATAACCTAAACTAGAAAAATGCCCCGGAGCATTTGATGCTGTAAAACAAATTGTTGCATCCTGTGTATTTGTATTTGTAGCACTGAATTTAAAAAATGGCACCATACTTGTACCTCTACCGCTAGCAACAGATACAGCACAAGAAGATACACCGCCCTGTTGTACTACACCGTAAAAACAGAAGTATATAGTATAATCACCGCCGTCATATTCAAGCATACCATATTCATTGACCATTGAATAATTAACGTCAACTGTATTCTGACCGGCAATTTGCAGCGTCCAGTTTTCTTCACCGGCTATAAATTTTCGTATTTCTTCCGCATTTTTATAGATAGCAAAATTTCTGTTAATAGTGCTATCGCTCCATGTATCGTCTTGATTATGTTTTACAGACACATATTCTATACGAAAATACCCGCTATTTTGGTAGTTGATTACTTCGGCTTCATTGATAAAATAAGATGGTGCACGATCAGAGAAGTTTTCGGCACGTGTCCACGTCGAATTATTAGAACTATAATAAAAATGGTCTCCATCCCATGACGAACCATTTGAACCGTATGCCATTGACAGACCCCAAAACATGGTTCCGTTGTTTGCACGCCTGAAATGAATTACCCTATTTTCGTCCTCTCCGTCAACAGTTGCGTTTGATAAAATCAGTGGCACTGGAACTTCTTCGGCAGGAATATATCCCATCATATAGGGATTTGCAAAATTTTCTGGTGTATATTCTCCACTGTTTGCAAGTGTCCATGCAGAGTCTGTATATTTGCCGGCAGTAGCTGTATAGCGCGTTGGGTAAAAATCTGCTTTAATCATGTTAATTTACCCCCCTTTACGGTGAGAAGATATTGAGTAGAGTTAGCTCCAGTGCTAAATGGATGATAACTAAATGGAAGATTAGTCACAATTGTAGTGACCAAAGACGGCACAGCCGAATCTACAGCATATCTTTCAAAATGACTTTCGCAACGATTGCAATATGCATGAAGATTAAGAATATCATCTTTATTTGTGTACAGCACATCTTCACGAGCTGCAATAGTACATCTACCACCGGGAGAAAGTACAGGCTCGCCCATAAAATAAAATCTGTCCCAATCGCTAATCTCCATATAATTAGCATCAATAAGCCTAGAATCATACGTTAAAACGAGAGTTGGTTCTTTAATAGAGCAAGAAGAAAGTATATTAGCGTTTGTTGTATAAACAGGAGAACCAAGAGTTTTTTCCACAACGCGCGGGTCGTCAGTGATTTTATAAAAGTGTATCGTCATCTTCCCATACCCCCGAATTGATTGCATCCACTACCATACGTACCATGATAGGGATAATTCTGTTATTCAAGCGTAGACGGATTTCTCTCTGAATCAAATCCTGCTTGGAGAAGATACCAGAGTTACCACTACGATTTTCCTCAATGCTTACTGTTCCATCAGTGGAGTCAACTCTATTACCGAAAGTCTTTTGATCCTGAAAATTAGAATACTCTCTCTCTGTCTTAAAGTTCTGATACGAAGTTGTAGATGTTCTCGGATTATCGGGGTCTGACCCCTCTTTCTCAGTAATATTATTGATGGTCTTTCCTATGTTTCTGAACTCGTCTGTAGCTTCCGGCGAGAATCCCGCATTGTCGTAAGTAGTACCCTGACCAACTGTGTTAGAACCATTATTGCTACGTTCAGTAATACCAGTGTCTGTGGAAGTAATTGAACCTGACGGAGTGACTGTTTCCTTACCGCTACGAGTGTTTGTCTCTGTGCCGTCCTTTGTATTATCCAAGTCATATGTGGTTGTCATCTCTCTGTCTGTGAAATAGTTTTCGAGAGGGTCGTAGTCTGCAAGAAGGATGGATGCAATTTTCTCAAAAGCCATGCCCATTTCCATGAGAGTGACAGCAGCTTTTTCGCTAGGTAACATGCTATCTAAATAGGGCATAACGCCCACATTTCCATAGCGCAAAGTAGAATAACTGGCTAGCTCTGTCATATTTACAATAGACAGAACTTCTACCGTGCGTTCAAGATTCATCTGTGTTGCCCTAACCTTAAATGCAGTCCAGAATTGAAAATCCAGAACCTCACTCACTTTCATTATCTTTCACCTCATCTTCCTGCGGTTCTTCATCCTGCTGTTCCTCTGGAGTTGACTCCATCTCAGGAGGGTTGATAATTCTGTCAATTCTATTCTTCCACAGGGGAGAGAAGTCGAATGATAATTCATGACCCTTTTCGCGTGCTACATCAATAGCGTCCTGCCGCGCCCTATGCCATGCAAGAGCCATTGTTACAGATGCATCATCGTTCTTGTTAAGTTCCTCTACGGAAATCTGAGCCTGCTTACCGTTGTCTACAGTTCCCAAACCGATATGGAAGAACAGCCGGGAAGTGAGAGAATCGTGCAGGTGAGACAGGTACTGGATATACTCAGACTTTGTTACATCCGTGAGATTCAGCATCTGAATAGAGTCAGCTCCATCAAGAACGTCCGCAATAGATGCTTCCATCACAACTGTGTTGAAGTCGCCATTAGAAACATCTTTTATACACTTATCCAGACGGCTCTTTGTCTTAGAATCCTTTGCTACAGGTACAGGATGCTGTCTGCTGTAATGAACATTGTTAATGATTGAAAAGTCTACGTCGCTGAGCATATTTGCAAACTTCTCGACAAACAGGTCAGGAGTGCGGAGAGGAGTATTAAAGAACACGAGAATTTCCGGATTATTCTCCCAATCTTTAAAGTCGTAGACCATACCACTAAAGTCATAGCACTTGCAGTCCTTAAACCAACCATCTGCATAACGTCCACTACCAAGGTCTACAGGTGTGAACCATACTGGCGTATAGTCAGATGTATCTGTTTTAATAAGAGCTCCCATACCACAATCTCTGAGCATCCTATCAAAGAACTCTGCTCTGTAAATCTTTTCGTCCCATTCAAACATCTGCGAAACAACAGACTCAATATAGAATGTGTACATGCAGTCGTCCTGTGCAAGCTTGAACTTGTTTTTCATGTTGCGATATACTTCGATCGGATTGAAAGGAGTAATCGTACCCCTTGTTGTTACGGGAATAGGATTTGCCATATTATCACCTCTTTATAAAAGACTACCCCTCAGCTATTGCTAAGGGGTAGAGTTGACTCCATCAGGCTGCTGTGTAATCTTCGAGAGTGAAGACAACGCCGGGGAGCATAAGATTGTTGACATAGCGGTCTGTGTACTGGTGCTCAATGAGCGTGATGTCCTTAATGTCATCGCGCTGAATACCTGTGCGGTGCTTAACGATAGTGTGCATAATTGCCCACTTATCAACCATAAGACCGATTACACCAGACTTTTCAACCTCAATACCGGATGTATTGATTACAGAGTTCTCTCGACCAATGTTCAGAGTAGACAGAACGTCAAAGGTCAGCTCAGAACCTACATCCGAGTCACGGAGTGCTTGCCAAGACGGAATTTCCCGATAACCCTTGAGAGTTACGAAATTGTCATGGAAAGTTGTGCTGTACAGCTCAGACTCCAGAAGAGACGATACGTCAGACAGGAGCGTGAACGTGAAGCGGTCGGCAGGAATGAACTTTCCTGTAGATGTTGCATCCATCGTAAACAGGGTTGTCAGGTCGGTCAGGAATGCCTTGTAACGCTTGAAAATCCAATTCATGGAACGGAGACAGCCGTCTGTATTTGCGCGGAATGCTGCAGCAGTCATGGACTGCTTGCCGAACATCTTGCAATACTCTGCAACAACGTTGATAACGTTAATTTTCCCGGCAGAATTGCCCTTTGCTAGCTTCTCTGCAATGTAGTTGTTGCGGTTCGCCGCGCTCATACGTGCAATGTGGTAACGACCGGAGTTCTCTGCCTGAAGAATTACGTTAGATTCAAATCTACGAAGTCCTGCCGCGTTCTTGAAAGCGGCATCAAGCATAGTTCCTGTCAGAGTGTAGGATACTGCCCAAGATGCTGTACCACCGGTGAGCTGTTCCTTGACTACAGGCAGATATGCCATGTTAGTACCGAGCTGGATACGACCCTGCGTTACATCCTGCCATGCGCGGTTCTCACGGACTTCCGGCATTTCGGTGTTGATGATCTGAACGATAGAACCGAACTGCTCTGAATCCTCAAAGAACAGGTCTGCGTACTTGTCCGTCCAAGAAGCGTCAGTATACATCGTGTCAACATACTGCGCAGAGAGCTGACCGAGAAACTGCTCTTTCTGACCGAGCGTCCATTCGCCTGCTTCATGGATTACGTTGTCGTACATCTGCTGTGCAATAGGAGCTTCACCCTTTGCCTGAGCTGCCGCCGCGTTAAGGAAGCCCTCGGCTGCACCTGTTGTGGAGTTTGTGTTGGCAACCTGCTCGTTGCCTGAGTTTACGTTTACATCATTTTCGCCCATAGTGTTTTCCTCACTTTCTTGTAGTTGACTCCAATGTTTTCACAGAAACGCATCGAATAGACGCGGGTAGAGTCGACTCCAC